>Ga0207761_1000358_pt1 | contig 16223 bp, 18 predicted proteins | sample LuqExpMetageno34_FD_187792 | JGI IMG/M metagenome (GOLD analysis project Ga0207761, IMG submission 187792) | Tropical forest soil microbial communities from Luquillo Experimental Forest, Puerto Rico - Sample 34 (SPAdes) | ecosystem: Environmental > Terrestrial > Soil > Tropical forest ... | reverse complement strand
TCCCACCGGGCTCTCCGCCTATCCCGCCCATAAACATAACCGAACGCATCTTGACCCAACCTAGGTCGGGAACTGCCCTAACCCGACGTCCGCATCGAGACACTATTAGCGCAGAGCAGCCGGTAACAGCCGATCGATATGTTTGCTTCGGAAAGGTCCCGACCGAGCGACGTCGCGAGCGTCAATGCTGAGGCCGCCCGCGCCGTTTCGACTACGATGGCACCGCTCGCCACCGCGTCGGGTTCGGGCCTGGTCCGCGATTCAGGGGTGTCAGTGCGTACATTGGCTGCAGCGGGTTGCCAGATCTTCGCGTTGACGATTTCACTGCGGTCAACCCCCTCCAATGCCGCGCGTGGCAAACTCGTGGGCGCGCCGTCCATGTAGCGGGCGACCACCAGTGCGCCGCCAATTCCGTCTCCCGCCCGCGCAATTTCGACGAATACACTGCGCACCATCCCATAGAAATGCGGCATGATGCTTCGGGTCAAAGGCGTTGGATTTGCCAGCCGCGACGTATAGGCCGGGTCAACCAGCACATCCGGGTCGTCGACCTCGTAATAGGTGAAGAAGGCGCGGTCCGCTTCTATGGCCTCGTAACGTCGCGCTGTCCGAAAGCCAGGCACAGCAAGTCGCTCCGGGATGTGCTCGTTCATGTACCAGCGTTCGTAGTCGAGCTTGATCGCTTCCGACCGGTCGTTCCACACTGCCAGGATCCCGTTCATGCCCGATTACCCTTCCCCGCACCTTTTTGCCGCCGCTTCTGTCTAGGCGCTATCATAATTTTGGCATGTATCGGTACCGGAGCGATGGGGCGTCCCATGGCTGCACGCCTGATCGGCGCCGGACTGCCACTCACCGTCAACAATCGTAACCGCGGCAAGGCGGAGACGCTGTTTGCCGACGGGGCACGCTGGGCGCAAAGCCCAGCCGAAGCCGCAGACAACGCGAATGTCGTGCTGACATGCGTGACCAACAATCAAGCGACGGGGGACGTGCTGTTCGGCCACATGGGCGTTACGACAGCGACACGGGTAAAGCGTGTAGTGGATTTCTCGACTAGCGGCCTCCGACTGCCGCGAGTATCGGCAAGCGCCTTCGGGACAAGGGTATCGCCTTCGTTGATGCGCCGGTAACCGGCGGCACGCCGCGCGCGGCCAATGGTACGCTGACCATCATTGCCGCGGGAGACCCCGCCGCCATCGACATGGCGCGCCCGACTTTCGCGGTCATGGGCTCCAATATTTTTATTGCCGGCTCGCAGCCGGGTCAGGCGCAGATGGTGAAGCTCCGATCACCAAGATGTACGAGCACTGGGCGGGGGCGGAGGTGCGCGGACGATAGTGCCGGTCAGCCTTAAGCCTTTGACGTTGTCAGACTCATGATCTGACCTATATTCTCGCTTCGCTCCATTGCCCAGACCGCATCGATCAGCGGGGCAATGTCGACGCCGGAACGGCCCAAGACGGCGAGTTCTCGAGCTTTGGCTTCGATTTCGGCGTCACTCAGTGGCCGTTCGAGACTGCCACGCGCGTGCTGCACGTGCGCAGTGAACACCTGTCCGCCTTTGGTCCGCACGGTCACGATCGCCGCCTCGATCGGGATTGCGTCGTCGGCCTGGGCGCTCACTTTGGCGCGGAACGCGACGATTTCGGGGTAGTCGATGGCAGCATATTCCTTCACACCGGCCGCACCGAGCACGAAAGCGATAGCGGCGCTGTGCTGGATCGAGAGCTTGGCGATGCGGTCGTCGGGCACTTGCGGGCGGTCGGCGCGCGAAAGCAAGAGACTATTACCACGCACCATTACATTTTCGACGTCGTCCGGGCTCAGCCTGTGATCGCGGCGCAGATCGAGACACGCATCGACGACGGGCGCGAGCACGATGCCGCAGGGATAGGCCTTGCAGGCATTCTTCGCGAGTTCCCAGGTTTGCCCGAGACCTCCGAGAAGAACCTTCATGTCTGGTGTGTCGCCGCTCGCCCGCGCCCACCCGCGCGCACCCTCGAGTGCCTGCGGCGCCGCCGTGTAGCCTTGCTGAGCGAACAGCGCGGATAGCAAACCACCGCGAGCGCTGTTGCCGACCTGGATGTTCTTGGCGCCAGTCGGAAGATTCTCGACCAGGCCGGCTGCCTGCGACACTGCAATGCCGATCGCATGCGCGGTTTGCTCGGCGCTAAGTCCCATGAGGCGGGCGCATGCCACCGCCGCGCCGATCACGCCGCAGGTCGCCGTGATGTGCCAGCCGCGGGCATAGTGGCCGGGCGATACCGAATTGCCGGCACGGCAGGCCACCTCAACGCCGAGCACGAAGGCCTCGATCAATGCCGAGCCGGACGCACGCGCTCTCTCGGCGAGCGCGAATAGCGGGGGCGCCACCGGCGATGTCGGATGGATCACCGTAGGCATGTGGGTGTCGTCGAATTCCAGAACGTTCGCATTAAGCGCATTCATGAACGCGGCATTGAGGATGTCGAAGCGCTGCGGGTAGCCGATCACCGTCGCCGCCGGCGTTCCCACCATCGGCGCGATGACCTTGAGCGCGATCGCGCCGGCCGGGTCCAACCTTCCGCCGAGTGCCACGCCGAAGAAATTGAGGATCGCGCGTTTGGCTTCGTGCCGCATCGCTACTGGTAGGTCTTCGCCGCGAAATCCGGTGACGAACGCAGCGAGTCGCGCGCTCGCGGAATCGATTGGCTCAGCGGCACGCGGGTCAGTTGCGTTGCTCATGCAAAATTCTTTCGGGTAAGACCGCAACCTAATGCATGGCCGCAGCTGGGTGAAACATCGAATATTGTCGATTGCTCTGGAAGCCGCGCATGCGCTTGATCCAGGGCGTCTGGTCAGCCTGACACCAGGCCGCCGAAGTGTAAGCGTGCGGGTCGGCCAAATGATAGATCGCTGCATAGCGCGGCGCGCCGCGCCGCGTGCGGAAGCGGCGCGCACAGATCACGCCCGGCACCACCGTAAGCAGCGGGATATGTTCTGTATCGTACCAGTCGTTGAACTCATCCTCGGCCGAAGTGGCGATATCCATCGCCACGATGAACAGCGCGGCGGCACCATCCGGCGAAACGCGGCCGCCCGGGTTGATCTGCTCAAGCAGCCAGGCATCGTCCGGCTCACGTTCCGTACCATCGTCAATGTCGGAGAGTACACACCATTGTGCTGGGCCGGCAGGTCGACCGCGCTGCCCAGGATCCAGCGTACCGCCGACGGCCTGACCTCCCCGCCAAAGCTGCGCGGAGAGCCGCGATCCAATGACATCAGGGATCGCGGGCCTGACCTCGTGGAGTACGAGTGATAAACACAGCCCCGGCATATTGTGAACGTTCCGTCTCCGTGCGCGCCAACGCGTCCGTCATTCGGACAGCCGCATGTTGGCGCGCTTGCCAATATCGCTGAGTTTCGCGATCTCAGCCTTGATGAACTCTCCCAGTCGGGTTGGGGTCATGAATTCGACCTCAATGCCCTGGTCACGTAGCCTTGGCGCGATGTCGGGCCGCTTGAGCGCTTCATAAAATGCAGCATTGAGTTTGTTGACGATCTCCGGCGACAGGCCCGCCGGGCCGATCACGGCATACCACTCGGTAACGTCGAAGCCCGGGAGGTTTGCAGCCTCGGCAACCGTCGGCAGATCCGGAAAAACCGGCGAGCGGGTACCTGCGGTCACGGCGAGCGGCCGAACGGCCCCGGAGCGAACGTACGGAACAATCGACGTAAAATTGCCGAACATCATCTGTATGTGCCCACCGAGCAGATCATTGATAGCCGGGCCGCCGCCGCGATACGGCACGTGGACGATTTCAGCACCGGTTCCAAGTTTTAGTAGCTCGCCGGAAAAATGTTGCGACGTGCCTACGCCCGACGAGCCGTGATGAACCGTTCCCGGATTGGCCTTAGCTAGCGCGATCAACTCATGCATCGAGTTGGCCTTCACGCTAGGGTGCACCACAACAATGTTGCCGACGTGCCCGAGGAATGCGATCGGGGTGATATCCTTGACCGAATCATAGGGAAGCTTGGGCTGCAGCGCGACATTGGAAGCATGCACGCTGATGATGGTGCCGATGGTGTAACCATCGGGCGCCGAGCGAATAATCGCTTCGGTCGCGGGAATATTGGAGCCACCCGAGCGGTTTTCAATTATGACCGACTGGCCGAGAATTTCCTGCAATGGCGCCTGCAGCATGCGCGCCAGAATGTCATTGGTTCCGCCCGGCGGATTGGGAAGGATGATACGGATCGGCTTGGTCGGCCACGATTGGGCCTGGGCCGGCATGTCAAAGAGCGCAAGCACGCTCGCCAAAAGCGCCGCCAGAACTACAGTTTTTCGCTGTATCATTTTTCCCCGCATGTGCCTCGTTGTTATTGGCGGCCTTGCGCCACAGTTTCTCAAAGTATGCGGAAAATGACGCTCATGTGCAATCAGAGATGCCGACGCGCCCGCTCCGCTCGATGCACCTTCGGGACACGCTTTGACAAGTGGCATCCGACCCCGGACAAATGTGCGCACGTAACGCTGCTATAAGGACGTGAACAGACATGGATTTGGGACTTTCCGGCCGGGTGGCCCTAGTCACCGGCGCAAGCCGCGGATTAGGCCGAGCCATTGCCTTGCGGCTTGCCCGCGAGGGCATGCACGTTGCCATCGCCGCGCGAGATCGAGCAAACCTCGACAAGGTCGCGGATGATATCCGCATGTGCGGCGTCAAGGCATTGCCGATCGTGGCCGACCTTTCGACCACTGCGGCGGCCGATGTTGTGATCGGCTCAGTCATCACCGAGTTCAGCAAGCTGAATCTACTGGTCAATAACGCAGGCGCGACCAAGCGCGGCGACTTCCTCAAGCTCAGCGATGCGGATTGGACTAGCGGCTTCGACCTGAAATTCTTCGGTGCTGTACGCCTTGCCCGCAGCGCCTGGCCGCATTTGCTGCAATCAAAAGGGATGGTGCTCAATATCGGCGGGGTCGGCGGCTTCGCTGCAGAAGCCGAATTCATGATCGGTGGATCCGTCAATGCGGCGATCGGCCTGTTCACCAAGGCCCTATCCGACCGCGGAATCCACGATGGTGTGCGGGTCTTGGCCATCCACCCAGGTACATTCCAGACTGAGCGTTTCGATGTGCGCGTGCGCACTCGAATGGCGCAAGATAACTTGTCGTTCGATGATGCGGCGGAAGCCATGCGTAAGGAGCATGACATCGCGCGCTTCGGGAAACCGGAAGAACTGGCGACCCTGATCGCAATGCTGGCAAGTGACAGCATCGACTTCCTGCAGGGCTCCATCATCGTCATGGATGGCGGTCAGTACCGCTACGTATAGCTCTATGGCCGACCCGACTCAGACTGACGTGCTGTTTACACCGTGCAGGATCGGTTCGGTCGAAATCCCGAACCGGATAGTGATGCCGCCGATGACGACGCGCGCCGCAGATGCGGAAGGCTTCGTCACCGAAGACTCAATCGCCTACTACCGCGCGCGTGCGGAAGGCGGCGTCGGCCTGATCACCGTCGAAATGGCATCGCCGGAGAAGTGCGGTCGCCATCGCCACCACGAACTCGGCCTTTACAAAGATGAATTCATTTCCGGCCTGACGCGGCTGGTAGAAACGATACATGCGGCCGGGTCTAAGGCTTCGATCCAGCTCGGTCATGGCGGAGGGCACACCCGCTTCGATATCTGCGGCGAAAAGCCGATTGCGCCGTCCGCCGTCCCGCACCCGGTTTACGAGATGACATTGGAAACGATCGTTCCGGAGGAGATGAGCCTGCCGCGCATTCGCCAGACGATCGCCGCGCACGCAGCGGCAGCTGCGCGCGCCCGCCATGCCGGATTCGATTGCCTGGAGATCCACGCGGCGCACGGCTACTTGATCTCGCAGTTTCTCACGCCATTCGAGAACCGCCGCACCGACGAGTACGGCGGCGCGCTGAAAAACCGCGCTCGGTTCGGCCTCGAAATATTGGACGCGGTAAAATACAGCGTGCCGGGAATGCCAGTTATATTTCGCCTGTCAGTGGACGATTATTTCCCAGGGGGAATGACGTACGAAGAAGGGCGGCAGGTCGCACTTTGGGCAGCGGAGGCGGGTGCCGACGCCCTGCACATCGCCGCCGGACACTATCGCTCCCTACCGTCCGCGGCACGGCAAATCCCGCCGATGGCGCTGCCTGATGCCACCTTTCTCCACTACGCCGCCGACATCAAGAAGAGAGTGAAGATTCCGGTAATCGCGGTGGGCCGGCTCGGTGATCCGGCGATGGCGCGAAATGCAATCGCATCCGGCAAGGCTGACTTCATCGCGCTCGGCCGCACGCTGATCGCCGATCCGCAATGGCCGGAAAAGGTGCGCCGAGGCGAGGCGCCGTGCCGATGTCTTGCTTGCAACACTTGCGTGAACGAAATGCGCAGCGGCGCCCGGCTCGGCTGCATCGTCAACGGCATGGCAGGAAATGAGCGTCGCTTCGAGGACGCCAAGCCACCGCGTGGAGAACGCATCGCTATAATCGGTGCAGGCCCGGCGGGTCTCACTTACGCCTCGTTAGTCGCCGATAAGAACACCGTGACGATATTTGAGCGCGACGCGACCGCTGGCGGCGCATTTCGCCACACCGGCAAGGCACCCTTATTCCAGGAGGTGGAGGCAGACGACCGGTCCTTTCGTCTCTATATCGAAAGCATGGTGCAAGCCTGCGAACGCCGCGGCGTCACCTTTCGCTACCATCTCGACGTCCGTACGGCACCCGACCTGCTGGCTGGATTCGATCGGATCGTGATCGCTACCGGCGCACGATACCCATTGGGTCTCGGCAACTTACTCATGACACTGATCGACGCCGGCATCGCCCGCTGGCCGGCCATTCGTGACATCGCGTCATCCTCAAGTTTTCGAAACTGGTTCTATTACAAATTACGCCGAGCAACGGGCGAGCACGTTCGAGCGCTGTTGTCACCCGATCAAAAGCTTTGCGTGATCGGCGACGCGGCAACGCCGGGCAAAAGTAAGGAAGCGATCCGCTCCGCCTTCGAGGCGGCATTGCACGACGCATCCACGCCGCGTCCCACTGCGCAGCAGCGATTACCGCACTAGTCGTTCCTGCGTATGCCTCTATGTAGCGACTTCTAATATTGGCGCGGCTTACGATCGCAATTATCAAGGCATATCTGGTCGCTAAGCTCGGAATTGAGGTAGGTCAATGGATGTGGTTGGCATTTGCGCCAACGTTACCCCAAAATACAACAAGTGGGCATCGTCATGGCATCCGTCGCAGATGGCAATTCCATGCACCGCGTGCTCGATGTCGATGGCAAGGTCGTCGGCAATTTTCCGAAATTCGCCAGCGATCCAGACGAACTGCTGCGGCTTTACCGGATACTTGTCCTTACGCGCACATTCGACACCAAGGCGATCGCGCTGCAGCGCACCGGTCAGCTAGGCACTTATGCCTCGTCTCTGGGACAGGAGGCAGTATCAGTGGGGGCTGCCGCTGCTATGCAGCCAGATGACGTCTTTCTGCCGAGCTTTCGCGAACATGGCGGGCAGCTCTGGCGCGGAGCGACGCTCAACGAGCTTTTCCTTTACTGGGGCGGTGATGAGCGGGGCAATGATTTCGCTGGCCCGCGGGGGGATTTTCCAAACTGCGCGACGGTTGGATCGCACCCGCCCCATGCGGTTGGAGTGGCTCTAGCATTTCGGCTGCGCGGAGAACAGCGGGCATCCGTTTGCATATTCGGCGACGGCGCAACATCGAAAGGGGATTTTGCGGAAGCGTTGAACATGGCCGGAGTCTGGCAGGTTCCCGCTGTGTTCGTTATTAACAGTAACGGCTGGGCCATCTCCGTGCCACGAGCCAGGCAATCCGCAGCTGCGACCCTAGCTCAGAAGGCGGTTGCCGCCGGTATCCCGGGCGAACAGGTCGACGGCAATGACGTGATCGCAGTCCGATCGGTGACGGAGCGCGCGCTGACGCGCGCGCGGCAGGGCCACGGTCCCAGCCTGATCGAAGCCGTCACTTACCGGCTGTGCGACCACACTACTTCTGACGATGCGAGTCGCTATCGTGACGACGCGGAGGTCAGCCGCCATTGGCCCGCGGAACCGCTGGTTCGGCTGCGCAACTTCCTGGTTAGCGCCCGCCACTGGGACAAAGACAAGGAAGAGGCCTTGCTGCACGAGTGCAACGGCGCTGTTGAACAGGCCGCGAAAGAATATCTCGCTACGCCGCCGCAACCGATCGCTGCAAACTTCGATTACACCTATGCCGCAACACCCGCCGAGTTAGCGGAGCAGCGCGAAGCAGCCATCGCCATAGCGCATGGTGCAGCATGAGTGAACTTAGCCTTGTGCAAGCGGTCAATGCTGCACTCAAACGCGCGATGAGTGAGGACGCCAGCGTTCTCGTGTTAGGTGAGGACGTGGGTATCAATGGCGGCGTATTCCGAGCGACCGACGGACTGTTCAACATTTTCGGAGAGCAACGGGTGCTCGATACGCCGCTAGCGGAAGCGTCGATTGCAGGAGTGTCGATCGGGCTTGCGACCCAGGGCTTCCGTCCCGTCGCCGAGATCCAATTCACGGGGTTCGCCTATGTCTGCATTGACCAAATTCTCAATCATGCCTCGCGACTGCGCGCGCGCACGCGCGGCCGGCTGAGCTGTCCCATGGTGCTGCGTTCGCCAGCGGGCGGCGGCATCAAAGCGGTAGAGCATCATTCGGAAAGTCCGGAGGCCATGTTCGTCCACATCCCCGGCATTAAGGTGGTAATGCCATCCTCGCCGGCGCGAGCATATGGCCTGTTATTGTCAGCTATTCGCGATCCCGATCCGGTGGTGTTCCTGGAGCCGACTCGGCTCTATCGAGCCGCCCGTGAAGACGTTTCCGACGATGGCGCCGGCATGCCGCTCGGCCAATGCGTGACGCTGCGGCCGGGACGCGATGTCACCATCGTGTCCTGGGGCGCCATGATCAGAGAGGCGCTCGAAGCGGCTGAACAACTAGCGGCGGACAATATCGAAGCCGAGATCATAGATGTCGCCACACTGAAGCCGCTCGACAGCGCCACCATTCTCAACTCAGTCGGCCGCACCGGCCGGCTTATCGTCGTGCACGAGGCACCGATGAGCTGTGGCTTCGGCGCCGAGATCGCCGCCCGCGTGGCCGGCCACGCTATCACCAGCCTGCTGGCGCCCATCGAGCGCGTCACCGGTTACGACACAATGATGCCCTATCCGCGCACCGAGGCTCATTACATGCCTAGCGTCGCCGCGATTCTGGCAGGCGTGCAGCGTACCATGGCTTATACATGAAGATATTTGTGCTTCCCGATCTGGGTGAAGGTTTGGCGGATGCCGAGATTGTCAGTTGGCATGTGTCAGAAGGCGATCATGTGGTGATCGATCAGCCTCTGCTTGCGGTCGAGACTGAAAAAGCGGTGGTGGAAATCCCCTCACCGCAGGCGGGTCATATCGGCAAGCTGCTGACCAAGGCGGGCGAACGAGTGAAGGTCGGCGCGCCACTGCTCGAATTCGACGAGGGCACTCACGCCGAAAGCGGCGCCGTCGTTGGCCAATTAGCGGAGCCCAGCGCGGCAACGCGGAGAACTCTGATGGTGCCAAGCCCTTCGGCATCTACGCCGCCGAGCATCATCCGCACTAGCCCTGCCGTGCGAGCGCGCGCCCGCGAACTGGGAGTCGATCTGTCGCGCGTGATGGCGAGCGGACCCGACAACACAATTACCCTGGCAGACCTGCAAGCTGCAGTGTTTCAATCCGGCGCGGCACAAGCATCCCAAACGTTGCGGGGCGCCCGGCGCACCATGGCCACCAACATGGCGCGGGCTTGGCGCGAGGTCGTCCATGCCACCGTGCAGGATTATGCCGACATCGAGGCATGGGCACAGGACGAAAACGTGACGAGCCGACTGGTGAGAGGGCTGATTACCGGCTGCCAGACCGAGCCAGCGCTCAATGCCAGTTTCGATCTTTCGTCCCTGTCGCTGCGCGAGAACCCCACGATTAATCTTGGGTTGGCGATCGACAGCCCGGAAGGACTGTTCGTTCCGGTCTTGCGCGATGTGGCACGTGGAACACCGTTGGACTGGCGCCGTCAGATCGATGAGTTCAAGCGCGGTATCCAGGACCGCAGCCTAGCGCCGGCGGACCTGCGTGGCGCGACCATTTCATTATCCAATTTTGGTTCGATTGCCGGCCGCTATGCATCGCTGATCGTTATGCCACCGCAGGTGGCCATTCTGGGTGTCGGACGCATCGTTGCGCATGCCGTTCGCGCGAGCGATGGAATTGCGCTGCATCGTACGTTGCCGCTGTCGTTGAGCTTCGATCACCGCGCCGTCACCGGTGGTATGGCGGCGCGCTTCTTACGCGCGGTCATTGCTGATCTCGAAACGGCGGTGTGAACGGGTGGAGACCATGCAGGATATGTTTCGTTTTGCGGATGAGTTCGGCCCCGCCCGCATCATCCATATCTATCGCGCGAGCATCGGCCTGAAGGCCGTCCTGGTCGTTGATAACGCGGCCTGTGGCATCACTATCGGCGGTGTCCGCATGGCGCCTGATGTGTCGGTCGAAGAATGCTTCCGGCTGGCGCGCGCGATGACATGGAAAAATGCTGCTGCGGGCCTGCCGCATGGCGGCGGCAAATCGGTCATCTTTGGCGATCCGCGCATATCGGCAGATGAGAAGGAGCAGATCATCCGCGCTTTTGCCGGCGCGATCCGCGACATTATCGACTACATCCCCGGCCCGGACATAGGCACCGACGAGCAATGCATGGGCTGGGTCAAGGATGAAATCGGCCGCGCGGTCGGGTTGCCCAGCGCGGTCGGAGGAATCCCGCTTGATGAGATCGGAGCTACAGGTTTCGGGCTCGCGGCATGCATCGATATCGCGCGCCAGTTCGCCGGCCTCGATCTGAAAGGCGCCCGCGTTGCGGTGCAGGGTTTCGGTGCTGTCGGCAAAAATGCCGCGCGCTTTCTCGCCGAAAAGGGCTGTGTCCTGGTCGGCGCGAGCGATAGCAAGGGCACATTGGCCGACCCTTCTGGGCTCGATGTCGATGCGTTGATTGCCCTTAAAGAAACTGGGCGCCCGCTGCGCGAGCATGACAAAGGCTCGAAATCGGCTACCGATGCGATAATCGATATCGATTGCGACATATGGATCCCGGCGGCCCGCCCCGATGTGCTGCGAGCCGACAACGTGTCGAGGCTGCGCGCCAAGCTGGTCCCGCAGGGCGCCAATATTCCGTGCACCGCGGAGGCCGAACAGGCCCTGCATGAGCGCGGCGTGCTCGTGGTGCCAGATTTCATTGCCAACGCGGGCGGCGTAATCTGTGCCTCGGTCGAGTATCGCGGCGGCACGCAAAACGCGGCCTTTGCTTATATCGATGAGCGTATTCGTGCCAACACGCGAGCGGTGTTAGAAGAAAGCCGACGCGCCAAAGCGCTTCCTCGCGCTGCAGCGGTGGCGCTGGCCGAACGCCGATTGCGCAGCGCCATGCAGACACGGCGGTGGCGTTAAGCGATCGGCCAAATATCGATCGTTTGGAGCCGATTGATTTAGGAAAAAGCACGTCGGAGCTGCGAAACCCGAGATGTTGATGCGGATCAATGCATCTTCTGCCGTAAGCTGAATAGTATGTTTTGAGCTTCCATTTTTTGAAAGCCAAATGCCATGCTGAGGCAGGAGAGAACGATATGCTTACAGCATTGAATGTTGATCAGGCTCGTTTTGTTGCGCTTCTTGCGAAGGCCGCGCGCACGCAACGCGACGAGTTGCTCGGCAGTGTGGCCGAAGCCGATCTTGCACCGGTAAAGACCGCACGTGGCGAACACAACCCCAACGCAGAGCTCGGATTTGAACCGCTTCGTGCGGGAGCTTCGCAGACTGAGGCGTTACGTGAAGCCGTCGCAGCTCTGTCCGCTCAGGGCCGCTGCGAATTGTACACCTTGATGCGCATCGGCCAGGGCGATCTCGCTGCAAAGAAATGGCATCGCGGCTTGACCGAAGCGGGCTTGCTGGGCGACGAAGCCATCGCAGCCGCGATCACCGAGGATGCCGACTTGCACGAACACGTTATGAAGGGCCTGTACGAGGCCGAACTCGCCTCATAGCGGTCCTCACGAAGCACCGCCGCGGATCATGTCGTGGCGGCGATGCCAAGTATCACGGATCTGGTTCTCCACCGCCGCCTGCGTGATGGGAGTGGCGTCTGAACGTGACGCACGAAACCAGTCCAACAGCTGCTGCGCGAACTCGGTGAGCGTTGCTGGCGCCTCGCCCGACATGATCCGTCGATAAGCCTCACCCTCGACAAGCTGGAGTGACCGATGGGTACCTTCAGCGACGGCCATTTTGCATCCATACAATTGTGGTACGACGTGCCAAGCTAGCTCCAAGACTCCTTGTGTTACGTTACGCCGACAACGGTAACACCACCTTGCTGGCGAGATCGGCCTTTGGGCGCTCTTCCGCGAGCGGCTGCCTTTGCACCATATAAACCACGGTCTCCGCGATATTGACACGCCCGGCGAGCGCGTCGTCGCCCTTCACAAGGGCATCGGTTGCGAGAGCAATCTGCTCATCGTCAAGGCGGCCCATTTCCGCAATCTTACTCGCACGCTCCTGCAGATCGGCATCAAAATTGCGCATCGTATGTTCGATCATGATACCGTCCCATCTTCAAACACGGCTTTTCGGTCCTGGCAGTTGCGAGGGATCGAGTCCGAGTTTCTCGCAAGCTTGCCGCACGACGCGTGGATCCAGTTCATGGTGCGCTCCCGTCAGTGGGAGTTTCGTTGTTCGACCTTCACGGTGCACCGTCACCGTGACATGACCTTCATGTCCGATCGGATGCTGGTGGCTATCGATACGGCATCCTTGCTCTTCGAGCCATTTTCTGAACGTATCGTTTCTCATCGCACATCTCTCTCTGTCGCTGGGCTCGCAAAGAGGAGCCGGTATACAGCACAATGAATTCAGCCTTGAATGGTGCAAGTCCCCAAATTCCTTACGCCCTCTTAATGTCGACTTTCTTATGCTTCCTGCGTGACTCGGCTGTTTTCGGCAGTGTGACGCTGAGCACCCCGTTCTTGAAGATGGCCTCGATTTTATCCGAATCCACACCATCCGGGACGCGAAAACTCCGATGAAAATCGCCATAACGACGCTCAGATACGAAGTGATCTTGGCTGGCGTCGTCGGATTCTTCGACCTTTTTTCCTTCGATCGTCAACGCACCGTTCGAGAAACTGATTTCGACATGCTTCTCGTCGACGCCTGGCAATTCAGCTGTGAGCTTGTACGCCTCGTCTTTATCGACGATATCGACCGCAGGAGTTGCTGCAATGCTAATATCACCACGCCAAATCGGCTCGACGTCGACCGCGGAGCGCCTGAACGGAACATGCCAATATCCTCTCAGGAAATCACTCAGCAGCCGATCAATTTCTGTCCGCAACTGGTCTCCAGGATGCGACGCACCGGGCGTATCGGCCCGTCGGCCTGCGCGGCTTAGCCGGATCGGCATCTTTGTCGCCACTTCCGCCATGTTAGACCTCCATTAATGCGCATCAGGGACAGGCCGGCCAGCGACGACGTCCATCCATTATTTTTATGTCCGCGGCCGAGGTGCGAGCCGCTTGCAATACAAAGGCGATTAGCCCGGTCCGGGCAGTGTGCGGACAATTTCCTTGAATCGATCCCACTCCGTCGCCGTCCAGATTTCAGTGGTGGCGTGACCGAATGTCCGGATGAGAGCAGAAACCCGCGCCGCTGTTTCAATGTCGTTGGCGATAAAGACATCGAGATAATCGCACGGTCCCAGCACAGCATAACTGCTCAGCCACTCAACGCCAGGGCATTCTTCGCGCACTCGCTTCATGGCGTCGCGTTCCAGTTGCTCAAGTGCTCGCGGGGAGCGAACCGCATCGGCATTCAGTCGGGTCAGCATGATGAACGTTGGCATGGCACGCTGCCTCCCTTGTTTGGCAAAAGTGTAGCGAGGCGGTCGGCGGGGGCATTGATTTCAATCAATCGGCGAAGGATGTCCGATGCACCGGTCAAAGCGCATCCAATCTCGCGCTAAACCTCTTCGGGCTAGGCCTTTTTCTGGAAGATGTGCGGAGCGTTATCGAGCGCAGCCAGCTCGGCGATATCGCCTGGCAGTTGCTCGTGGCTTCCTATCACCAAATAGCCCTGCGGTCGGAGCCGCTCCAGCATGCGTGCTAAGACTTTGCGCTGCAGCGGCTCGGCGAAATAGGTAAAGGCAACGTATCTGCAAAGGATGAGATCGAACATACGCGACGGCATCTCCGTACGGAGGTCCTGATCGAGAAACTCGATACCCTCTCGATGCCTAGGCTTAACGGTGTAGTACTCGCCCAATCGATCGAACGCCGGCTCGATCAGTGGCAACGGCAGTTCATGCAAGCTTGTCCGTTCAAAGCAACCCTCGCGAGCGCGCGTGAGCATTGCTTTGTCAACATCTGAGGCGATGATCGATAGCGAGACACCTGGATATTTGCTCGCGACCTCGGCATTCCAGATTATTTTTATTGTGTAGGGCTCTTCGCCCGAGGCGCATCCGGCCGACCAGGCTTGCGCGTCGCGTCCTTCACGTTTGGCACGCGCAGCAATCGCGGGCAGCACCCGCCGGCGCACGACATCGAAGATGCCTCTGTCACGAAAGAACCGTGAAATCGTGATGTGGCAACAGTCGTCAAGATTCCGCCATTCCGATGGATCGGCTTCGAGGCGCGCGCGGTACGCCAGATAATTGTCCAAGCCGAGATCGCGCATCCGCTGCTTCAGGCGTTTGCACACCTGACGTCGCACCTTACGGAACCCTGGCCAGCGCAGTTCTAGTTGTGGCAATGCCCACTGCAGAAACGCTGTGCAATCCGTGTCGTTCATGCCGTGTCCGCTCGCCACACCCCGTATGCGCGCTCGTATGTATAATCCTCAAGGAAAGCGGGCATCGAACCGTCAGATCCTGTCAGTTAGCCCCAAAACGCCAAGGCACGGGGCACGGACATGGACTCTAGTTTGCCTGGATTTCGTCTCCGGGATGCTCGTTGAAGTGAAGCCGAGCGATATTGGAAACGACCTGAGCGACTTCGTCGTCTGCGAGCGGTGGTCGGCAGCGCATCCGGTTCCAGGCCAGAAGCAATTCCAGCACCACCTCTGGATCAATTTGGTGCCATAGCAGGTGCCCGGCCAAGGATGCGATGCTCGAATTGCGCTGACCCTCAGGCACGCCATCATGAACGAGGCGACGCCAATCCGAAAGCGTCCGCTGCGCGCGGACGCCGCCGGAAAGGAGGATCCACCGCGGCAGCGCCGCCAGCGCAATATCTTCCGGAGAGCGGCCTGCAGTCCAGACGTATGGACGGCCGCTGGGATGGATCGAAGGCGGCGCGACGATATAGCCGCCTTCCCCTCGGACATCGATGCCTTGGGCAAGTCCGGTCCGGTTCCGAACCAAGCCACCAGGATGCGCGAAATAAAAGTGGCGCCCTCCGCCGCCGGTTGCCGCTTCGACTGTTACCGGCAACCGCCCGAACCGTCGTTCCAAACGAGCGAGCGTGATATCACCGCCATGCTTGGGATCGATATCGAGCACGATCAAATTCGATATTTCACCGGTGACAATCCCGATGTTGGCGTTCGGCCAACGGCTGAACCAATTTCGGACCTGTTCCGCCGATGGGCGAGCCCGCTGCAGCGGCTCCCAGATGACGAGTGGCCGCTTGTCGCGGACGCCGAGCGGCAGCACGGACCACCCTCGGGCCAAATAACGTTGCGCTGCTTCGATCGTTGCAGGGTGTGACATCGCGCCGGTTTGCCCATTTAAACGGTCATTGTTATCGCCCCGTTTCGCCCGTCAGCACAGCCAGCGACACCGGTCTGCGCTTGGATCCCCACCGGCCCGGCGAGGCCTCAAACACCCCGGCGCAGGGTGTTCCGCAGGTGTCGCAGTTTCCTTCGGCGGTAAGATGCCAGGATGTGATCTCGTACCAATCGCGCCCGATAAGTGTAGCTTGGCATTTATGACAGTAAGTGGCTTGTCCGAGCGGATCATGGGTGTTGCCCGTGAAGACGTAGCGTATGCCGTTCGTCATTGCGATGGCGCGGGCGCGCGATAATGTTGCACTGGGGGTCCCAGGGACATCGCTCATCCGCCAATCCGGATAAACGCAGTGAAG
>Ga0207761_1000357_pt1 | contig 16227 bp, 11 predicted proteins | sample LuqExpMetageno34_FD_187792 | JGI IMG/M metagenome (GOLD analysis project Ga0207761, IMG submission 187792) | Tropical forest soil microbial communities from Luquillo Experimental Forest, Puerto Rico - Sample 34 (SPAdes) | ecosystem: Environmental > Terrestrial > Soil > Tropical forest ... | reverse complement strand
CGCCCGCCGCTCGGGCGGATCGCGATGACAGGCCTGGCACGTTGGAGAACCGATCTGGAATTCGTCATTCCGCGGTAACGGCGTACTGGAATACCGCTCCACGCCGTTGCGGTCGAGCAAAACCAGCTGTTCCACACGCGCCTGCTTCCCGAACCGTTCAATCATCTGCGCTAACAGGGAGCGGTCATTTTCCAGCATCTGGTGCTCCAGCGCGGTGCGGATCAACTCGCCCTCAGCCAAAGCATTGGTCCGTGCGCTGTCGAGCTGGCTTTTGAGGTGGTGCTGGGAATAGATATAAGCGGCGATTGTACACGCCACTACCACGGCCGCAGTAACCCCTAGCGCCAGACCAACCGTCATGCTGGCAAATCGCAGTTTCATACGACAACACCAGATTGCCGGGATGATTTCACACGGACTCTGCTGGGTCAACGACTGACGAATTGTCAGGAGCGCCCTGACAACTTGGCAGCCCCGCTGACAGAACGGTCCCCACCTCTTGAAAAAGCGGAGGTTAGAGAGGCGAACACTGGCACATAACGTGCCTACAGAAAGAGGAAGGAGGATGTCAGGTCATGGAGATGCTCTTGATGGTATTGTGCCTGAGCATGTTCGGGGTCGCGGTCGCCGCCTTGGCATTTGGAGCTGCCACGCGTCCCGCCGCTACGCCACAGAAGCCACAACCGGCCGTCCAGGCCAAACCAGCCGTTTCGGCACGCTTCTTCTCCGATCGGGTGCTGCCGATAGTTCCCCCGCTACCGCAGGTGCCTATTGAGGTTTTATTGCACCAGATCGAAAACCACGTCCGACTGGAGCAGGCCGCGGCGGAATCGTTTGTGGAGTTTCCGACGGAAGCCTTGCTGTACCGCAAGACGACTTCGCCGCTGGTGAATTGAGGAGCCGGCCATGCAGCACGAACTCTTAGTTGGCCTCTCCTCCTCGGAAGTCGAGCAGGTCATGGCGCTGGGCACGAAGACCACCGTGCCAAGCGGCGGTCTCCTCTTCAAACTCGGAGATCCTGCCGATCGTATCTTTCTCGTTGAGCGCGGCCGGATCCGCCTTACCCTCCCTATGCTGCTGAGGGGGAGAGACGAAGAGGTTCTGATAGAAGAAAAGTCACCCGGTCAGACAGTAGGATGGTCTGCCCTCATTCCGCCGTATCGTTTCACGCTCTCTGCCAGCGCGCCGCTGGAAACCGCGGTCACCGGCATATCGCGGGAGGCCCTCCTTCAATACTTCGACCGCTCTCCTCGGACAGCCTACAGGATTAGTTCGAACTTAGCCCAGGTAGTGGGACTTCGGCTGCAATTACTCCAGGCCATGTGGCTGCGTGAGATGCAGCGAACGATCGAACAACGCGCGTCGGCGAGTGCTTCCTGAGAAATGAGCCGGCAAGTTTCGAATGAACCCAAACGAAACCGTTGGGGTGAGCGCAAAGGCTAGAAAGGTAGTCATGGCAACCATTGATGAGGTGGCCGCGAAAACAGCCGGCAATCAATCGCCGCCGGTGTCCCGGCGCGGCTTTGTCTCACTGCTGCTCGGCGGCAGCTTTGTGGCATCCGCTGTCGCCTTTCTGTATCCGGTTCTCCGTTACTTGAACCCGCCAAAAATGGCAGACATGGGAAGCGACTCGGTTTTGGCCGGCAAAGTCGGAGAATTGAAGCTTAACTCCGGGAAGATATTCCGGTTCGGCAGCCGTCCCGGCCTCCTGGTCCGCACCGCGGAGGGTGACTACCGTGCCATGTCGGCCACATGTACTCACCTTTCCTGCACCGTGCAGTACAGGGATGATCTGCGCGAAGTCTGGTGTGCCTGCCATAACGGCAAGTACAACCTGGAGGGCCGGAACATTTCCGGTCCCCCACCTCGTCCCCTAGAGGCATTCGATGTCCAGGTTCGAGGCGACGAGATTTTCGTCCGGCGTCGTCGGGAGGCATGATGAGCCCCATAAACGCTGCAAGTAACTGGCTGAAGGAGCGCTTGGAGTGGGATGACTTGGTCGCTCCGCTGCGCAAGAAAGCCGTTCCCCTCCACCGGCTCTCCTATTGGTACTTCCTCGGAGGCATCACGCTCTTCTTGTTCGGCGTGCAAGTGTTGACCGGTATCTTGCTGTTGCTTTACTACCGGCCGGGAGCCAACGAAGCTTTCGAAAGCATTCAGCACATCATGACCCAGGTGCAGTACGGCTGGCTGATCCGCTCCATACACTCCTGGTCGGCCAACCTGATGATCTTCACTGCATTTGCTCACATGTTCAGCGTGCTGTTTCTGAAGGCGTATCGCAAGCCGCGCGAACTCACATGGTTGACAGGTGTCGTTCTCCTCTTCCTGTTGCTGGGGTTTGGCTTCAGCGGTTACCTGCTGCCTTGGAACACCTTGGCATTTTTTGCCACCAAAGTCGGCACGGAGATTACGGGGCAAATCCCTTTTATCGGTGGCCCGGCCCTGATTTTTCTCCGTGGCGGCGAGGAAGTAACTGGCGCTACACTCACTCGCTTCTTCGGGTTTCACGTTGCCGTGCTCCCGGGAATCACCACGCTGTTGATACTCGCCCACTTGCTGCTGGTACAGCGGCTAGGGATGAGCGTTCCCCCGAAGGTGGAAGCCGAATGGACGGCGAATCCTTTCGCGCGCCGCGAAATGAAGTTCTTTCCCAACTTTGCCTTGCGTGAACTCATGGCGTGGTATGTCGCGCTGGGCGCGCTCGGCGCCCTCGCCGCGATCTCTCCCTGGAATCTTGGTGTCAAGGCCGATCCCTTCAGCCCCGCTCCGGCAGGCATCAAGCCGGAGTGGTACTTCCTGTTCATGTTCCAGACCTTGAAGCTGATTCCCGCGAAAGTGTGGCTCGTGGATGGCGAGGTCCTGGGGGTTTTGGTTTTTGGGATGGCTGGGGTGCTGTGGCTGCTGCTGCCTTTCTTTGAGAGCACGAAAGCGTCTGTCACCAAATCATGGATTACCGGACTCGCGACATTCGCTCTCGTCTACATCACAGGAATGAGTGTGTATGGCTACCTTGCAAAATAGCTCCCGTAGCTTCGGTGCAGCTACCCGTTCCGCAACCTTAGCGTCGTTCTTGTTGTCCGTTTTCCTGGGCATCAGCTACGGGCAGACCAGAAACTCTTGTCTGGATTGCCACTCTGCGCTGCCCGAACCCCTTGGAGTGAGCCAGGACAAGTTCGCCCAGGACATACACGCACAAAAAGGGCTGACTTGCGCCAGTTGTCACGGAGGCGATCCCGGCAGTGACGATCCTGACAAGGCCATGAGCCGCACAGCCGGATGGAAAGGAAAGATCGAGCGCAAGCAGATTCCGCAACTGTGCGGAAGCTGCCATTCTGATCCGGCTTACATACGTCAGTTCAATCCTGGCTTGCGTACCGATCAGTTGGACCAATACCACACCAGCGTGCACGGTAAGCGCCTTGCTGCGGGTGACACCAAGGTTGCCGTGTGCATCGATTGTCACAGTGTCCACGACTTGCGGGCGCCGAGCGATCCCCGCTCCAGCGTTAATCCCGTCAACATCGCGACCACCTGTTCACGTTGTCACAGCGACGCGGTCTACATGAAGCAGTACGCCATTCCGACCGACCAGTTCGCAAAGTACAGCCAGAGCGTTCACCACGACGCGATTGCGGTGCGCGGCGATCTGAGTGCTCCAACCTGCACAACCTGTCATGGAAACCACGGGGCAGCGCCTCCCGGCGTAGATAAGGTCCAGAATGTGTGCTCCACCTGCCATGTCTTTCAGGACCAGATGTATGAGCAAAGTTCCCACAGAAAGGCATTTCAAGCGGCCGGCTTGCCAGGCTGCGTGGTGTGTCATAGCAATCATGGGATCAGCCATCCCACGGACGCCAAGCTTAGTACTGGCAGTGGCGCGACCTGCATTCAGTGCCACCAGCCGGGCGACGCCTGCGACCAGGCAAGAGCGGAACTGCTCGGCGGCTTGAACCGCCTGGATACCGCTATCAAGCGTGCGGACGATGTGATTGCTGTAGCAGAGTCGTCTGGCATGGAGGTCAGCGAGGCTCGCATGGGGCAGAGCCAGGCACGCGATGCGCTGACCAAAGCTCGGGTAACCGTACACAGTTTTCGCCAAGACTTGATGAATCAGGACATTCAGGCTGGTATGAAGATCGCAACCCAGGACTTGGAACTTGGACAGCGGGCCATGGCGGAACGAAACCGTCGCCGTATGGGACTTGGGATGTCTCTCCTGGCAATTGGAATGGTGCTGGTGAGCCTGCGCGCGTATATCAAGAAAATTGAGAGCTGAGATGTAGCGAACAAACCTTTTACTTGTATGTTGCCGCTACTACGGAATAGTGTTTAGTTCCGAGCCACACGGCAGTGGCAGTTCCTGATGGTCCGCAGGTCACCACTGGCTGGCTAGAAAGGTCGCCGGTAGTGCTCAGCAGGGCGGGAGGCGTCCACTGATGTGTGGCAGGATTTTCTACCGCAGCATTGAACGCCGCGGCCGTTTTCGAAAAGCTAGACACCCAGGTCAGCGCAACCAGCGAGCCGTCAGGGCTTGCAGCCAGCGAGGGCTTGCCGGCACCGTTGGCACTGGGCGTGTTCACGGCAACCGGCGCAGACCAGCTTCCGCCGCGGCTGAGATACGAAGTCTCGATAGCACTCACCGTGGTCCGCCGGCTCCAGGCGGCAACCACGTCGCCGGTCACGGGAACCGCCGCTACCACAGGCGACTGGACGTTGTACCCGCTGGCCACGGAATCGAGGATTACGGGTGCGCTCCAGGTGCTGCTTCCCGCCTGACCCTGACTGGCTTCCAGCGAGGTGTAGCCGCCGTTGGCGTACACGTTCCAGGCCACCGTTACCAACCCGTTTACATCAATGGCGACGGCCACTTGCGGAGTCACCGTGCCTGTGCCCGACCACAGTTGCTGCGCCGCCGTCCATGCCCCCGTGGAAGACGTGCGCGTGCGCACAGTAATATTCAATGCACTCCCTTGGACCCCGACGAAAACGGCCGCCATCATTCCACTGGCGTTCAATGCGCTAATCGCGCCGTACGTAGTTCCGTTTCCGTTGATCAGTTTCGTGGTCCAGCTTCCGCCGTACGGACGATCGGCAACATACGTACTGCACGTGGACGGGCAGTTGTCCGACGTGAGGGCAACGGCATTGTCTTGCCCGTCGAGAAACAACCGCCACAGGTAAACCCCTCCACTGGACAGCGTCACCTGCGGGCCCCACGATGCATTGAAACCGTTCCGCGTGGACACCGTCGGGTATCCGACTGCACTCATGCCCGCGATAGCGGTTCCATCGCTGCTTTCGGCCACAACGGGCGGAAGGGTGATGCCGCCTTCTGCCATCGCCGCAACTTGCCACAGGTTCACGCCGGAAGTCTTCTGCGCGACTTTGAGCGACGTGGCGCTCGACTGTCCGCTTGTCCACACCGCGGTGGCGACGTCGGCCGGGCCGGAGATCGCAGGCTGCGTCATCACGTTTCCGGAGTCCAGCGTCACGCTCGCCGACCAATTGCCGGTCGGAGCCTGGCCGTAGGACCCCTGCACACAAGCCAGAAGCACAAGACATGCTGCCGACGCGAGACGCCGCCACTCGAACATTTTGCGCCGATGCACCCCTGCGCCTTCGGCTGGTGACCCGTTATTCTCGTTCCGGCTGAGGATTCTGTAAGTTGGCGCCATGGAGTTTCCTTTCCTGTAATGTTGAGGATTTTGTTACTGCCTCGCTCCTCTGACTGCAGGGGGCGCGGAAGTGGAAAACCGGTGCGGAGTATAGCAGTGTTGCCCGCCGCAGTTGTTAATTAGCCGCAAAGACGCGTTCAAAAGACGCAACGGCAATCTCGTCCACGCTCAACATTTAGTGCGTTGGGGCGCTCCTCTTACCAGAGATAGGAGGTTTTTCTTTAAGCATTCATTATTGTGCGAGTGTTTCTTAATCCGAGGAAGATAGCGTTTCTTCATTTGGCCCCCAGCGAGGTTGTGGTCATGGACCCTCATCAGTCGAGGCGTACGCCGCTCTTGTCTCCGGCTCAATCGAGCATCACGGGTATAGTTTTGCTAGCACTGGTAAGCTGCATTTCGGTCTTCGGCCAGAATTTCGTGGCGACGGGCTCTTTACGGGGAGAAATCACCGACGCAACCGGGGCCGTTATGCCGGGAGCGAGCGTCCTGGTGCGGAGCCTCGCAACAGGAGTGGAAAAATCGACCACGACGAATGGCGCCGGGGTTTTTCAGGCGTCGGCGCTGTTGCCAGGGGCTTACTCTGTCACGGCAAGTTTAAGAGGATTTCGAGATGCGCAGGCCCTGGTTGAGGTGCGGGTGGGCCAGGCTGTCATCCAGGACTTCAAACTACAAGTCGGGGCGACCGCAGACACCATAATGGTGGCCGGAACAACGCCGCTGCTACGACCGGGCGAATCATCTGTGAGCACTGTCGTCGATCGTAATTTGATCGACAACGTGCCGATGAATGGCCGTAAGTACACCAACCTAGCCGTGCTGACGCCAAACACAAGTTACGACGGCGACACAGGTTTGGTCAGCATTGCCGGGCTGCAGGGCGGTGAAGACACCGGCTACGCGAACGGAAATGGCTTCAACAACTACTCGGTCGATGGAAACAATGGAACGAGCAACTACTTTGATGACGTAGTTGGCCGCTATCGTATTCCGTATCTTTATGGCGAGAACGCGATCCAGGAATTTCAAATTTCAGTTGGTCCGTATTCTGCGGTGTATGGGGGCGGCGCCGGCTTCGTCAACGCGGTTACTCGCTCCGGGAGCAATAATTTCCACGGCAATGTCTTTTACTACAATCGCCCGTCGGCGACAGGGGCCAATGATGCGATCGATAAAGCGAACGGATACCCGAAGCCTCTGGATAATCTGCAGCAATTTGGCGGCTCGATAGGCGGACCGATCATCAAGAACCGTCTGTGGTTCTTTGTCGATTACGAACAGCAACTGCGCAACGATCCGATTCAGGTGATTAATCCGGCGTTGCAAACGACTCCAGACAACCTGTCAGGGTTTTTGAGTGACAACTTTGGGCTGCCCGCCGGTACGGTGCTGCCTGCGCCGAACGGCCCGCTACCGGTACCGAACACGAACACCACGCCGGATCCCACCAATCCGGTTTATCTACAGCAGGTCTCGAACGTCATGAACGCGCTGAACTCGAACCTGGGATCGAAGCCCAGATCGCGGAACGACTGGGTGATTACATCGCGATTCGACTACCAGCCGACCTCACGCGACAGTTTTTTCTTGAGTGTAGACTACAACGACTTCAACTCCCCCGGGGGAGTCATCACCGATCCCACCGTAGGCAACTACGGCATCCAGACTCTGGCAAACGCTCAGGTGCATGCGTTTCTTGCCGGCATCGGCTGGACGCATGTTTTCTCTTCGAGATTGCTGAACCAGATGCACTTCGGCACGTCACAGGATGACCAAGTAGCGACTCCGACGGGACTCGCTCCGAACACCCCGACCATCATTCTCGACAGTCCAGCATCTTTCGTTCTTGGCAACGCACCTTTTTCTATCGGCAAGGTGTTTGAGAGACAGTACTCGCTCTCCGATCAGGTGAATTACGTAATCGGAAAACATACCTTGCAGTTTGGATTTGACTTCAATCACGCGTGGGACGCAGACACGAATGACGGCGGTGCAGATCCCAATGCGGCGGTTACATTCGGTTCGCCGCTGGGAAGTTACGAGTTCTCTAACCTGCAGAACTTCGCTCTAGGGCAGTACAACCTGTTCAGCCAGTCAGCCGGACCACCGACGTTCTCCTTTGCAGTCCCGTATTACGGCTTCTATTTGCAGGATACGTATCGCATGTTGCGTAACCTCACACTCGAGATGGGGCTGCGTGAGGACTTCCAGGTCTACCCGCAACCGCAGGAAAACCCAGCCTTCCCCCTCACCGGTCAGTATCCAAACCAGTTCTTCCGGTTGGCTCCGCGCTTCGGATTCTCGTGGGGCAAAGGGCCGAATACGGTCGTCCGCGGAGGCTTTGGCCTGTTCTACTCCAACATGAACGGGTTGAATTATCGCAATGCCGTGGTATCGAATGGACTGCCCTCGCAGCAAACGTCGGTCAGCACCAGCTATGACGGGGGCATTCCGAACCTGCAGACTCCAACGTTCCCGAACATCCTTCCGGCGGCCTCTCCGCTGTTTCAAACCTCGCCGGATATTTCGCTGGTGTCACCGCAGTTCCGCGTGCCTTACGCTTATGAGGCCAGCCTGGCGGTGGAGCAGGAGATCGCTAAGGACATGACCTTGACACTGGGGACGCTCTGGAGTCACGGAGTTCACCTCATCGCAAGCAGTGCTTACGATCTCAACTTGAATTTGCCGCAAGGCAGAGCCACGTACATCGTGTGCCCTCCGGGTAGTTCGGCGGCACCTTGCAGCGGAACAACTGTCATTCTGCCCAACCTTGATAACGGGATGCTGACAGAGGGTCGCATCAATCCAAATTTCGGCCAGATCAACGAACTGATCAGCCCCGGGCAGAACCAGTACAACGCTTTCTTTGTGCAGTTGCAGCGGCGCATGACAGGCGGTCTGGCATTACAGTTTGGATATACATGGGCGCACAGCATCGTGCGCAACGGCGCAGATTTCAACAACCAGTTCGACTTCAGCAACACCACGGCTTCATCGTTGCTCGACCAGCGCCAGCGCGTCACGTTGGCTGCGGTTTACCAGCCGCGGTTGCAAGAGCGTGTCACCTCTCGCTGGGGCCGTGCTCTGCTCTCCAACTGGAGTTTGAGCACGGTGATGGAATTCTCTTCCGGCAGACCCTACGCGGCTTTGTTGAGCCCTGCCTGCACGAGTTCGACGCTGTCATTGACGAACTGCGACGGCGCGAACGGCAACCTCAATGACAGCGCCTTCAATCAGAGCACAGCGAATACTGCGACCGGAATTAATGGTGCGGGCCCAACACCAGGGATCGGACTTAACACATTTTACGGTCCATGGCTGCAGAGAGTTGACGTAGGACTTTCGCGCAGCATCAAGCTAGCGGAGAACTCGGCACTTGAGATCCAAGTGCAAGCTTTCAACCTTTTCAACCATGCGAACTACTATGTGCAAAACGGCAACGGCGTCAATGCGCTGCAGTACAACCCCGTTGGCACAAACTGCGGGGACGGCATGACGCTGAATCAGACGTGTTATCTGGTGCCGAATTCGGGCCCGGGAAACTTTGGCACGCTCCAGGAAATCAGCCCCAACGGGTTGCCGAGGGTCTTTCAATTCTCGGCGCGATTCACGTTCTAACCTTGAGACGGAAGCAACAAGCCCGAGCGGGGGCTCCTGTTGCCATGCAGATTGTTCGGAGAAGTTTAAAGTTGTAAGAATTTCTACGGACCACTATTGACCTGGCGCTTAGGCGAACTCTAAGTTGATTTACGCCGCGCCATGGAAAGTGTCCCCGCCAGTCTACCTAAGGCTTCGCTTGGCCCACTCGAGCTGCGGTTGCACCGCGCACTTTGGGAGCGAAGGACAGCCACTGTTCGGGAAATTCTGCAGGACACAGACATCTGGCAGAGGTACAACACAATCCTGACAACCTTGGAGCGACTCTTTCGCAAGGGGCTGGTCGGGCGAGCTGCCGAAGGGAAGGCATTTCGCTACTGGGCGCTATGCAGTCCGGAGGAACTCAACCGCGATACGACGGTGATTGGTCTTCGTCAGCTACTGCGCTCCCAGCATGCATCACTGCACTTGTCCTGTCTTGTGGAGGCGGTAGGCGCTGAGGATGAACACCTACTCGACGAGTTGCAGGCCCTGGTGGAGCGCAGGCGCGCCGAGCTATCACTAAAGAAAGGCCAGAAGTAGTGATCTTCATCGCCCGCGATGTGATTGTGGCCTGGCATCGGTATGGGTCTGGCCGCAAGCTGAGACGGCGGGAAAGAGAATGATCAGTACTTTCCAAGTCAGTACGCGGCGCCTCCCATGGCGGAATATAGGCAAGCGACATTGCGGCAGGATAAACGGTTCGCGCTAAGAAAAAGCCCTCTCCCGGATGGGGGAGAGGGCGGTAGTGTTTCAGACGATCTTTATTCGTCGTCGTCCTTGTCAGCCTTCGCGGTGGGCGCCGGGCGATTGAAGTCGCTGGCGGGGCGGACCACTTTGTCGCCGGGATAAGGCACCGTGAATCCGGTGGCCTCATACCAGTTGTAATGGCTGACAGTGTTAGGGTCTTCGCAGTCGGGCTTGTGGTAGTTGCCGGCGAAGAGCTCTGTCTTCTTCTCCAGCCAACCATCCCTCAGGGCCGCGACCACAGGATTGTCGGTCTTGTTCGTCTTGAGGGACGAGATGAGAGTGCAAGTCGTGACGCCCGTAGACAGCGGGATCGCGTTCGGCACGTGCGTCCACGCGTCGAAGTTATCCTGGGGCGGGTTGTCGGTGAACAGGGTCCGCATCGGCGAAGCCACGAGGTCGCGCTCGTTCATAGGCGCCACGCCAAGAATCTGCTCGATGGTGCGGTCCATGTTCACTTGCGTGTAGTAGGTGGAGTCGGTTGCCCCTCCCTGCTTGACGTATGGGCCGATGACATAGCCCGGGCTGCGGTGACCATCGACGTGATCGACGCCGTTCTGAGCGTCGTCTTCCTCGACGAAGATTACCGAAGAGGACCAAATCGGGCTGTGGCTGATGATGTCCACAAAGCGGCCAAGGGCCAGGTCGTTATCAGCCTGCATGGCCTGCGCGCTCGGCGGGCCGCCGGTGTGGTCGGAGCTGATCCACATCATTTCGAACTGGGGCACCGTACCGGCCGCCACGTCCTTGGCAAAGTCCTGCTTCCAGATATCGACGCGGAACTGGTCCGGAATTCCCAGGTCGAACTGCGGGTAGTTTTCGATCGTGTGTTGCATCAGGGTCGGAAGCGGGGAGAACGAGGAGACGGTGTTGTAGTACTTTAGCTGTGGCTCCGCGCCAGACTCGTATGCCTGTGTGTCGGCATAGAACTGACACCAGCTCGGCTCGCAGCTAGCTGAATTGGCAGGATCCGAGGTGCAAGCCGGAGATCCGTAGGCAGCTGGTGGGTTGAATCGGTTGTACTCGATGAATTCTCCGAAGTTTTTCCAGCTGACACCGGCTTTGTTGAAGGCATCCCACAGGAAACCCTTCGTCTGATAAGCAAGGGCATCGCCGCCGTTGGAGGGATAGTCGCGCAACCAGTCCGGCGACTGGATGTCGTCAGAGTACGGCGCCATGGCTTGGACGATCCAGTTGTGGCCGTCCGCCGATTGGCGGCTGGGATCGTAGAAGTTATCGAGCAGCGGGAAGCGTTTCACGATCTCGTGAGCGTTGGGTGTGACCGGCATCGGGGCTACCGGAGCCGAGACACCGAATACTGCCAGAGCTGGGTCGCCATTGCCCCCGGCCACGTCGCCCAGGATCTGATCGTAGGTGCGGTTTTCACGGATGATCACGAAAACGTGCTTGATCAGCGAAGGATCGCCAATTTTAGCCGGAATCGCGACCGGCGGGGTGGTCTTCTTGCCGCCGTAGGCGGACTGGATGTTTACCAGAAGATCCCAGTGGTTGTTCTGGTAAACCTGCGTTGTATCCGTCGCAAGCTGCGCGCTGCCGGGAACGGGAATGATGCTGACCGTGCCCTGGTCCTGGTGCGAGTTGTAGCCGCAGACGTTATACGACTTCGAGCAGGTCGCATTCGGGAGCGGCGGGGCCAGCGGAGTGTTCGTGGTGCCGATGCCCTTGTCGTTGGCGACCAGCAACACATTGTCCACCGTGTCGAGCACAACCGAGCTCGGCCCATAGCCGACCGGGATCATGCCCTTGACAGGCTGCCAGGCGTTGGCATGGAGGTCAACCACGGCGATGGCGTTGGCGTTGTACAAAGCAACGTAACCGATGCCGTTCACAGAATCGACGCCGATCGAATTCGGGTTCCCACCGATCGCCTGCGAACCGGGTGTTCCGATCGGCAGCCCGAGGTTGATCTTGCGCACTTCCTTGTTGGTCGTGGAATCGATTACCGAAATGGCATCGCTATAGGCATCGGCAACTAACAGATACTGGCCCCACCACGCCATACCGGTCGGGTGCAGACTGCTGCTGCTCAATGTGATTGTGCTCTTCAGCCTCCACGACTGCAGGTCCACCACGGAAATGGTGGCAGTGGAGAGGTAGCCCAAGGGATTGGCCGCGACAACCGGCGTTCCATTGGAGTATTCCTGGAAGTCGCTCGAGGTCGCGATGCGGCCGGCTTCGTTGGAGACATAGGCGGTGCGGCCATCGGCCGAGATGGCAACGCTGTTCGGAACGTTACCCACGCGAACTTGGGTCGGATTCAGAACCGGTGGGTTCTGCGTCAGGTCGATCTTGGCCAAGGTGTTGTTGTTGTCCAGCACGACATAGGCTGTGCTGTTGTTCGCCGACAGCGCGATGCCCAGAGGATAACCAGTGTACGTGGCGTCATTGAACGCCGAAACGGTTTGGCCGCAGGGGATGTTTGAGCCGCCCGTGGTTCCTTGAGGGCTGCCACCCGGGGTGGCGTTACCGACCAGGTCGTTGTACGGGAAGCAGGTGACGGTGGTCAGATTGCCGTTTGCATCAACAGCGATGGGGGTGTTGACGTGGGCATAGTCTGAGAGCGTGCCGTCTGATGCCACGTTTGCGATGGCAACAAAGCCGGCCGGTGTGCTCGGGCCGCCATAAGATGGTCCGTCCTGGCTGAACAGCAGGTACTTGCCGTCCGAAGTATAGGTAATACCGAGGTTGCTCCCGGACCTGTTGCCGAACGGTTTGTAGACCTGCAGGATGGCACCGTTCGATACGTCGAATACCTGGACGGCACCAAACGCCGATGAAGCGCCCATGGTGAGGACGGCGGCAGTGCTATGGCCATTGGCAGCGCCGCTGGTCGCCTTGTTTGGGTTCAGTGCGACGGCCTTGGCGCGGACGCCCGTGCCGGTGCTTGGATTCGCGGTGAGGGTAACCTGGGTACCGGCGGGGGTGATGATCGCGCCATCGCCGAGCACCCACGAACCCGGACCCAGTGGGCCGGTCATGTAAGTTGGGAACGGTACCGAGGGCTGCGCGAACGCCGTCAGGCCCAGAACCATGGACAGCAGGCTAGCGAGCAGCAGCCTGCTGTGGTTATTTCTAAAAAGGTTCATCTCCATAAAATCTCTCCTCTTGAAAGGAACGGGCAAAGGTTTGCAGTTGCTGGCTAAAGCAAAACCCCTACTTCGCCAATTTGCGGCGCAGCCATCCGCCAACGCCTGCGAGCGCGGTTCCAAGCAGCACGAGGCTGGAAGGCTCCGGTGTTGCGGTGATGTTCCCGATAGCAAAGTAAGGCGTCGTGGGACTGGTTAGTACCACCTTGTCGAAGGTACCCGAGAAGCTGATGGTGCCTTCGGCCAAGCTATAGCCGACAGGAACCGAGCCAGAGACTGTAGTGGATCCAACTGGCGCGCTACCTAAAAAGGCATCAAGCTCGAAAGGTCCACTCGCGCCGGCCAGCCCGAAATTCATGTAGATGCCCGGCTGCGGGGAGCTGAATGAGATGGTCAAGGGGATATTGGATGCACCCGCCGGCCCAGGATCGGACAGGATCTCCCATCCAAAGGAGAAGAACGATACTCCGGTCACAAAGGCACCGGGATCGGCCGGGCTGCTGAAGGTTGCGGTCAGCCCATGGTTATTGTCGGCAAATGTGGTTCCGGTTCCAACCGGCACGTCACCGTTGATAAACGTGCCCTGTGCGAATAGCGCAGTGCTGCACAAGAGCATGACGGCCAAAGCAGCGATTCTGCTGCCAGACCTAGAGTTTTGAGACGCTTTCATTTGCATAAACTGGCTCCTCCAGAAAGGAAACTGGTTGGGGTTTTAGGGTTGCCTGGGTGACAACATGTGGGGCGACCAACGGAGCCAGTGTAGGCAGGAAACCGAACAGGCAGATGACGCGAAGGTTACATTTTTGTCATGCAATGATCGAGGATGATGGCGTGCGCTGTTAGCTAAGGTTGCGTTTGAACGATTGCTTTTTTAGAGAACTGTTCATGATCTTGTGGCGTCTTATTAACAAAAGTTCATTACCCTCTCTGCTTAAAAGTACTGCGGTCTGTTTCGTGTAGTCTGAAGCCCTCTTCGTTCAAACACCCGAACATTCTTATTTGGGCGGTCCCTATGAAAATCCTGGTCGTAGAAGATGAAGCCAAAACGGCCAAGTTCCTCAAGAAGGGTCTTAGCGAAACGGGCTTTGTTGTCGACGTTGCCAGCGACGGATTGGAAGGTCTTCACCTGGCGCAGGAACTCGACTTCGATCTGGTCATTCTGGACGTCATGCTTCCTCACCTGGACGGCTGGCAGGTGCTCACCCGGTTGCGCGAGGCGGGGCGGCGGTCGCTGGTGCTACTCTTGACTGCCCGCGACGCTGTGCACGAGCGCGTACGAGGACTGGAACTTGGGGCCGACGATTATCTGGCAAAACCTTTCGCTTTTTCAGAACTGTTGGCGCGGGTACGTTCACTCCTGCGTCGGGGGCCGGCTCGCCCTCAGGAAAACCTTCGCATCTCTGACCTGGAAATTGATCTGCTTCGCCAACGAGCCATGAGGGGCGGCCAGCGCCTGGATCTGACCGCAAAAGAGTTTTTGCTGTTGACGCTATTAGCTCGGCACCCCGGCGAAGTGCTGTCGCGAACGTTGATCGCTGAGGCAGTGTGGGACATGAATTTCGATAGCGACACCAATGTCGTCGATGTCAACGTTAGAAGGCTGCGCGCCAAGGTGGATGAACCTTTCCCGCTAAAGTTGATCCATACGGTACGAGGCGCAGGCTATGTCATGGAATGTGACCAGTAAGTTCGCAGCAATGGGCAGGTGGTGGGGCACTCTCGCGTTCCGATTAACCGCAGGGTACGCTGTTGCCGGTTTGCTGATGGTGTTCTTAGCCACCGCCAGCCTGTATGTTGTGATGGTTAAGGAACTGGATCGAAGCACGGACCTGTTCGTTGCCGACAAATTGAATGTTCTTCGTACGATCTTGCGCGAACGCCCCGAAGACACGGATGGCCTGCGCGAGGAGGTCGAACTAGAATCGGCAGCTCGGCGGTATGAACAGTTCTACGTTCGTCTGCTGGATGAACGGGGTACTCCGTTTATGGAGACTCCCGGCATGGCGGAGCAACTGGAACTCCCGCCACTCATCACTCAAGTTCAGGGTCACCCGGAGCGCGCGGTTCCCCTGAGGGGAAGGCAGGGGCAATCGTTTCGTGTGACCAGCGCGGCGGCGCCCGTTGGGTCGCCTGCAGCTCAGACTGACACCATTCAGATTGCCATCGATGTCTCGCAGAAAGAGGAATTGCTGGCAAGCTATCGGCGTTGGTTCCTGGCGATCATGGTGGGGGCGTTGGCTGTCTTCCCAGTGGTCGGTTTCCAGATTGCACGCCACGGCATTCGTCCCATGGAAGAAATGGCGACGACCGCTCGACATATCAGTTCCACCAATCTGCGCGAACGCATTCTGTCTGAAGGGTATCCTCTTGAGTTGGCCTCTCTGGCCGATACCTTCAACAACATGCTAGATCGGCTGGAAGACTCATTCGAACAAATCTCAAGGTTCTCTGCCGATATCGCTCACGACCTGCGAACGCCAGTAAATAACATCCGTGGCGAAGCCGAAGTTGCCCTCGCTCGAGCTCGAACGGTCGATGAATATCGCGATGTGCTCGGGTCCTGCCTGGAAGAAGCTGTGCGGCTGTCGGATCTTATCGGCGACCTTTTGTTCCTCGCTCGCGCCGAGAGTCCATCAACGCAGTTACGTCGGGCTGTCGTGGATGTGGGCGAATTGCTAGGCAGGATACGCGAATACTACGCAGCCTCGGCAGCGGAAGGCGGTATTTCGCTCACTACTAGCGTTGACGCCGAACCAGTCGTCGCCGAAGTCGATCGCTCCCTTATGCAGCGCGCGATCGGCAACTTGGTTACGAACTCGATAGCGCACACGCCGCCCGGCGGGTCGGTTGTGCTTGGGGCCAATGCCGAACCAGCTGGTATTCGTATCGAAGTCTCCGATACTGGGGTCGGCATTCCACCTGAGGCACTCGCAAGAGTATTTGATCGTTTCTACCGGGTAGACACGTCCCGGTCTCACAGTTCGGGCGGTACAGGGCTGGGACTGTCGATCGTCCAAAGCATTGTTACCCTTCACGGCGGTAATGCGGAGATAGCCAGTCAG
>Ga0207761_1000356_pt1 | contig 16268 bp, 12 predicted proteins | sample LuqExpMetageno34_FD_187792 | JGI IMG/M metagenome (GOLD analysis project Ga0207761, IMG submission 187792) | Tropical forest soil microbial communities from Luquillo Experimental Forest, Puerto Rico - Sample 34 (SPAdes) | ecosystem: Environmental > Terrestrial > Soil > Tropical forest ... | reverse complement strand
CCGCACCGGCTCGCAGCGTCCACCCCCGTTCGCGATTCGGTTCGTAGAGTTGGGGCTCGAACTGCGCGTGAGTGACGCGCAAGCCCGCCTCGAACAGAAGTGCAAGCGAGACAAGCATCGCGCCAGCCCAGATCAGTTCTTTTCGCGTCGGCTCCATACTTTCAACACAAATTCAGGTTCGCCAGCTGCTGCCTGAGCATCGTCGTTGGGTACATCTCCGAATCCGCGGCAGACAAACGGCTCAATAGGTAGATGACCCCCACGAGCACCACTAACACTACCAGCGCCAGCACCCACCAGTTTTTTCTCAGAACGCCGCCCCGGACAGAACTCGGCTCGTTCGCGATCTGCCCTGTTTCCTTATTCACTGGGCCCCACCTGTTCCGGCAGCCTCTTGAAGATGAAATAGACTTCCCGCTCGAAAACACTTCGCTTGTACAGATAATACCCGTCGGAGAAGTGTGCCAGTTCATATCCACGGGTGGTCAACTCAGAGACGCCAGTCGCGAGCATTTGCTTTGGGTCATTTGAATACGCGACCACGTACTGCGGTTTCACACGATACAACGCATCGACATCGAGAGTTGTCGTCGGTAGCGGCAAGCCATGATGAAAATATGCAGTCGGATTGTTGACGAAGACGTTGTGGTCAAACTGCGCTTGGATAGCGACGACGCCAAAAAGCAAGCCAAACATCGGCCCTTGATCCGCACCCACGCTCCTTAAGTACTCCGCTGCATCATCCGCCCCGCAATATGGATAAAGATATTCGCGCTTTATGACCACCGCCGAGTCCCAAACATTCATGCCGATCAGGATAAGGAGAAGGATTTCTACGCCTAAGAGCTCCTGCCGGTCGATACGTCGAAGTGCGACGCGGTGGCCTCCATCCGGCCACGCGATCCACATTCCCGTGATCGCGACGACAAATACTGTCCCATGATGATGCGCTGCGCCGTGAACTAGTCCGTAAAATGCCACTAACAAGCCAGTGGACAGAGTGAAGAAAATTGACCGGCGGCGCCAGAGCGTCCATGTGGCCAGCAAAACCCAAAGAATGATGGAAGGCACAAACCAATCCAGAAACGCGCCGGAAATCACAGCGGTCAGTTTCGTTCCGAGGGTGGGGAATTGCGCCTGAACCCAGGCGGGCGCCTGTGCAACTTGGTTTCGGAGAGCAATTTCTTCGACATCCGACGTGGGCTTCAGAATCACAAACAGAAACAAAACCACGCAGAGCATTGTCGCCCCACAAATGAAATAGCTTCGCCTGAGGCTCCCTTCGAACGTTCTCCACTCTTTCAACGTTTCCAGAAGGAATGCCGCGCCAAGGCAAGCCGCTAGGACAATTCCGTGCATGGTAAGTAAGCAAAGCACGACCAGAACCAGTGTAATCCGCTCCGGACGCCGCACATCCTTAAAGAAAATCGCCGCTAGAAAGGCCAGCAGCGGCAGCATCGTATACGGCCGAGCGATCACTGCGTACTGATAAGCCATCACGTAGGTGAACGCGAGCGGCCAGCGCAAATAACGCGGGAACGGCGCGCAGAAGAGCAGCAACGCCGCACCTGCAATCGCAAAAGTCGCGCCAATGTATCCTAGCGCGCCATAACTCGCGTGAAACACATGCTGTGCGACCCACAAGATCGTATGCCACAGTCCGGGCGAGCCTTCGTATCGCAACTCGTGGAACCAGATCGTCTTCAAATCTAAATCACGCGCGATCAGCCACGCTTGCGCTTCGTCCGCCCATTTTTCGTGATAACGTAGCGTCCACAGCACCACCGTCGCATAGGTCAGCAGCACCACGCCGTCGCCAATCCTCCACCAGTTCAGCCGCCGCGGCTGGGCCGCTTCACCAACCACGCTCTGCGCCTCGCTCGTGGCACTCATGGTTTGCCGCCTTGCGACAACAATATTGCCACGTCGTCCTCGTACGCGACATGAAAGCCCTGAACGCTTTTCAACGCTTGCGCCATGACATTTGATTTTTCGAGCAGGAGTGTTTTGGCATCTCTCATGGCCGGAAGAGACTGGTATGGCACGTCCGCTTTCATAACCTTGAAATAGCTGTCTTCCATCTCCTCCGAATAAAGCCCTCGCCGGGAATCGATCGCCACCGGATATTCCGGCAGATACCAACTCACGAACGATCCCCAGCCATAGGCGTTGAAGAGCGGGTGCGCCAGGTCTGCGCTTCGAATGAAGTCACACGCTTTGACTGGAAGAGTCTTACCGATTCTCGCCAGCAGCACTTTCGGATCCCGCGGGATCGCCAACAAAAAGACCAGGATCACCAGAGCCAACGAAGAGCCAGCTGCAAGGAAGAGCCGCCGTTCCCACAGCTCCGCATTCTGTACATTGTGGCTTCCTTGCGGTTCGGTGAGCATGCACCCAACCACCGCAACCGCACTCACAACGATCAACCAACCCTCGCGCTGCGAATGAAACGACAGCATCGCGCTTCCGCTCAGCAGCGCCACTAGAAAAATATCGCGTGACCTCCGCAAGCCCATTGCCAGAAACGCGCTCATCGCTAGCAGAAGGACGATGTAGTCCAGGGGCTGCCGAAAGCCCATTGCCGCATACCCGGGAATACTTGCATTCGCTGCGCTCGTTTCCATTTCCCAGAACGCGGGATAGCTAGCGTATCCGTACGGCGTTACTCCGCTAACGATCACGCAGCTCAGCAACACGACCGCGGCGGTTCGAGCCATGCTCTTTTTCGCAATTTCATCCGCAGGTCCGCCGGCAATCGGTTGTGCGAATAAACTCGCAACGTAAATCGCTAGTAACGCGATGCCGTAAACGAAACCGATGTCGAGATTGGCCCACACTAGGAACAGCACGAGTAGCGCGACTGCCGCCCGGAACGTGGAGGGCGACCGTCGCCACTCCAAAAGAATCAGCACTTCCACACCAAACAGAACCACTGAGGCTGCGGTCGATGCGGGCCCTGGACCTGCTAGCGTGTAAAGTCCCACCAAAGTCAGCAGCCCTGCGCCCCACAAATCGCCCCGTCTCGCTCCTGCCAGCAAAAACAGTACAACTGCCAGTCCGACTCGAAAGCCCATCGCTAAGGCGGGCACCGCTCGGAGGCCGGCGATCTTATAGGTTGTGGCAGCGATCACATCGAATCCCCAGGAGAAGTCCCGCCAGGGCAACCTCTCCGATTGCGAAAAAAGCGCCGTTCGCGGAATCCTGTGATTTTCGAGGACCCATCCCCCCGCGCGCAGCTGTCCCCAAATCTCCAAGCTTTGCAGAGAATTCAGCTTCACGGCTTCTACCATGGGCCCAATGGCGAACAACACAGCGAGCATCATCGCAACCATCCAGCCCATTTCAGGCAGACGGCGAGCAGCGCGGCTTGAGTCTCCGTGGGACATGTGAACTTTCTCAATTTCCAGAAAGCCTTCGGTCGGTTCGTCCGTTTCTAGTGCGCGTGGTTATGACACGTCAGCGAACAAGTGTTCGACGCACGGTTGTACGAAATAGGATTCGCTCCATTTGGAGCCACAACGTTCAGGTCGAAGTTCACCAACCGCTCGCCCGATACGCTTCCGTTCAGCGCTCCGATGCCGTGCGACGTGTGACAAACCGAGCAGGAAAAGCCGTCGTTAACGTGCTGGCTGTGCTGCGGCCAACTGGTGTTCGCCACGATTTGCGTCAAGTCGTGACACTTCGCGCACATCGCATATGGCCCCAAGGGGCTCAAATCCGGGTTCGGAAAAAGATTGGTGATCGTGGTGCCCGGGCTGGCCGCCTGACTATATTGATAATTGCGCTCCAGGATGTGCAGGTTCACCGACCCATGCGGTCCAGCCGGCCCGGTGCCTCCGAATTCGCGATTGTCATCGCTATTGTGGCAATCGATGCAGAAAATCCGCGGACTCACTAGCCTGGCGGACGCCGTTCCGTTCAGATTTGTCATGTAGGTCAGCAGGCTCGGCTGGGGCAGTGGGCTCGTCCGATCATGAAACACCGGATGGCTCGACGTCGCGCTGGTGCTGAATTCCGGAATTATGTTGAGCGGATCGCCTGCGAAGACTAGCCTCGTCGGCAGATAGCCATATTTGCTTGCGATGGTTTGTTTCCCGATGCTCGTGCCGTGGCAGCGCAAGCAGTTCTCGTACTGATTCACAGCGGGTGTCAGCGCCGTCACACCATCCACAGCACTGACGCCTGTGACGCCATTCTGCGGAGGGCGAATCGCTGGCGGCACCGGAAAGGTCGCCCCCATGGCATTGCTCGCGTGTGGCGAATGGCAGTCGACACACGTCGCATGTCGGTTGTTGCTCAGCACCACGGTTTCTGCGGCATCATGCCCGTTGGCCCCCGCGGGCAGCAGGTGCGCTCCCACTTTCGCAAACTCCGCATCTACATTCAGAGGGACCGGGGAAATCAACGAGCCACCGCTGTGGCACGTGATGCAATCCTGCGTCGTGGCATCGACACTCGGCGCAACGGGCGTTGCAGGCCTCAACAAACGCACCGAGCTATTCGGGTTGTGCTCCATGTGACACGAGGAGCAGGAATTCACGGCCACCGTCGGGTACAGACCGACATTCGCGGTGTTGGCTACCTGATTGGTCGCCACCGCATGAATGCTTCCCGTCCATCCAGCTAACGGATTCGCAGCTCCCGTGAACACGCGATTCGGATCGTGACACGCCAGACACATCTGCCCATTCGAGCTGTCGCGAACTAGAAAATTCTGTGCGACGGTGTCGATTCCCTGAATGTGCGGATCGTGGCAGCTGGTGCATTCAATGTTTCCATTCACAAGCTTCACCGCCCCGGTCGGATCCGCGGTCACGCCCTGCGCCACGAGCGACGCTGCCAGGTCCGGCGCATCCTTGATCGGCAAAATAAGATTGAATGGATGCGATCCCGTCAAATTCGTGCCCAACACGTCCTTCGGGTTCATGCTGCCCTGCACTGGCACCGATCCATACGCCGCGGTCTGCCCCACGCCCACTGTTCCATCATGGCAGCTCAGGCACAAGCTGCTCGCCTTCCCCAGGATCGGCGGAACGCCGCTGCCGCTTTCCTTATACGTCGTGCTTGTGTAGGGAGTATACGTTGTCGCCGACAGTTTCTGATTCCACAACGGGGTCACTCCGCCAAGTCCGCTATGCGGTGCGTGGCAAAACGTGCAGCCCAGGCTGCCCGGCGTCGTCACCGACGAGCCACTCGACACCGTGAAGCTGTGCATGCCCAACTGGTCGCCAATCACCGGCGCCGTGGTCTGGCTGCGCCCGTCAGCAACAGCCAGGCACAAAATTGCGCCCAGGATCCAGCGCGCGCGCTTCACGGCCGGCTCTCCTTCGGCTGGGCCGCCGCTCCCGCTCCGTTCGTCCCGTAATAGTGGAACACTTGCACTCTCTTGTTAAAAGAATCCACCACGTAAATCCGGTCTTGCCCGTCAATCTTCAAGCCCGTCGGCAACTGAAACGCACCAGGCGCGTTCCCCAACTGCCCGAAGTAATACAGCAGCTGCCCCTCGCGGTTGAACACCTGCACCGCGCTCCACATCCCATCGACCACGTACAGGTGTCCCTCGGAATCGAAGCCGACTCCTTTCGGCCGGAACATCGCGCCAACTTCGTCCCCGATCTTGCCGATCGAATATTGGAATTCGCCGTTCTTATCCAGCACCTGCACCCGGAAATTTAGCGCGTCCACCACAGCCAGGTTATCGCCATACAAGCGCAGCTCCGTCGGCAGATTGAATTCACCGTCGCCCGTGCCGCGTTTTCCGATCTTTTTCAGCACGCTGCCCTTCATGTCCATCAGGAAAACCTGGTTGCGCAACGTATCCGTTACATAAATCCGCTGCGCCGCCGAATCCACAGCGATTCCCGTGGGCCGCTTGAAGAATCCCTCGCCATATTTCAAGCTGCCGATCGTTCGCTCCATTTTTCCATTCGGATCAAACACGAAAATCTTCCCGGAGTCCGAATCGGTGACATAAATCTTGTCTTGCGCGTCCACCGCTACGCACTGCGGCGAAACCAGCTGATTCTTGTCGGTGTCCCAGCGCGAGAGGAATTTATACTTCTCTTTCGCAAAATCAAAAATGTGGATCCCGTGCGCGCCCGGGTCCGTGACGATGATTCGCCCCTTCGAGTCCGTCGTGATGCTGTATGGCCGCACCATGTTGTGATACTCCGGCGCGCCCGCCACCACGTCCACGACCTTGTTCCAGAACCCGCGCTTCGGCTTCACTTCCCGTTCTGAGTGGAACGTGCGCTCAAACGTAAGCTTCCGCCCGCCGTCCATCAAAATGTCTGGCACGGCGATCGGTTCCACTTCTTTCTTTTTCTCTTTGGTGGCCAGCAGGGGGCTGACCATGAGCAGCGCCGCGCATCCCGCCAGAGTCGTGCGGCGTATCGCCCGCTGCCCCGCCCTGGCTAGAAGAAGTTGATCCATCGCGACACTCCGATGAAATACGAATTCTGGGCCGCTGCCGGAGTGCCAGCCGCGCTGATTCCCTGAGAGAACCGGGTGTATCCCGCAAGCACGTTGAGCTGGCGGAGCCGGTATTGCAGTTGCGCGTAATAAATCTCGGTCCGATTATGCGAGAACACGTCGTTGCTGATCGTATCGCTGGTTGCGTGTGAATAGGTTCCCGTGATGTTCAGCCGCGAGATCGGATTGAACCCGATCGACGCTCCGTAGCCCTTCCCGTTGTATACAATCAGCCCTTCCGGAGGCAATCCCGGCGTTGGTGGGATGGGCTGGATTCCGTTGCTGGTTAGGATCGACTGGCCACTTGATTCAATGTAATTCCCAGTCATCGTAAAACGGCGTAGCGCCAAACTGGCCGAGAACGCGTCGCTGCTGCTCACCGTGCCCGCATATTGGGAGAAGCCCGTGTGGCTGCCATTGTAGGCAGCCGTCACTTGCTTTCCCCTCCCCATCCGCTTGTGCAGGTTTGCATTGTAGTTGTAATACGAAGTCGTGTACGTCACCAGGATCGTCTGGACATTTTGCGCGTAGTTAAAGCCGCCCGACACTTCCCATCCGCCAAAATGCCGGAACCCGTTCACCGTCCCGATAAATCCCAGAGAATTGTTGGCCCATTGATTCGAGCTTTCGATGACCGTCGCTGCAACGGTAAAGGTGTTCAGAATCTTTTTGTTGTACCCGAGCGACCCACTGACGTAGCTCCCATTGTACGTGTGACCGAAATAAGTCTGATCGTAATAAGTGACCTGCGCCTGAGTATACAGGTGAGGCATGATCAGGTAATTCAGACCGCTGCTCAAAGTTAAGGAATTGGCGCTGGAATTCGTTTGCATGATCGGAACGCCACTGCCGCCGTTGATCAAGTTCTGATAAAAATATCCGTTCAGATTGTCGGTAAAGGTTTCGTTCGCAAACAGCGTCAGCTTGTTCGTCGGGTGAAAGCTTAGCAGCGCTGTCTGCGTGTTGGTATCATAGGTCGAGTTTCCTTTATCTCCGAACGCTGCTGAGCCAAAGTCACCGGAGTAACGCGAAAAGTTGTAGGAAAGTGCGATCGATCCATTCCACGGTAGCTTGTGGAATCCGTTCATCCCAATGTTGTTGCCCGTCGAACGGGAATAGTCATTCCCGCTTTCGCCGCCAAGGAAGAACGGAATCACCGAGTCGGTCTTCAACATCGTGTAGTAGGCGTTCAGATTCCACCCCGCTAGCGCGTAGGAAGAACGGACGTTAAAGGTTTTTGTTGAAGCGCTGGATTCCTCATTCGTTCCATATATGTTCCCTGTGCCATCACCTTGCGAGTAGCTCACTGACAGAGTTGGCAGTCCAGGAAGGATCGCGCTCCACCCGATTCCAAACCCCTGGCTGTCTCCAATCGTCGTAAAGTTCGGCGTACCTACCAATCCGAATATTCCTGTGCTGTTATGTGCGTAGCTGTAATCGACGTAGCCAGGATAACGGCTGCCCGTAAACAGATTTGCCTGCGCGCTCACACCGGAAGCATCCGTAAGTGATTGAAAGCCGGAGTCGTTCCTCGATTGGTTGTAATAGGGGGTGACCGAAAAGTTGACGAAATTCGGATTGTAGTACGAGCCGGCTAGTTGGGCGCTCCCTCCAAAATCGAGTCCGTGGCTCGAGGGCATTTGATCGCCGTAGCTGCCCGAGTAACCGCCCGTCAGCACGCCGCCCATGTTCATCTTTAGGTCATCGCCGACAGTCACCTGCGCATTGGCTCTTGGAACGATTCCCAGAAGGAACAGCAACCCGGCCAATGTGGCGAACTTTTTCACGGACTCGCGTCCTCCCCAGACGCGCCTCTCATCCTTTGTGACTGCACAACCCGTGCCAAACACAAGTGCCACAACATTCCATTAACTTGTTTAGCTTAAATAACTTAAAGGTCGTTACTCTCCTGCCTTCGCCGCGGTTCCGCATTCGCTGCGGCATCTCACTCACCCGCCGGTGCTGAATTCCTCAACACTGACTACAGGACCTCTACCTTTGCGTTCGCTCGCAGTCTCTTGTCCAACGACGTGCGCAACTGCTCGTACTTTGCTTTCTGCATCTCTGTTCGAAGGCCCGCCTTCACAAAATCGAAACTCTGTTTTCCAGCGGGAGTGTGTGCGTTCAGACGGACGATCGTGTAGGCCTGCTCGATCTGGATGATCTCGCTCACCTGCCCTGGCTTCATGCTCTGAAATGCCTTGACCACCTGTGGTGGCAGTTTGTCTTTGTCGACCACCTTGTGATCCCCCATGTTCACGCGGAAGTCGTCTTCGGAAGTCTTTTCGGCGAGCAGCCCAAAATCCTGGTAGCTGTTTGTCGCCTTTGCCTGCTTTAACGCTTCCTGCGCCTTCTTCAGCCCTTCCTTTTTCTGATCTGCTGTCGCGTTCTGTGGCGGCAGAACGGAAATGGATTGAAACGCGTACGACTCCGGAACCTGGAATTGCTTCGGATTCTTATCGTAGAACATCCGCGCTTCGGCCAATGTGATCGCGGATTTGTCTTCCACGTCGCTCTTTAAAACTTTTTCGATCAGCATCGAGCGCTTGATCCTCTCTGCGATCACCTTCTCCGAGCCGCCCATTTCCAGCTTCAAATAGTTGTTGTACTCCTCGGCGCTATGGAACTGCCCCTTGAAATCGTCTTCCGCCTGCTTCAGCTGTTGCTGTGAAATTGTTAGTTTGCGCCGCAACGCTTCCTGGTACACCAGTTCTTCGAAAATGATCATCTGCAGCGCGCCCTGCCGAATGGACGCCTCTTGCGCCTTCGGGAAGCCATTGTGTTGCCGCGCGTAAGGGAAGATCTGCAACATCTCTCTCAGCAGATCGCGGTCCGTCAATACCGCGCCGTTGACGCGTGCAACTGGCTTGTCGCTGACCTGAAAACTCGACGATGGGGCTTGCTGCGGAGGTTGGGCTTGCTTGGCTGCTCCGGTCGGAGCGTGGGAGGAAACTTGCGCATTGCTGCCTGCTACTGCCGCCAGTAGTAGAGCGAAGACTACCAGGTACTTCATGATGCCTCCAGATTTCTCGCTGCCTTGTCGAACCCTGTAGAGTCGCCGCCCTTCGAGGCGGCATCCCTACGTGAACAAAAAAAGGGGAGAGAGATTCCCTCTCTCCCCTGGTCTTACACTAGTCTCACTGGAATACGGTTGGAATGTTGTTGGTGTTGTTGGCTTCGTTCGATTCGCCGAAGTGGCACTGACGGCAGAACTGTGTCGTCGATGCAGCCTGGCCGGCCGTGAGTTTGCCCTGCAAGTTCGGGTTATACGGCCCGTTAACGAAGAAGTACGTAGCATAGTATTTGCCGCCGCCGTCGCCCACGATCTGGCTTGCGGCCGACGAGGTGTAGACGGTCATAACGTGCTGGTTGTGGCAGGTCGTGCAGAGCACATAGGGCTTACCAGAGCCATTGATGCCCCATGGATTGCTCCACTTGCCCGGCGCCAGTGCTGGCCAGCCGTAGTTCGCTACGAATTGTGCGTAAGGCGTGCCTGGAGTAACTGTGAAAGTGTTGTTGGCGAACACCAGGCCACTGCCCGAGCTGATCGTGGCATTCTGACCCACTGGGTGATCGTTCGTGTAGTTGCCCGCGCCCGTTCCATCGTTGCCGAGTAGGGTCGGGATCTTCTGCGCGCCGTAAGTGGTGTTTGTGAGCAAGCCGATCTGTTGTTCATACGACCAGTTCTGCATCATGTTGGATTGTGTCAAGTTGCCGTCATGGCAGCTGAGGCACAACAGGATGCCGCCGACTTCCTGAGAGCCACTGGCAAGACCGTTCGGCAAAACTTCGACGTAGCGTCCAGCGTCACCGAACGCAACCGTCTTGCCGTACAACGGGCTGGCGTCCTGTCCCCACAATGCGTAGGAACCGGCATCCGCCGCTCCGCCGTGACCGGAACCGAAGGAGCCGCTGTGTGGTGCATGGCAGCCCGCGCAGCCGCGGCCCTGATTTTGGTGGGCGCCCAAAACGTCAGCGGTGGAAGACCAATTCTGGCCCATGGCGAAACCGGCTAGAGCCAGGCAAACAAAACTGAGCAATATCGCTCTTTTCATAAAAGTGTAAAACCTCCGTTGGTGTTGCAACCCTTGCCACTTCTTGGCCAGAACCTGGAGCGAGCCCAGCCAGTGCTGTCTCAAAGTGCACCCACCATGCCGAAGTGATACAAAGCACCCATTTTTCTTCTGCTTCTCCAACCCGCCTGTTTTCTTGCCTCTACAGTCTTGGTCCTTGTGATCCTCGGCATCCCCAGCCCGGTTTGACATTCCTCTCTTGGGTGATATGGCCCAATGTGATGCGAAATCACACATCCTAAAGATGTGAAAATAATCATGTTAGCCATCACAAGCCGAATGTTCAGCGGACACAACCCGGCGCAACTAGCTCCACAACTCACGGCCATTACTTTTTTCGGATGATTAGAAGAGGAGTAAACAACGGTGCATTCGGGTTTTCTCTAGCCAGAACAACTTCTTTCAATTCGGCTTTGCTGTCTCTGGAGCGGCTGCGACGGGACTTGCGGGCGTTTTGCTCGCGTTTGCCTTCTTCTCGCGCTCCGCAGCCCGTTTCTCGCGTTCCTGATCTGCTTGCGCATCCGTCACGTATTGGAATTCTTGCGCGCGACCGGGGTAAAGCTCGGTGGTAAACACGCGGTTGCGCTTGTTATCGATTGTGATCCCCACCAACCCCTGGAACTGTCCCGGCAACATCCCGTGTCCGCCGATGGCAATCGCCAACTGCCCTTCCTTCGTGAACACCTGCACGCGATCCTGCACTCCATCCGCGACCCAGATATGCCCGTCACTGTCAATCGCCACGCCCTTCGGACGCGCAAAGTAGCCAGGACCATCTCCATTCTTTCCGAAGGCACTTACAAACTGTCCGTCTGCGTCAAAAATCTCAATCCGGTTGTTCATCGTGTCGGCCACGTAGAGATTGCCTTCCGCGTCCACAGCGACTCCGGCGGGTTTCGAAAAATCCCCGGGGCTGGTCAATTCATGGTTGTGGCCGGTAGTGCCGATCTTTCGAAGGAGCTTCAGGGTATCGGCGTCATACACTAGGATCTGGTCCAGTTCGATGTCCGCCACATACAGCAAACGGTTCTTCGTATCGATCGCCAGTCCCCCGGGACCCACCATTCCGTCCGTGATCACATCCTCCGCTTTGTGGTCCTTATCGAAAACCAGCACGTGACGCAACCCAGGGTCGGACACGAACAGCCGGTCGTTGTCATCCATCGCCAATCCGATGATGCGAACAAAGTGCGCATGCACGCTGTTCTTGATCATGTCCACGTCGCGCGTATCCGTATTGAAGATGAACACCGCTCCGACCTTGGAGTCCGCGATGTAAAGATTCCCTTTCGAGTCCACCGCCAACCCATACGGCTGAAGCAGCTCGAATGGCCGCTTGAATACCTCATCCGACGACTGCGTGCCCGCCAGCCGGTCCATCCATTTGTTCTGCTTTTGCACGTTCCCTTGCATGTTGCGCACGGCCTTATCCGACGAAAACCAGCTCACATACTTGATTCGCGCGATCGCCGGTGGATTGGGCCAGCAAATATAGGAGTAGTCGATGGCCTTGATCTTCGCGTCCATAGCTGCCTTGTCATCGGCTTTTTTCTTTTTGTCCGCCTGTAACGCGAACGGCGACACGATCGCTACCGTTGAAACTATCGCCAGCATCATTGCCACTCGTCGGAGCATTTTCCCCATTATGCTTTCGGATCTCATGAGCTTCTTCTCCCGCAACTCTTAACGCCTCGTTAGGTCCTTGTGACAGGTCGAACAAAATGCCTGGCCATTCTTCTGGTCATTGACCAGCAGGTCCGGGTTCGCCGAACTGTGTGGTTGGTGGCAGGTCATGCAGTTCATCTTCTGCCGGATCTTCGTGCGATCCGTCGGATCGACGACATCGGACACTGGATGACCTTCAATGGGGTGCCCCAAACCGTATTTCAGAGGAATAATTGGCACCTTATTTTGCTTGTAATAGTCGTCTGGAAGCTCCGCTTTGCCTCCAAATATCGTCAAAACGCCCTTCTCTTTGTCTTCCTTTGGCGCCGTGTCCGGTCCGTGACATTCCAAACACAGCGCGTTTCCTTGCGCCCGTAGCAGCTTTTCCCTCTCCCCTCCATGGGGTTCATGGCACGTCCCGCACGCCTCGCCAAATGCCGGCTGGTGGTGCACCGCCTTCTTCCCAAGTTCCGCAATATCAGCGTGACAGCCCAGGCAAATCTCCACGCCATTCGTCTTCGGCAACGCTGGTTGATTGCTCGCATGAGGGTTGTGGCAGTCCGTGCAATCCCCCGCCGCCCCCGGATGCTGGACCTTCGCCGTTTCAATCTGTTTCAGTTTTTCGTCGTGGCAGGTCCCGCAGATCGTCTTCACATCCGCCTGAGCCAGCACGACCTTCCCGTCTTTCGGCGCGGCGTGGCACATCTCGCACTGCTTATCCGCAAACGGCGGGTGAACGTACTTCGCCATCAACTTCGGCAGCTTTGATTGATGTGGATCGTGACATTCGACGCAATTCGCGGTGGCGAAGGGTTGCCCCTGGTGCGCCTTCTGCAGGTCGGCACCGGAGGGGTCGTGGCAATCGATGCACAACGCCGGCGGCGCCTTGGTCAGGTGATAATCAAACTCGATCTTCCCCGGTTCGCCGGTCTTGTGGGTGACATGACAGGTTTCGCACCCCATATCCAGTGCAGCGTGCCGGCTGCCCTTCTCCGGCACATTCAATCCGATGGCGTGGCAACTCAAGCACAGGTTCTCCTTGGCGTCGCCCGACGTCGGCTTCAGCAGCTGGTTCTTGTTGTCTGATTCATGTGGGTCGTGGCACTTCACGCAATCGCGCACCGCGGGCTTGTGAACCTTTCCCTTGATTTCGGCGGCGTTTTTATCTGCGTGGCAAGTCAAACAGAGCCCGTACGAAGTGGTGGTGATCAGCTTCACCCGGGTGACATCACGGTTTACACGCACTTCGTGGCAACTCGTGCAGCCGGTGGTAACCGCGGTGTGAACGGCCTTCCCTTTCGCCTTGTCGCCGTGGCACTCCAGGCACTTCGCCGAGTCCGTATTCTTCTCCAGCGGTACCGGGTGAATATCCGCACGCACGGTTACTGCCAGCAGAATTACAGCAGCGAGAGTTAAACCGAGTGTCTTGTAGGAAAAGGTGCGCTGCAGAAAATCAGGCATTGTCTCCCCACACGCCGGTACGCAAAGGGGGGACGGTGTGGCGTTGTAGGGTACTTGATTTGCTTCCTTCGGGCTTGAGTTCGCCTGCTAATACAAGCGCTGTCGTCAGCGCCACAGCAAACACCAGCAGCACGACCAGATAAATCACCCGGTGGGAGCGATTGACCATTTTCACCGTCATAACCCGTCTCTCCTGCCAGCTTCCGGCTCTCAACAAAAACCCAGCAGCGCCGTGCATGAGGCTGGACGTGCGTGTACCGCGCGGTCCGCTGCGGACTTCTTCACTTCTCGCTCGACCCTCAGCCCAGCGATCTCTATCTGAAAGTTCGGGGCCAGCCGGTCATCCATGCCCGAACTGTACGTGAGAGCGGTTGCACCTGCTGTGCCGAACCGGGCAGGTCTTCCGATTTGCGCCAATCTGGCAGTAACCTGTTTTTTTACAGCGAGTTGAGCGGTGGCAACGGGCAAGGCCTTTCAGGCTCCCCCGTTGGAATTTTGGGTGATATACCCCAAGCCAAACGGGAAATCCCACAATTTCTGTTGAACTTCTCATCAATCTGACGACCCGACCTTGCGCCCTTGGAGCTACCCTATAAGGGCGAGCAATCCCTATCGAGCATTCGAACCATCTAACTTAAATTACACCGGAGGAAGTTTTGTCGAAATCGCAACTCGTCGTTTTGCTTGCCGTTATCTTCATCGCCCTGCCGCGTGTTTGCTCTCCCACTACGGTTTCAGCTACGAATCCAGACTCCGCGGAGCGTCGCATTCGTCTCTACCACACCCACACCGGTGAGCACATCGATATCGTCTATCGTCGCGGAGGTGAATATTCTGCGGAAGCCGAAGCACAGTTGGATCATTTCTTGCGTGATCATCGCACCGGCGACGTGAAGCATTACGATCCGCGGGTCTTTGACATCCTCACGGATCTGGCTGCGTCGGTCGGCCATCCTGGCGCCGAGATCCAGATCATCTGTGGCTACCGTTCCTCATGGAGCAACGAATTCCTCCGCGCTCGTTCCGCGGGCGTCGCGAAGAATAGCCTTCACATGCAGGCGCACGCCATCGATGTCCGCATTCCCGGTGTTGATACGCTCGCGCTGCGCAATGCGGCTCGCGCGCTCGGCCGCGGCGGCGTCGGATACTACCCTCGCTCCGGCTTCGTCCATGTGGACACCGGTCGCGTGCGCACGTGGTGCTACGGCTGTGCCAAGAACGCGACTCCACACACTCTCGCAGACTGATTCGCTGAATTAGTTCCGGGAAGAATAAGCGGCAGCCGTGAGGCTCGCCAGTTTCTTGTCGTATCCGTAGATGTCGTCGAAAAAATAAGCGCGACCGTCTTCTTTTGCCACCGCTGTCCCGTAGACAATCAACACAGGAATCGTTCGAGTCAGGTTCACCTGTTCCTGCTTTTGCGCTTTGAACGCCCCATCGACCTTCTCTTTCGTCCATCCCGGATTATTCCGCAGTACCCACACCGCAAGTGCCTGCGGATCCTCCACCCGGATGCAGCCATGACTGAAATCCCGCCGCGCTTGGCTGAACGCTGCCTGTGAGGGCGTGGAATGGAGATACACATTGTTGTCATTCGGGAAGATGAACTTGATCAGGCCCAGCGCATTCTTGGGTCCTGGCTTCTGACGCACCATCAACTTCCCCGCTTTCAACTGCGCCAGCACTTCCTCGCTTACAGTTCCGTCCGTCACGACCTGCCCGTTATACGCCGTCACTTCGTAAGCATTCTTGCCCAAATACTCTGGATCCTTGGCAATCTTCGGAACGATCTCATTCCGCAAGATACTGGGCGGGACGTTCCAATACGGCCAGAAAATCAGGTACTTCATGTCCTCTTCCATCACCGGAGTCTGCGTCCGCATGGAGCGGCCCACCACTACCGGCATGATGAGTGCCGCTTTTCCTCCGGGCGCCTGCTCATACGCCCGTAAGACAAATTCCGGGATGTTCACCACGATTGGAGGCTCGGGAAACTCGTGCGGCACCCAGCGCCAACGTTCCAGTGTCATGCGCAATTGCTCCACGCGATCACTCATGGGTCGGTTCAATTCCGCGATCGTCTGCGGTCCGAGCTTTCCTGCTGCCTCCAAACCATGCCTGGCCTGGAAGCGTTTCACTCCCGCGACCACTTCTCCTGAATAGATCTGCGATCCCTCCGGAACGGAAGCCGTCTCCGGCAGGTCTCCCAGGAACTGCAAGCGGTGCACCAGCTTTGCCACGTCGCCATAACTCTTGCCTGGCTCGATTGGCTTTGAGACTTGCTCCAGCGGGTCCGGCACTTCCTCCTTCGCCAATTTCATGTACTCCTGAAGCGCCGCCAGCGCGCGCTGGTAGCCGGGAAACGGCGGCTCGACTCTTGCCAGCGCATCCTTCACGTTGCCCGCTTGCGTTACGTTCTCCCACAAAAACATCCCCGCGTTATGTTTCTTTCGCTCGGGATCGAAGTCCTTGTGCAGCGTCGTGGGGCTGACTGTCCCAAGATGGAGGTCTCTTAGATAACGAACCGCCGATACCGTCAGCGCCACGTCAAATCGCACCAGGTTCGATTCACTCGAATCTTTCTCCACGCCTGCAACC
>Ga0207761_1000354_pt1 | contig 16275 bp, 17 predicted proteins | sample LuqExpMetageno34_FD_187792 | JGI IMG/M metagenome (GOLD analysis project Ga0207761, IMG submission 187792) | Tropical forest soil microbial communities from Luquillo Experimental Forest, Puerto Rico - Sample 34 (SPAdes) | ecosystem: Environmental > Terrestrial > Soil > Tropical forest ... | reverse complement strand
CTGGCCGGAACTAAAAAAAAAGCGCGCCGGGAAGGGCGTATCCTCGTCTTCATCGATGAAAGCGGACTGAGTCAACGGCCGCATCGTTGTCGCACTTGGGCTCCTCGTGGACAGACCCCCATCTTGCAATACAACTTCAATTGGAAGAGTCTGTCGGTCGCTGCCGGCCTCACACTGTGGAACTTCTACTTTCGAATGTATGCCGGGACCATCAAGAAGGAACAGGTCGTGGACTTTCTGAAGGCCTTGGTGCGTCACCTGGACCAGCCGTTATTGATCGTGTGGGATCGCCTGCCCGGCCATCGCAGCCGGCTGGTGCAGGACTACATTGCGACTTTGCAGGGTTGGATTTCTACTGCCTATCTTCCGCCCTACGCGCCGGAACTAAACCCGGTCGAGTACATCTGGGGTTACTGGAAGCAGCACGAGTTACCCAATGTCTGCTCCAAGGACTACTGGCACCTAAGCGAAGCAGCCCGACGAACGCTACGTCGCATGCGCCGTCGTCCACGGCTGATCACCGCCTTCTGGAAGCAATCTTCTTTGTGGTCAGAATGACTTTATATTATGCGGGAATCAGTAGATAACGCTTCAGGATCAGCCAGTATGTTGGAGATTGCGCGGGCGTATAGCCAAATGAAGCCCCGCCCGCGCCGCTCGATCCTCTTTGTGTCCGTAACAGGAGAGGAGGAAGGGCTGTTGGGCTCAGATTATTTTGCACATTACGCGCCTGTGGAGAAATCCCATCTGGTAGCCAACATCAATATCGATGGCAACGCTGCCTTGCTTTGGCCTATCGAGGATGTAATCGCCCGGGGCAGCGAGCATTCAACTCTCAGTGTAGCCGCACGCGAAGCCGCCGCCCGGCTGAAGCTTGAGGTGAGCCCCGATCCTTCCCCAGAATTGGTATTTTTTATACGCAGTGATCAGTATTCATTTGTGAAGCAGGGCATACCTGCGGTTTTCTTGGGCGCAGGCCGAAAGTCGAGCGACCCGAAGATCAATCCACAGGAGATCATCACAAAATGGCGTCAGACCATTTACCACAAGCCGCAAGACGACATGAACCAACCATTAGATTTTGAATCGGGTGCAAAGTACGTGAGGTACGTGCTTCTTCTCGGATATGCGGTTGCGCAGAAGACCGAGAAGCCGGAATGGAATCCTGGGGATTTTTTTGGTGAGCACTACGGCAAGAAGAATTGATCGCCCTTCAGATCAGGCGAGATAGGTCCCGAATGGTCGGCTACTCGGAGACTGACCCCGCTCCAGGCGGAACTAACGCTAGGGACACCGGGATTAGTGCTGGGGGCGTCAGGTTGCTGGCGCGTCATTCTGTAGCGGATGAAGTTGCAGGAAGGCGGCTGCGGCATCGCGGGCACGGCGGGCGCTTTCGCGCGGCTTCGGCCGCTTGGCGACGCCAAGCAGCAGGCTGACCATCAAATCGCGCCAGAGTAGCCCCGCGAACTGCCCGGCAAGTTCGGCAGGGTGGCCTGTGAGCAGCCCAGACGCCTGGGCCTGGGCCATGATTTTACGCAGGGCGGCGCGGCTTGCCTCGCGTCCTGTAGAGTCGAGGGCACGAGCCACTTCGGGGGCGTGGACCGCCTCGGCGATCGCCAGTCGGAATACCCCAATGACGGTGGGATCGCTTACCTCGCGGACGAGCTTCGTCCCGAAAGAAGCCAGCACGCGCGCTAGGGACTCACGATCGCGCGGCGCGGGCAGGTGAGCGGGCACCTCCAGGCGCTTGGCGCGCTCGCGGATGCAGGCGATCAGCATTTTCTGTTTGTTGCCAACTAGCGCGTAAAGTTCTCGCTTTGAAACGCGCGCGCTTGTCGCGATCTCGAGCGTGCTGGCCGTTGCGTAGCCGCTCTTCATGAACGCCGCAAAGGCCGCCTCGAGGATGCGTTTGCGCACCACAGTTTGGTCACCGCTTTGCTGGCGGCGTTTTGACATCGATGCCGTTGCGATCACCCTCTCCTTTGACGAGCGTGTGGTACCCAATGGTACCACACAATCGGGATTCGCGTGGCTAGCTGAATTTCTTTGTAACCATCCGTAAGATGCCGCGTCTAAGTTAACGTGTGGTACCTGCTGGTACCACAGCAAAAAGAGTTCGGTCATACTCTTCTTAGATTGAACGAACCAGATTGGAGCGAAAGGATAACCCGATGAACTCAGTGATTCCCGCAGCGTCCGTAGCGCAATCACAGTCCGAGGGCGCCTCAGGCGTGCCCAGCGCGGCTGCACCTAAAACCACCGAAGTGCTGGTCATTGAGACTCCCAAACAGGGCGTAACTCCTCAACAAATCATGGCTGTCATACCGAAAGAGATTCGGGCAACTGTGCAGCTTTACCTCAATGGGAAAATCCGCCAGTGGTATTCGCGTAGCGATGGCAAAGGCGTCGTCTTCCTAGTCGACGCGAAGACGGAGGACGAGGCACGAGCCATTATGGAAACGTTGCCTCTCGCGAAGGAACACTTGATGGATCACCAGTACATTCCCGTCGGACCCCTGATGCCGCTAAGGGCATTGATGGGTTCTGGAGCGCAGCAGTGACTCTCCTCGCGATAGCGCTGCTGCAGGAAGGGAATCCTTAGAAGGAGACGATCATGATCAAGCCAAGAATTCTTGTGACCGGCGCGACCGGAAAGACCGGGAGCGTCGTCGTTAGTGAACTACTGAAAGCCGGTTATCCTGCCCGCGCCTTGGTGCACGGGGAAGATGGCCGCAGCGCGGGGCTGAGGGCGCTGGGGGCCGAGATTGCGGTCGCCGACATGAGCGATGTCGAGCGAGTGGCCGACGCGCTGAAGGACGTCCAGCGTGCCTATTTTTGTCCGCCTTTCGATCCGTACATGATTCAGGGCGCGGTCGCCTTTGCGGTCGCCGCTAGGGAAGCCCGGCTCGAACACATCGTCGGCCTGACCCAATGGCTGGCGAGCCCTTCGCATCCCTCGCTCATGACTCGCCAACTGTGGCTGGTCGATCGCCTGTTCTCGATGACGCCCGGAGTCGCACATACGATCGTCAGGCCGGGCATCTTCGCTGATGCCTACCTCGCGACGATTGGCTCGGCCGTGCACCTCGGCATCTTTCCCTGGATGTCCGGCAATAGCCGCAACGCGCCACCTTCGAATGAGGATATAGCGCGACTCGCCGTCGCGGCCCTGATGGATCCTGCGCGACACGCCGGGAAGAGCTACCGCCCCACTGGGCCAGAGCTTCTAGGCGCGGAGGACATGGCCAAGGCGATCGGTCGGGCCGTTGGGCGGTCAGTCAGGTTGGTGCTGACACCAACTTGGCTGTTCATGAAGGGCGCGCGAATGAGCGGCTATCCGATCGACCTGTTCAGTGGCATTCGCTACTACATTGACGATCACGAGCGCGGCGCGTTCGAGCTTGGCGCACCAACGACCGATGTGCTCGATGTGACCGGCCGCCCCGCCGAAGACTTCGAGACGATCGCTCGTCGATATGCGGCGCCGTTCCGCAACCAGCGGACCTTCGGCAACTGGCTTCGCGCGTTCGCACAGTTCATTTTGACCCCGCTCAGCCCGGGCTTCAATTTGGACCGATACGACCGCGAACTGCGCCGCCCGTTCCCACAGGAGCCTCAGTTCGCGACCGACTCCAAGGTGTGGCGGCGCGAGCACGTCATCGTCAGCACCGCCAAGCGCGCAGTGCCGGACAGCAACAACGCACCTATCCCCGCCACCAGCCGTGGTTAAAGGCTGGAATTCTAAAAAGGAGAATTCATCGTGTCACAACTCTGGTTTTTCGGGAGCATCGCATTCAGCTTCACCGCCTGGGGGATCGTCACCGCTCGATATATCTGGCCGGAACTCCGCCTCCGTGAACGGGCCGAAGCGTTGCAGCCCTTGCTGATCCTGCACAGCTTCCGCTTCATCGGGTTGGCATTCCTGGTTCCCGGTGTCGTGTCACCCGATCTGCCGCCTGCCTTCGCGCATTCGGCGGCCTATGGGGACATCATTGCGGCAATGCTTGCGTTGCTTTCACTGCTATTCCTGCCCAGTGCGGCTGGCGTTGCCGCCGCATGGATCTTCAGCCTCTGGGGTTCAACCGATATTCTCAACGCTTTCTACCAAGCCAATCACGCCGGACTCTCGGCGGGGCAGTTGGGAGCCGCATTCTTCCTTCCGACGTTGATAGTACCGCTGCTGCTGATCACGCACGGACTCGCTTTCCGAATTCTTCTGCAGCATCAACCTGAACGCGCAATGCAAGAAAACCGGCACCTAGCATGAGTGTCCACCGGGGCCCTTCAATAGCCGCCGAATTCGCCCTTCCGGGAATGATGTCCAGTTCGTCGGCCATTCGGACACGATCGATCACGCGGATCAGTGACTCAATTGGGCTGCATTCCGCAGGATCGTTGCGGCGTCCTGAACCACCTCCCGGACAATATCAGCAGCTGGTTTGATTCCATGAACGAGGCCCACCGACTGCCCAGCCAAGAAGTCCATTGACTCGAGGTCGCCCGTAGCATCGCGAGCCGGCGGAATCCCTCCGAACCTCGGTAGCGGCATTCGCATTCCACCAAGGGTAATCTCACCAATGATTGGCTCGTCGCCGCGTTGTTCCGACCCACGTTGTTCCTGCGGAAGCCATTGTCTGACGAAATCGGTGCGGAGGGTTCGGTGCCAGGCATTCGGCCATCCATTGCCGAAGAGCGTAGTGCGAACCGTATCCTCTTCCTGTGCCTCTAAAACTTTCCGTTTGTAGACGTCGTGCGCGTTACATTCGGCAGACGCTATAAACCGCGTCCCCATCACGACTCCGTCAGCCCCCAGAGCGAGCGCCGCTGCCAGTCCTCGAGCATCGGCGACTCCGCCGGCAGCAACGACCGGCGCGGGTGCGACTGTCTCCACAACACGCGGCGTGAGCACCATGGTCGAAACGGTTCCTGCGATATGGCCGCCTGCCTCAACGCCCTGGGCAATGATGAAATCGACTCCAGCATCCCGCGCCCGCTTCGCGCTGGCGACTGAGCCCACTTGGTCGCAAACTTTGATACCCGCTTTGTGAGCTTGTTCGACGTACGTTGTTGGGTCTCCCCAGAAGAAGGACAGCACTGGAACCCGCTCCTCAATGCAGGCCTGAACCAGCGCGTCTGCTGGAAACGGGAGGTGCGGCCCATCCAGGAGGACGTTGACCGCAAATGGTTGTGAGGTCAATTCTCGCAGGCGACGAATTCGATCGCGCAATGCCGCTGGCGGATACCCTCCAAAGGAGATCATTCCGAGTCCACCGGCATTACTGACCGCCGCAGCCAGCTCGAGACCGGCAATCTCCGGACCCATAGGAGCCAAGAGAATGGGCGCGTCGATTTGGAGGAGTTCACATAGTTTTGTACGCAGCACAATAGCCTCCTTGTCGCAGAATAACCAGCGCGTCACATACGGGCAACAGCGGGAGGACGTCGGGAGCGCCCCGGCAGAGCCTTCGTGCTGCCCGTACCCTCCCGAGTGGATCGTCGGCCAACCGGAAACTGAGATCAGAATGCCCGCCAACTTCCGTGTAGCCACGTGACTCGAGACTTGAACCCGAACTAAGACCCGGCTGCTTCGCCAACAAAAGCAGGAGCCGTCTTGGGTGGGGGCGTCAGGCAGCTGGCGCGCCCTTCGGTAGCGGATGAAGTTGCAAGAAGGCGACGGCGGCGTCGCGGGCACGTCGAGCGATCTTGCGGGCGTTCGGTCGCTCAGCGACGCCGAGCAGCAGACTGACCTGCAAATCGCGCCAGAGCAGGCCGACGAACTGCTTGGCAAGTTCGGCAGGATGTCCCGTGAGCAGTCCGGACGCCTGGGCTCCGGCCATGATTTTGCGCAAGGACGCGCGGCTACTCTCGCGTGCTATAGAGTCGAGCGCACGCGCCACTTCGGGGGCGTGGGTCACCTCGGAGATCGCGAGTCGGAATACGGCAATGACCGTGGGATCGCTCGCCTCACGGATGATCTTCGTCCCGAAAAAAACCAGCACCTGCGCCAGGGTCTCGCGATCGCGCAGCACGGGCAAGTTAGCGGGCACATCGAATCGCTTGGCGCGCTCGCGGATGCAGGCAATCAGCATTTGCTGTTTGTTGCCAACTAGCGCGTAGAGCTCTCGCTTCGAGACGCGCGCGCGCGTCGCGATCTCAAGCATCTCGCCGCTGCGTAGCCGCTCTTCATGAATGCCGTAAAGGCCGCGTTGAGGATGCGTTCGCGCACCGCGGCTTCGTCTTCGCCTTCCTGGCGGCGTTTTGGCATCAATTTCCTCGTGATTCACACTCTCCTTGACGACGCTGGTACCGTATAGTACCACGGATCAGCCCGGGGCGAATGGAATTTCACGCCTGCGGATGCAACCGTTCTCTTGCAGCTGCGTCTAAGCATATGGTACCCAGTGGTACCAATGCAAGACCAAGTTTCTGTCAGGAATTAAAGGAGTTGAACAATGACGATTCAAATGTCCTCCCTGCTGCCAGCGTTCGCGACGGTCCTGACGTTCGCAACCGTCGCGGCGCCCATGGCGCGAGGCCAGTCCACACCGCTGAAGCCCGAGATCACCGGCGTGCTGACGATCCTTTCGCCAAAACCGGGAGTTACTGCCGAGCAGGTCATGAAAATCATGCCCGCCGAAATTCGTGCCACCGTTCCCCTCTATCTCGACGGCAAGATTCAGCAGTGGTACACGCGCGGCGACGGCAAAAACGTCATCTTCATAATGAACTGTAAGGACGTGGCGGAGACTCGGGCCCTCATCGAAAACCTGCCTCTTTCGAAGGAAAACCTCATGGACGAGCAGTTCATTCCGGTCGGGCCACTCCTGCCGCTCGGGATCCTACTGAGAGATAGCCCGAGCAGTAAGTGACCTCGGCCACTGCAGCCGAGACTTCGGTGAGCATTTGATTCTGTCTTGAAACGTCGAAAAGAGGAGAAACAATCCGGTACTTCTAACCAATGAACAGAGTTGCTCGTGTTAGGCGAGCGAGAAGGAGAAGATGATGACCAAGCCAAGAATTCTCGTGACCGGCGCGACCGGAAAGACCGGCGCCGTGGTCGTTACTGAACTGCTGAAGGCCGACTATCCCGTCCGGGCCATAGTGCACCGGGAAGATAGCCGCAGCGCAGGGCTGAGGGCGCTCGGGGCCGAGATCGCGGTCGCCGATATGAGCGATGTCGAGCACATCGCCGACGCGCTGAAGGACGTCCAGCGGGCCTATTTTTGTCCGCCTCTCGATCCGTACATGGTTCAGGGGGCGGTAGCGTTCGCCGTCGCCGCCAAGGAAGCTCGCTTAGAACACATTGTCGGCTTGAGTCAATGGTTGTCGAGTCCCTCGCATCCCTCGCTCATGACCCGCCAGCACTGGCTGGTCGATCGGTTGTTTTCGATGACACCCTCAGTTGCGCATACGATCGTCAACCCAGGCTTTTTCGCTGATGCCTACCTGGTGACGATTGGGTTGGCGTCGCATCTCGGCATCTTCCCCTGGATGTATGGCAAAAGCCGCAACGCGCCACCCTCGAACGAGGACATCGCGCGAGTTGCCGTCGCGGCCCTGATCGATCCCACTTGGCACGCCGGGAAGAGCTACCGCCCGACCGGACCGGAGCTACTCGGCGCAGAGGACATGGCCAAGGCAATCGGCCGGGCCGTCGGGCGATCGGTCAAGGTAATGCCGACGCCGACCTGGTTATTCATGAAGGGCGCCCAGATGGCCGGCATGCCCATCGATGTCATGAGTAACGTCCGCTATTACTTCGAAGACCACAGGCGTGGCGCCTTCGAACTGGGCGCACCAACCACTGACGTGCTCGATGTGACCGGCCGCCCCGCCGAAGACTTCGAGACGATTGCTCGTCGTTACGCGGCGCTGCCCCGCAACCAGCGGACCTTCGGCAACTGGCTTCGAGAGTTCGCGCAGTTCATGATCGCCCCGCTCAGCCCTGGTTTCAATTTGGATCGATACGACCGTGAACTGCGCCGTCCGTTCCCATCCGAGCCGCAGTTCGCCGCCGACTCCGATGTATGGCGGCGCGAGCACGGTATCACCGACCATATTAAGTCTGCAGCGTCCGTCCACAAAAAGCGCACTTCTGCCACCAGCCGGCCTAAATGGTTGGAGTCTCAATAGGAGGAATTTATGCAATCGCAACTCTGTTTTTTCGTGAGCATCGCATTCAGCTTCATCGCGTGGGGAATCGTCACCGGCCGATACATCTGGCCGGAACTCCGCCTCCGGCAACGGGCCGAAGCGTTGCGGCCTCTACTCATCCTCCACAGCTTCCGCTTTATCGGGTTGGCATTTCTGGTGCCAGGGGTCGTGTCGCCTGACCTGCCGTCTGTCTTCGCGCATTCCGCGGCCTACGGGGACATCGTTGCGGCGATGCTTGCCTTGCTTGCGCTGATATCGCTGCCCAGTGCATCCGGCGTTGTCATCGCATGGATCTTCAGTCTTTGGGGTACGGCCGATCTCTTCAATGCTTTCTACCAGGCCAATCACGCCGGGCTCATAGCGGGGCAGTTTGGTGCCACCTATTTCATTCCGACTTTCATCGTGCCCCTACTGCTGATCACGCACGGGCTCGGTTTCCGGATTCTTCTGCAACATCAACCTGCATCGTGCGAGTTGGTCGGAGGAAGCTTTTTTGAGCCGATGCAAATCAAGTGAGACGTCTGGATTCTGAGCCAGATTCTGCACGACTGGCCCGATGCGGAGTGCCGCAAGATATTGGCACGGTGCCGAGAGCTTCGGCAAAGCCAGGATCCAGTTCAATCGCATGCTGGAAATGCGCGACCGCCTGCTTCAACCCTGCGGGTGTGCGTTGGTTCCAGAACGAGCGCCCACGAAGGTAGCTTTCATAGGCCGCCGGTTCGACCGTTCCGATCCGGGCCATCCGTAACTGGTCTTCTGATGAGATACTGGCCCGAACCTGTTCGGCGATATTGTGCGCAAGTTCGCTCTGCAAACTGAGGACCACGGGCATCGATCAATTGCGCGGTCACTCGGACGTGATCACCTGAACGGGACACAGAACCTTCAACAACGGCATCGACATTCAGGTCGCGAGCAATATTCGGGAGCGACTCACGCTGGCTCTTGTAGTGCATGATCGACGTACGGGAGATCACGCGCAGTCCGTGAGCTTGGCCAATTGGGTGATGAGGGCGTCGGTAATCCCGTCGGCAAAGTACTCCTGGGAAGGATCGCCCGATAAGTTTTCGAGGGGAAGTACAGCGATCGAGTGGAGCGAAGTTGTGATTCGTGGTTTTGTCGCCCGACCTATCCGTAGCCCCACTGTCCAGAGGACAGCCCCTGAAATGACGAGCACGATGGCCGTCCCGAACACCCAAGGGCGCCGAGTGGGATTCGGGTGGTCTGGGCTCCGGGCAGAGGTGGTCGATCCCTTAAGCGATTGAGGAGATTCCTTCCTCTTTTCTGTAACTTCGCCTACAAAGCGGTAGCCTTTTCCCACTACCGTTTCCAAGAACTGGGGCTGCTCGGAGTCGTCCTGCAGAACCTGGCGGACCTTCCGGATCGCCGTGTTGATCCCCTGCTCGGTATCGAGGAAGACATCCTTTCCCCAGAGCCTTTCGATGATTTGCGCTCTGGCGACCAGTTCCCCGTGGTGCTCGACGAGAAAGATCAGCAGCTCCATGGGGATCTTCTCGAGCCGTAATGGCTGGCCATCTCGTTTCAGTTCATAGCTCCGCAAGTCAAGCTCGAATTGGCCGAACTGGTAGATCGAGCCCGCAGCCATTTCCCCCTCCGTGGACCCGATGATACACCCAAGAACGCACATGCACCTTGTTTTCAAGTCCTTGCGCCGTTTAAGGCGGTCTTGAGTCAAATTTCACCCAAGATTGAGACCCCCTCCATTGCAATCGCGTACAAAGCAGGCTACTTATCCGCGGTCAAGCAGGAGCAGTCAATTAAGAAAGGAGACTGGAATGAAAACGAAGATCAGCGAAACGGGATTTTGGCTTGCGGTTCTAGTGCTCACGGCAGTTTTTGCGAGCGCGCCTCTATGGGCCGAATGACGTCTTCCGGGGACAGATCCTGATGGAATATGTCGGACAGGTCATCAATGGAACTCCTACATCGGCTTCGTCAAATCAGTTTGGGAATCTGCAGGCTGTGTCCGGAGTGGATCCGTCCGCGTGGACACCTCTACGGGCGCTTTCACCGTGGTCAACGTAAACACGATTACTTCAACGACAGAGTTCTTGTCCGATGGTGAAGAGGTCCAACTTGGGAAAGTCGGACAATCGTTTCGGACTGTGCTTAACGGTCATTTGAACGCACCAGGAATGTCCCCGACAGGCTGGTTCGGCGGCTATGCCGTCAGGAACAAGGACTAAGTCTGCGGCCTTGATGTGGGCTTCACTCCGTGGATTGTCGGCAAGCCTTCCCTAATCCGATAAGGTAAGGATTGCTCGTCATCCGACCAGAATCGATGGTAAGCGGGAAGATCACTTCCTACAAGCGGACTTGGACTTATCAGGACTTAGCTTCGTTCCTCGCGCGGTGTGACTCTTATCGTCGGAATGTCCGGGCAACACCCGGACTCGCGAACCCGGGGTACCTTCGGCGTAAACTTTAATAGCCGTGCCCGTGTCCGTCTTTTTCAACGCTGACTTTGCCGGCGAAGGAGCGGTAGACAAAAATGAAGTAGCCGGCGGCGAGCATCATGCCGACGACCCACCAGATCAGGCCGACCTTGAGGCCGTAGTCGGAGGCTTTCGCACCGTTGACCGTCAGCGAGTAGATGGGATTGCGTGCGGGAAGAACCATTGGGAACACGCCAAAGACGACACTGGTAAGCATGCCGGTTATGTAGAGGCATGATGCGAAAAACGCTTTGCGTTCGTCGCGCTTGATCAATTCGAACTGGACGCCGGCGAGTCCGAGAGCAGCGAGTAAAGGCAAGATCAAGCCCAGCGGCAATGTAGTCAGATTTTCTCTCAACTGCGGCTGCACCTTGAACGTAACCGCGGTGACGATGACTGTCAGTGCGAGAACAGCAAACCACACTCTGCGCGCCAGCGCCGCCGCACGCTCGCTTACAGGTCCGCTGGTTTTCACACGGACCCACAGAGCGCCGTGCATCACAAGAACTGCCAGGGCGAACACGCCGACCAGAATGGTGTACCAGTCGAGAATGCCAACTTCGTCGCCGAGCTGAAAGTTCGTCCAGAGCGGCTCGAAGAAATAGCCGCTGGCGTCGAGAGGGACTCCGCGGACAACGTTAGCGAGGGCCGCGCCGAAGAAAACGGCCAACAACAGGCTCGAAGCAAAAAACAGGAAATCCCACAACGGATTCCACACTTTGCTCTTGATGTGATTGCGAAATTCGATCGAAGAGCCGCGCAAGATCAGTAACCACAGCACGATCATAAGCGGCAGATAGAATCCGCTGAAGCCGCTAGCGTACAGCGCGGGAAATGCAAAATAGAGAGTGCCACCTGCGGCGATCAGCCAAACTTCGTTGCCATCCCAAACCGGGCCGATGCTGGCTAGCACCTGGCGCCTCTCTTCATCGGTTTTCGCGACAAGCAGATGGATGGCGCCGGCGCCAAGATCGAAGCCATCGAGCATGACGTACACAGTAAGCATGATGGCCACCAGCCAGAACCAGGTTATTCCCATGCTTCCTCCTGCGTCTCAATCCGCGGCAATGATATGGGCGGTTTCCGCATCCAAGCTAGCCCCCGGTTCGGGTCCGAGCTCAATCTCGCGATACACGAGGAAGAGCCAGAGGATCGCCAGCAAAGTGTACATGCCCATAAAGCCGATCAATGTGAACCATGCATTGCCCGCGCCGACCTTTGGCGAGATGCCCTGCGCGGTACGCATGAGACCGTAGATCAACCAAGGCTGGCGGCCAAGCTCGGCGGTCATCCAGCCAGCGGTGTTCGCGATATATGGGAGCGGCACGGCGAGCATCAGAATCCAGAGCATCCAGCGCGCACTGTAAAGTCTTTCGCGCCAAAGCAGAAACGCGGACAAGACCATCACAGCGATGAAGATCGTTCCGAGGCCGACCATGACGTGATAGCTGTAGTAGAGAAGCGGAATCGTATCGGGCCATTGATTTTCAGGGAACGCATCGAGTCCACGAACGTCGGCGCTCCATTTGCGGTAGGTAAGAAAGCTCAGCATGCTGGGGACTTCCAGGGGATTATCGAGCTTACGCTGCGCAACGTCGGGCTGGCCAAGAATTGCGAGCGGCGCGCCGCTCTGCGTTTGGAAAAGTCCTTCCATGGCTGCGAGCGTTACAGGTTGATGCTCGGTGATTAGTCTCCCTTGCATGTCCCCACTGGGAGTGAGTTGCAATAGCGCGGCAACCGCGCCGACGAGCACGCCAGCTTTCACGAAGGTACGGCCGTAGATTTCATCGCGGTGGGTTAGCAAATAAAACGCGCCGACGCCCGCCATCACGAAACAACCGGTTTGAACTGCGCCGAGCATCGTGTGCGCATATTGCCAGAGTGCCCATTTGTTGACTACGAGGCTCCAGAAGCTGGAGAGTTCGATTTCGCCGTGGGGGCCGAGAACGTAGCCGGTGGGGTGTTGCATCCATGCGTCGGTGGCGACGATGAGGTAGCCGGAGAGCCACGAGCCGACGAATAGGAGAAAGGCGGACAGCCAATGTCCGATGCGCCCGAGTTTTTTCTCACCGAATAAAAATAGACCAAGGAAACTGGATTCGAGGAAAAAAGAAAAAACGCCTTCCATCGCCAGCGTTTGCCCAATGACGCCGCCGGCAGCTCTCGAAAACGCCGCCCAGTTGGTGCCAAACTGAAATTCCATCGGGATTCCAGTGACGACACCAATGGCAAAATTAATTGCGAAGATGCGGGCCCAGAATCGAGCGGAGCGATTGTAGTGTTCGTCACCGGTGCGAAGGAATTTGGTCTTAAGATAAACCAAGAGCAAGGCGAGGCCCATGGTCAATTGCGGAAAAATGTAGTGAAAGGTTATGGTGAATGCGAAATGGAGCCGATGCACTGTTAGCGCTTGTTCCATTACTCACCGCCCCGTTCGCAGAGAATGAACCGACCGGTCTGACTGAACAGAACTGTTAGCTAAATACCTTCGTGATTGCGTGCCACGTGCTTCTTGCTCCGGCAGTGGGGATTCTACCCAATCAAGAGAACCATTCCCAGCGTAAGTACTGAAAAACGCGCCTGTATGGACTGAGCTGGCCAACTTCCGGTCGGCAATCCGGAAGTAAATCATTTGACTCGCGGGCAAGCGCCATCACATCGTCCGCCTCGAGCTGTTCGGTGCCCGGAGAAGTGAGCGAAGGCACCTGTACATCGATCCCTTGCGGCATCCATTTCCGCAATTCTTTTCTCGCCAACTTCACAGAGTTTTTCAAACAGCTTCGCGGCGGCGGCTCCGAATTTCAAGGCTTGTGCTTTGAGTTCGTGTCCCGGGCCATCCAGGAAACCAGGACTTGCGAAATGTTCTTCAAGCGCTATCGTTCGCATAGGATTGAGTTTCCCAATTGGGCGATTCAGGTGTCCAGAAGTGAAGGGGCGAAGATGTCTTCGCATGTCAGGCGTCGATTGGTCAGGCCCTGCTCGTGGTGATACCGCAGCACTGCGTCCACGGCGTCGCGGTTGGCCTTCACGCCGTAGGGCCACCAGTCCCGCCCCATCAGCGCGCGGTCCTGCTCGATCAGGTTGGCGAACCAGGGGACCATGTTCGCCATCATCATGAAGGTGAGCCCTTTCTCGTACTGCTCGATCATGCCGTCCTTAGCTTTGCAGAAACCCTCGAACACCGTTCGAAGGAGTTCGGGCTCGTTGGCCAGTTCCTTGCGCACGACCACCGTGTGCATGATGGGAAAGATGCCCGTGCGGCGGAAATAGTCGCGCTCCACAGCCACGTAATCTTCGAACAGGCGCCCGACCTTAGGCGAGCCTTCGAGCACGCATCGCGGCGCATCGGCGGAGATCAGCGCGTCGATCTCGCCGCGCTCGAGCATCTCGCCAAGGTCGGTGTCCTCGTCCGCCCACTCCACCTCTACATTGGCTGGATGCGGGTGCGGCACGAAGTTGACAGGCTTCATGGGGAAGTCAATTCGACCGACGATCCAGCGGCATTGGTCAGGCGTCACGCCATACTCGTCGGAGAGGACGCCCTTGGGCATCACCCCGCCGTCGTGGCCATAGAGCCCCAGTTCGCCGACGCGTTTGCCCGCGAGGTCCTGCGGTCTGCTGATACCCTTCTTTTTGTTGATGTAGATAGCCGAGTGGCGGAAACACCGGACCAGGAAGACCGGAAGCGCCAGAAACGGCGGGTCATCGTCGTTGAACAGGCGCAGGAAATAGGTCATGCCGAGCTCGGACACGTCGTAGGCGCGGTCCTTGATCATGGCCTTGAAGATCTCGGGCACGATGCGGGCGCTGTGAAAGGCGGCATCGACGCCTTCGATCTTGACGGTTCCGTCGGCCAGCAGACGTGTTCTGTCGTAGTTCCAGAAGGCGATGTCCAGCTTGCGGTCAGGCATGCTTCGTCTCCTCGGCGTCGCGATACTTGGGTCGAGCGTTGTGAGGCCAGCTCCGGTCTCTGGCGCGGCATGCGCCGCGGCAAAGTCTGGCGCCGTCTCATTAATGCGCGGCGCGCGAATTATTTCCGATTTGTTCGTGGTGCTCATACTCGTTCTCCTTTGTTTTTTGAATTTACGAATCTCTTGGAGCTAACTGCTGGCTCCGCTCACGACACTTCGACGGAAACTCGCGCAGTGCTTCGCGCGGCGATGTTTTCGGTGAGGTAAGCTGCGTCGTCTCCAACGCCGAAAAGGATTCCGGACTTGCGGTTGTGGAGCCACGGCATTCCGAGGAAGTACAATCCGTCGAAGCGGGTTACTCCTCGCTTCTGAATTGGATAGCCGTCGGCGTCAACCACAGGCAGCTTCACCAAGCTGTAATCGAATGTGTATCCGGTGGCCCAGATCACGGTTGAAATTCCACATGCTTTCAGGTCCAGCGCGGTGAGCAGTTCCTTTGAGTAGCCATCGTAGAGCTCGGGAATGCGTTCCATGGGGGCCTTCAGAGCTACACGATCGATGTAGTCGTTGATTTTTTGCAGGGCGTTGATTTCGAACTGATCCACCTTTTCGAGGGTTTCGTGCAAGTCGGCCGCGAGAATCAGTTTCCCCTCGTGGGCATCACGGACGCGACCGAGCAAAACCACTCCGTCGCGTGCGAATTGGTGGAGATTCAGGCTGTGGCCGCCGTTCTTTCCCGAGATTTGCGGATGATAAGAAAACTTGTCGCGCGGTGATTTCAGTTCTTCGACCTTGGTATCGAAGAGACCTATGCGGGTAAACCAATCATTGATGTCCCTACCGCGAAAGCGACGCGGCACGCGCCCGGCGCTGCCAACGGAGAGATAAACTTTTCTTCCGCTTTGATAAAGCTCTTCGGCAATTTGGGCACCGGACTGGCCGGTGCCAACCACAAGAACGGCTCCGGCGGGAAGCGAAGAAGCATTTTTGTACTCCATGGAGTGAATCTGCAGAATTTCTTCGGGGAGATGTTCGCTGAGCTTTGGGATTTTGGGAGCCTGGTAAAGACCGGTGGCAATCACAACATTTTCGGCTTCATAGATGCCTTCACTGGTGCGAACGAGGTATCCCTCTCGAGTCTTCTCCACGCTGTGGACTTCGACGCTACAGTGCACTGGCAGATCAAACCGCAACACGTAGTCGTCGAAGTACTTGATGACCTCGGCCAGGGACATGAATCCGTATGGATCATTTCCTTGATATTCCGCGCCCGGCATTCTGACCTGAAAGTTGGGTGTAACCAGTGTGAACGAATCCCAGCGCTGATTGCGCCACGCATTTGCGACGGCTGGCGCCCGCTCCAGGACGACGTGTTCGCGGCCTTCTTGTTTGAGATAGTAGCTAAGGGCTAGGCCTGCTTGCCCACCACCCACGATGACGGTTTCTACTTGACGAGTAGTCATTGTCGGACTCCTTCCTGAGCAGATCGCTCATACGCGCAGTCTGATACTCCGGAAGATACTTAGTCCAAGCAGTAAGTCTAATTGGCGATTAGTTGCGCTTATTGGGATGGAGCGCCGATACTCCGAGAGCAAATATCCGCCTTGCGTGGAAAGCGGATCGTGTCCAACCTCACTTCCGCGCAACGCCGGCTTAAGCCCCTGGATGGCTACGTCGACCACTTGAAAATGGGGCCACCTGGTCCCGCGCTCTTTCGTCACTTCATGGAGCAAATGCGCGACCAGTCCGGCTAT
>Ga0207761_1000353_pt1 | contig 16294 bp, 13 predicted proteins | sample LuqExpMetageno34_FD_187792 | JGI IMG/M metagenome (GOLD analysis project Ga0207761, IMG submission 187792) | Tropical forest soil microbial communities from Luquillo Experimental Forest, Puerto Rico - Sample 34 (SPAdes) | ecosystem: Environmental > Terrestrial > Soil > Tropical forest ... | reverse complement strand
CCTTCGAAGGATCGAGGTACTGTTCGCGGATTTCGGAATCCACCATGTTTTGCACGACCGGCCGAAGGTCTGGGCGGTGCATCATGGTGAGAATTTTCTCGACTAGCTCGAGCATCGTCAGCCGCAGACCGAGTCCGAAATTAAACGACTCACCAATAAGACTGCGATCCCTGGCGAGGTGTTCGGCCAGGCACAGATAAGCGTCAGCCGCATCTTCAACGTAGAGAAAATCGCGTACGAAGCCGCCGTCACTGCGGATCTTAAAGTTTTGGTTTCGGAGCGTGGCCTCGATTGCGCCTGGGATCAAGCGACTGAAATTGAGATCTCCACCGCCGAAAAGATTACCGCAACGAACAATCGCAGCGGGGAGAGCATAGGTCCGGGCATACATGCTGGTGATAAGGTCGACACAGCTCTTCGACACTTCATAAGGGAAACGGCCCTGCAAGGGATGGTCCTCCCGGTAGGGGAGATGGGGAGACTCGCCATACGCTTTGTCCGACGACGCCACAATAATCTCAGAAACACCGCATTGCCGCGCGGCTTCGAGTAGCGTCCAGGTCCCACGGATATTGGTGTCGAGCGTACCTACGGGGTCGACCTTGGCGACTCCCACCAGGGTCTGTGCAGCGAGATGGAAGATCGTTTGAGTACCGTATTCGGCAAAGGTGCGCCGAAGGAGTCCCTCCTCCCGCAAGTCGCCACGAACGGTCACGATCCGGTCCAGCCAACCGTCTCGGACCAGCAGACTACGCGGAGTTTCGTCGCGCACCAGCGCCACCACAGCTGCTCTACGTTCGACGAGCGCCGGCACGAGCCAACTCCCCAGCAATCCAGTGCCTCCCGTAACCAAAATAGATCGGGATTGCCAGAACTCATCCTTCATTGTTCCTCCTCTCATCCCTCCACATTTCAGCCGTTGCCCGCGGCCAGGCTGCGGGTGACGAGCCAGGGCGGTTGCGCCGTGTGATAAAGCTTCTCCAGTTCTTGTTGGTCTTTGCTCGTATCCATCGACTTCCAGAAACCAGTGTGCTTGTAAACGCAGAGCTGGCCCTTGCCGGCGAAGTAGGGCAGAACTTCCGCCTCCAAGTTATGACCCCGCCAATCGAGCAGGGCGCGCTTTTCAAAGACGAAGAAACCAGCGTTGATCCAGTAATCACGCACCAGAGGTTTTTCCTCGAATCGTTCGACCTTTCCGCTTTGATCGAAGACAACATGGCCATATTGAGAACGCAGAGGGACGGCGGTCAGGGTCGCGAGCGCTCCATTTCGCCGGTGTGTCTCTAGCAGCGCATCGAGATTTAAGTCACCGAGTCCATCCCCGTAGGTCGCAAAGAAACTGTCGCCCACATACGTGCCGCAGCGCAGGATACGGTCGCCCGTGTCTGCGTCATCGCCGGTATCCGCGATGCGCACGGCCCAGTCGTTGAATCGGCCATCAAAGTAGTCGTAGAGCATTTCCTTGCGATGACCACCCGACAAGATGAAGTCCGTAAAACCTTGAGAAGCGTAAATACGCATAAGATGCACCAGGATCGGGGTGCCATTGATGGGCATCATGACTTTGGGAAAGTAATCGGTGAAAGGCAGAGACCTGGTGCCTTTGCCCCCACACAGGATGACAACCTTCAATGCATCCATCGGTTTCTCCCCTCTCACCAACGTGGACTGACCCTCGTTTACTTTTTATGTCAATTCATCAGGGCAATCTCTTTATAGGCCGAAAGTGAAGCCCGCGCTGTCCGCTCCCAAGTGAATTCCTTGGACCTCTGGAGGCCTGCCTGAGACAGCGTTTGACGCAGCGCCTCGTCGGCACAAATTCGATCCATGGCTTCGGCAATTTCCTTCACCTTGTAGGGATCTACGAGAAGCGCGGCCTCCCCCGCGATTTCCGGCATGGCGGAAATATTGGACGTAATCAGCGGCGCTCCGCATCGCATGGCCTCGAGCAGGACAAGCCCAAAGCTTTCCCACAGCGAGGGGTGGACCAAAGCGGCTGCTCCGGCGTACAGCTGTGGCAAATCGGCCAAGGGAGTTTTGCCAAGGTCGACAACGTCGTCCCTGATCCCGAGCCTCGCAATCAGCTCCTCCGATTCCTTGGCCGCCCAGGTTCGTTGGCCAGTGAAAACGAGTTTGTAGTTGGTTTTTCGGTTCTTTTTGAAAAGCGCAAACGCTTCGATGATGCGGAGGACGTTCTTGCGGGGTTCCCAGCGGCCAGAAAAGCAGAAGTAGGGAAAGTCCAGCCCGAATTTCGCGTGCAAGGCGCCCGCGCACTCGTTGGCGGGAATGGGCCGAAAGGCCGCGTTGGCCGCGAGGGGCACAATTGGGAGGTGCTCTTCTTTTCTGTGGAAGCGGTCCCGCAGATATTGACGGACATGCCGGGAAATGCACAGAACTAGCTGCGACTTTCGAACCCCGATATCGCAGAGGAATCGCAACCGCTGCCGGATCAAGAGCGGATAAAACTCCGGCTTCGCGAACGGGGCGGTACAGGGCAGAGTGTACGCAAGATTAGGGAGAGGAAGGGGAGGCGGAATAAATGTAGCATGCACGACATCCGGTTTCAGCCGCTTGAGCGCTAGAGGCAGACTGGTCAACATACTGACGATCCGCATGCGCGGATGCAACACATGGAATTCAACGTTGTCCTGGTGCACATCGCATTTCAGCGGTCCCCGGCGGTCCAGGCAGAAAACGTGGTAGTCGTTCGACGAATCAATCGCTGCGAGCGAATGGATAAGATTCATCTCGTAGACCTCAGGGCCACCCCCACCCCGACCCACGTTCGCGAAAAACAATGCTACCTTCATCGCCCGATCACCTCCCTGTAGGCACTCTCGAGGCGGGACCAGGCTGTCGGCATCGAGTACGCCGTGGTTACAAATCGACGAGCTGCCTGTCCAAGCCGCTTGCGCTCGTCCTCGCTTTCCGTCAAACGCACAACGGCGTTCGCGAACCCATCAATGTCGTTCTCGGGCACGCGGATTCCGGTTGTATTCTGGTGTATGACTTCGTAGAGACCACCGACATCCGAGACCACGATGGGAAGCGCCGCAGACATGCCGTAGAGAACGGCAATGGGCACGCCCTCGGCATGGGAAGGGTGAATCATACAGTCGGCAGCATGAAGCATCGGCCACAAGTTCTGCCGATAACCGACGAAATCGACCGCCGACTCGAGGCCGAGCTGATCGCGGAGGCAGCGGAGACTCTTCTCTAGCTTTGGCCACCCGACTCCGCTGATCCAAAGGCGGCTCTTCGGGTGGCGGTCGTGAACGATGCGAAAAGTTCGAAGAAGCTGATCGTGGGCCTTCTCGGGATGGATCCGAGCTACATTAATAAAAAGGAGTTCGTCGTCGAGAATCCCAGCTTCGCGACGCAATTGTTGTCGTTCCTCGGCTGTTGGCAACGCCACTTCATCGGGAAACCCGGCGATCAGCACAGGTATCCTCTCAGCCTTAAACCCCAGTCGCGCTGTTCGACGACGTGTTTCTTCACAGTGAGCGGTCACGCAATCCACAAACTTCAGCGCGGCCCAATCCATGACTTGCATGATCTGGCGGTGCAGCTCATATTTTTCCCAGACATAGACAGTAGCGACAGTCTTGACGGCGGCGTACCGCTTTGCGAGTGCACCGATCATGTCCGCGTAATAGGCGTGGGTGTGCAAGATATCGATCTTTAGCCCCGTCACAAGGTCAGCTGTAGCACGGGCGGCTCGAAGAAATGGTTTGCGTCGGTTCCAGGGAACTCGCAGCACCTCCGGCAGCCCATAGAACTCTGCCGCTCGCAGGAAGGTTTGTTCCAACCCGCGGTCTCCCGCCAGGCAAGCAACGTGGACATCGAACTTCGAACGATCCGCGTACCGGACCCAGTTGATCAGTACACTTTCAATGCCGCCGTGGGTGACGGAGTGGATGAGATGAAGGACACGAATACGCCCGACTGCCGACTCAGCGGAGGCCGGCTGCAACCCGTTCGAGATCGCTACCGACGCCATCCGTGGAATCTCCCACCTTTGGTTACTGGGCGCTCGGTGAGCACTGCCCCGAGGATCTTGCACCCGAGCGTAGTCACCTGGCGCCGCAACGTATCCGCTTCCTCCCGTCGACGTAAACCCGCGGCCAAGGCGAAAACCACGGCATCGCTCTCCGCGGTAAATACCAGAGAGGACGCGGCTTTCAACAGCGGACCTGTATGAATTACCACTCTTTGAAAGAAACGGAGAGCGGAAAGCTGGTGCGCGCAGGCTGGCGCGGAGAGCCCACCCGGGCCGAGCGTGGATCCGGCCCCGGCCGGCAGGAAAAACAGCAGCTCATCAGAAGTGGGGCGGACCACCTCCAGCATGGTCTTCTTTCCAGCAATCAATCCAGCAAGGCCGGGAGTGGCCGGGGTCCGGAACTGCTCATGCAGCACGGGCGAGGCGAAGTCCGCGTCTACCAAGAGAACCGTTTGTTGGCTCACGGTTGCCAGCCCACGGGCCATCTGGAAGGATAAATCGGCGGCGCGGTCTGAAGCGTCCCAGCCAGTGACGGCTAGAACGCGGCAGTTGTTCGGGCAGAGGCTGTAGACGCGTGCCACGGTCTGCAACATTTCCGGACTGACGGGGCTAGAGAATTCAGGCAGGGGGGAATGAGCGAAGGTCACGCCCGTTGTCTCCCGGTGACCCTTCCACGTCGTGATCGCTTGTTGTGGTGCAACTCCCGAATCCATTGTGTTGGTCAGCCTTTCTGCGTCTGTAGCTCTTCTCCGAAACGAATCAATGCCGGACTTCATGAAGCGCTTTCGGTCATAACGGCTCTGCAAGGCCCGGAACGTCGCCACCCGGTGTTGCAGGGTCTCCGCTTCCTCGGGCCGAGAGGTGTCGTTGGCCAACGCCATAACCACATGATCACTCTCGGAAGTGATGATCACAGCGGAAGGCGATTGGAGGAGCGGGCCCGCATGAATGACGATTTTCTTGAAGAATTTCAGCGCCGAAAACACTTCAGAGCAGGCTCGTGGCGAGAGCCCCTCTGTTCCCAACGCTGATGCGTTGCCGGCCGGAAGGAAAAACAGCAGCTCATCAGAAGTGGGGCGGACCACCTCGAGAATCGTCCTCCTGCCGGCAATCAACTCGGCCAGACCCGGGCTTGCCGAGCTTTTGAGCTGCCTATGAAGGATGGGCGAAGCAAAATCCCCATCCACCAAAAGTACCGGTTGACCCAAAGCGGCCATTCCGCGCGCCAGCTGCAAGGAGGACTCGGCGGCGCCATCCCAAACATCCCAGCCGGCAACGGCGACAATGCGGCACTCCTGCGGGCAGATATTTTCGACAAAGACCGCGGGCTGCATCATTTCCGGACAGACCGACGTGGAAAACTCGGGTAAGGGGGAATGAACAAGGGCTAGATCAAGCTTGTCACGACCCCTCCAAGAGGTAATTGCGTGTCGCGACAAATTTCCTGATTCCATTCGTCCCCCTCTTCGACTGCGTGCCGAAACGCATCAATGTCGCAGCTCAGAACGCCCCGTCCCGGGTAACAATCTTGTAGATCGTCAGCAGGATGATCTTCAGATCAAGCCAAACGGTACGACTTTTTACATACTCGACATCCAACGCCACGGTTTCGTAGAACCCCAGCCTGCCCCGCCCCGAGATCTGTGCCAGCCCCGTAATGCCCGGCCGAAGGCGAAATTTGAGCAGCATTTCACCCGTGTAATAGGGCAGCATCTCTGGGATTTCCGGCCGCGGGCCTACAAGTGCCATGTCTCCCTTGAGGACGTTCCAAAAATTAGGAAGTTCATCTAACGTAGACTTGCGCAGCCATTCTCCCTGCGGTGTTACACGCGGATCCTTCTCAGTTTTGAATTTGAGCGTATGAAGGTCCTCGCGATTGTACTTATACCGGTACAATTCCGGCCATCGTTTGCGCGAGTCCGCAAAGAGAGTTCGGAATTTGACGAACTTGAATCTCTTGAGGTTCTTGGCAACACGTTCTTGCCAGAACAGGGCCGGACCGGGGGTGTCAATTCGGAGGATCAACCCGATGGACAGCATGACTGGGGCAGTGAGGACGAGAGCGGCGGCCGCGATGACGCTCTCAAGAACGCGCTGGATGGCACATTCCCATGGCGTTTGCTGCGCTATGACATGCTCAGCGGATGCAGGTAAAGGACGTTCGATCAGGACTTGTCTTGGAACCGCCATAACCTCCCCCGATCCAGGCAAAAGTCGACTACGCAAATTCGAGCCATTGTTTACATGGCGGACGGGACCGCACTGGTCCCTTTCTCCCCCGATAACCTCCGGTACAGCAGCGCCAGTCCCACAAAGGTGGCCAAACCCACGGCCGTCATTCCTCTAACCTTATCGGGACGACCTGGATTGAAATCCTGGAAAGGAGCGAGCAACGCTAGAAAGCCGTAGACGCCGGAAAGCAGACCAAACTGCTGGAGTGGCTCCCACTCGCGCCCTCCCTCGATCCAACGCCACAACGTAGCCCCGGCGATAAGCGCGAGAGCGAAAAGCAAAAATGCTGTCAAATAGGCCGGTAGCCCCAGCAGCGGGAAGAAATAGAGCAACATCAAAAAGGTTCCACTGGTGAGGAACCCGAGGGCCCCAAACGCAAGTGGGGATTTTGGGATGGCTTTCTTAATCCTTGGAGTCCGCCGGGGCCAGACGTAGGCCAGAACCACAAAGGCCAGCGCTGCGACCGAAGTCACGCAGGCATAGGACCGCGGAATATGGTACGAGTTACCCTTCTGGATGAAAAGCACCACATCCGAAGAGAAGAGCACGGCGATAGCAGAGAACGCGCCACGCTGCAGCCAGACTCGTTTCGAAAGCGACGGGAAGATCAGATAAACGCAGAAGACTGTCAACGTTATGCTGAACACGGAGTGAAATAGCGTCAACCCAAGAGCCCACAACCAGTTGACACCCTCCCATCGCCCGTATACACCCAACGAACCCAGTGCCCGCCAATGAGGGTCGAAGAAGGATTTGGCACACAGTCCCTCCGCGATCACACCATAACCTGCACCCAGCAGCAGCATGCTCGGCCATCCTTTCTGCCAACGAACGACGATTTCTCTGGCGAGCAAGGCCCCGGCGCCATAGAGCAACAAGAAAAGAGGGAACACGGAAGGGAGAAAGAAGATGGTCGGAGGCGTCGAGCTGGTCAGTAACTCCGCCGCCGATGGAGCGAGTAGCAGGGTCGTGATAACCGGCCACCCGGCCCAGCTCCCGTAACCGTTCTTTGGCAATCGATTCATGCCTTACCCTTTCCAAGCGGAGTGCCGATCAACCATCGTCACTAGGCCGCGATCCCTGTTCTCGATCCGTCCCCCGCCGATGGAATCTGGACTTCCGATCGGCAGTCGTGCGTGCCTTGCGTAGTCAAAATCTGCCGATCAAAAGAGGAATTTGCGGTGACGCTTGTCCCTTCGAAAATCAAGGAATGAGAAATGACAATAGGGTTCTGCACCCGGACGTTTGAGCCGATGATGCTGTTCTTGACCTCGACCTCTGGGTGCAGGCTGACATTCGATCCAATCGCCGATTGTGGATCAACGTGTGTGGCGTGGAACAAGTTGGCCCGCAGCAGATCGGCAGGCGTGGATAAATTAATATCCTCAATTACAACGTTGGCCGGGCGGACCGGATTGCCGTCGTCGATCATGACCTGAATGGCATCGGTGAGTTCATATTCGTCACGAAGAGCTGTCCGGGGCGTGCGACGGATGGCGTCAAACACGACGGGATCAAACAGATAGATACCTACCCCTTTGAGTCGATTGGGGGCGTGCCGCGGTTTCTCCACGACGCGCGAGACGGAGCCGTTCTCGCGAAGCACCATTGCAAAATTCCGCTTTATGGCTTCCGGATCTTTCTCTTCCTTTGTTCCGAGCACGCCACCCTTTCCCTGGCTTTGAAAAATCTCAAAAACCAGATCCAGATTCGTCGGCACAAAGTAGATGTCCCCGAGAAAAAGCAAAAAGGGCTGGTTGATGTATGGTTCCAGCAGGCCAACAGCGTGAGCGATTCCCAGCATCTGGGTCTGTTCAACGTACTTGATTTGCACACCAAGTTGCGAACCATCACCGAGGACACGCGCGAGTTCAAAACCCTTGTGGCCGATGAGGATGATGATCTCGCGAATCCCGACGGAGCGCATGATCTCAATCTGGTGAGCGATAAGCGGCTTATTGCAGACCGGCAGTAACGGCTTGGGGTAACGCTCACTGAAGGGCTGCATGCGAGTGCCCCGTCCGGCGGCCAAGATAGCTCCAACAAATGTATTACCCTGCATGTGTTCACCTCACTTTCCCGGAGGAGCGAGAAAAGGCTCTTGCTTTTGATTTAAGCCAGGGACTCTTCCAGTCATGCTCAGCCATCGGCGGGTACCGCTGAGTCTTTCTCAAGCATCACGATCAACCACGGGTTCAACGGCGAGCTCCGCAGGATCGAGGTGCTCGAAACAAGGCGGAAGAGCAAATCCACAGGGGCAGCAAGCAGCCGTCCCCTCCACGTCTTGCGGCTGTTGGCAAAGCTCCAGTAACCCTTCACGGGAAGCGCGACTGCCCGTACACAGCCAACCCGGCGGAACATTTCCAGGTAGTCGCCCCGAGAAAGCAGAAGGTGGTGCCAAGGCGGCGTCGGACGCAGGGTTATTTTTCCGGCCTGATGACCGTGAAAAATATCGAATGGGAAAAAGCGATTGGGATTGCAGGAAACTATCCGACCCCCGGCACGGAGGACTCTTGCCATCTCGGCTGCCAGTGCGAGTCGCTGCTCGAAATAATCCGCGGTGGTCCGAAAGGTGGTGCCCACAACGCCGACGTGCGGGAAAACGCAGCCACAGAACATCAGATCGAAAGAAGCATCCTCGAACGGCATGTGTTTCCCGTTCCCGCAGTAGAGCCGTTCCGGACAGTTGCGCCGCCACCAGTGCGCAACCCGTTTTCCGTTGTCAATACCGTAGGCGTCAAAGCCGGCTGCTACCAATTGCTCCACATCGGCCCCAACGCCACAGCCGAGCGAGAGGATTCTACGTCCCTTGGCTCCCTCGGGCCAGAGACGGCGAAAAAGCGGAATCCAATAGCGCTCCACCGTGTCACGATTGGTGGCCTCCTCGTTCTCTACGGCGCCGTCGGTCGTATCGTCATCGTATCGTTCCCCCACAACCAAATCGACAAACCCACCCCGCTTCGGATATCGGGACCCGCAGGCGTTGCACGTCAGCACCTCGCCCGCGTCGAACAGAGCTCCTCGGCAAGCAGGACACACGACCCGGAGGGCTTGCCCACGCACAGTTAAGAGAGCGCTCGCCATGGTTTTTTCTCCGTCAGACTGCTCAGCCAGTTCTGAAGCAACTGGATCCCCGCGTGAGCGCCCAGTCCCAGCGCGGCGAGCCATCGCCGCGGGTTCAAGCGATGCAAGGAATGTCGTTCACAGTGGAAGCGGTAGGCACCCCTGCTGAAATCGATGATGTGCCAGCGTTGGACAGCGTACGGCCGTGCGCCGCCCCCCTTGCCCTCAAAATGGACAACTTTGGCGGTGGGCACGATGAAGGTCCTCCATCCTTCACGCAAGAGGCGATGGCAGAACGCCGCCTCGTGCCAGTAGTAGTAGTCTCCAGGGAAGCCTCCCAGTTTGAAGAACACCTCCCTGCGGACGAGCATGCACGGCGTGCCGGTCCAATCGACAGGGAACGGCGTCCGGCCGGTGATCTTGTCCTTGAACAGGTAGTCGCGCACGATTTGTGCGTTCGGGAAGGTGCGGCCGAGAGGCGAACGTCGGCCGAGGAACGCGTTATACCAGGAAGGAAAGCGCCGCGCGGACCACTGGTCCGTGCCATCCGGATTGAAAAGTCGGCAACCCACAACACCCGCGTCAGGAGCTTGCTCAAGGAACTCCGCCATCTGCACGATCGCATCCGGCTGCACCAAAGTGTCGTTGTTCAGATGCAGCAAGAAGCGGCCGGATGCCGCGCCGGAGCCTTGGTTCGCGGCTGGGCAGAAATTTCTGTTCGCAGAATTGGCAATGATACGGACTTGCGGAAATTGATTCCGGATCACCTCGACACTGTCATCGTGCGAGTTGTTGTCCACGTAGATGATTTCGTGGGAGTAGCGTCCCCAATCGGACTCCTCCACGGCGGCGATGGCATTCCGCACATAGTCGCGGGTGTTCATCCCCACCATGACGACCGAGATGTCGAGAGTACTTGCCATACCTAGCCTTCAGGCCGGGCTGACGATGCCAGATGCCGGGAGGCTGATCGAGGTCTCCCAGAGCGCCCAACAAATGCCGGCCACAAACCACCAGCCTTTAAGGGAAAAGTGGAACACTTCTGTCTGGATCCCAAATAGCGGCACCATGATCAACATGATTTGGGCCGCCACCATTAGCCAGTATTGGTCCTCTCCCGAGGCCATCGACCGGAATCGCCTCGCGGCACGGAAGCTGGTGGTGATGATCAGGACAACAAAGGACCAATGCAAGAGCCAGCCCCCGATGCCCGTCTCCACCATGGACCACACGAACTCGTTGTGCGCGGAAGACTTCAGCCCATCCGGAGTGATTCGCCCCCCGAGTTCGTCGGTGATCATCTCCGGAATGATGGTCTGATTTCCGATGCCAATTCCGAGAAGCCAATGGGCTTTGAGCAGCTCGAAGGATTTGTCGAGCATCTTGAAGCGAATCCGAATCGAGCCGGATTTTTGCGCGCTATAGAGAGACGGATCCAGCGTGCGCAAATAGACGTCCTCGGGAACAAAGGGCAGCAAACAGAGGAGCGCAAGGACAATCGCCGCGAGCGAATAGATGCGCAAATTCCAGATGCCACGGATTGTAGTGAGAGCAAGTGTAAGGATCGCGAGAAGCAGCACGGCCCGCGTATTGCTCAGGAAAATGCAGTAACACACGACAGCAAAACCGGCCAGCACGAGCCATCGGGAAAGGCCTCGCTCGCGGCGGAAAGCCCATGCAAAAAACGGGAGCGTCATAACCATATTGAGACCGAACACGCCGGGATGAGACGTAGTGCCGTATACCCGCTTGACCCTAGAACCCAAAACCGGAGTCTCCGAATCATCTGCCACGACCGCCGTAAATCTCCGCGACATCGAGCCCATTTCTTTTTCTTCCACGGACTCTTGGTCGCTGCCAAAGTGATACCCATAGATCGCATATAGACCAGACCCGACGGATCCAAGGAGCCAGAGCAGAATCCCCAAGCGAGCCATCTTGGTGTTGCGGACAAGATTGATGACCAGAAAAAAGAACAGCAAATTGCCGAGCACGCGCCCGGAGTCGCGGATGGCATCCTTCTCAGCCAGCGCCCAGATAATCCCCAGGGTGGCGATGGCCACGTAACCGGCGTAAAGCCAGAGGGCCAAGCCGAAATGCAGTCGCCGGTGGCGAATGAAAAAATGGAACAACAGCGCCAAGAGTGCCAGCATACCCACGAAACGGCTAAGTGAAACGGTAAACGAACTGAAATCCTCCGTCAGGCGGCCCAGCCGTTCTAGCGGCAGGGACAACGCAACCGCCCCGAGTGAGACCACAGGAAACAGGAACATGCCGAGGCAGAGCAGTGCCCCCGCGACCGCGCCAAGTCCGATCCAAGGAGATGCCTCCGCGGCGACGAACACAAATCCCATGGTGATCAGGAGTGCGGCCAGCAGCCCTATTCCTAGCCCCACCGTCTTGCGTGAAAGTGGGGCGTTTGGCGGCCAGACACGATTTATGGCAGCCATCATGAACACACCATCAAGTCGCCGACTTTCTCGGCTCCGGCTGCGGCGCCTGCATAAAACCCAAAAACGGGAGATCGCGCTCTGCTGTGAAATCACTTTCGGAATGCAAGCGGTCGTCAAGAGATTCCATAAACGCCGACAGCACCACCCCCAAAAGCACGCCTACTGGGATAAGGACGCCCATGATGAACAGTTTTGGGGGATAGACCGGTTCGATCGGTATTTCCGGGCGACTAATCAAGGACACGTTTGCCAGCTGGCGCGAATCAAGTTCCGCCTCCATGCGCGCTTCCGCGCGGCGCTTAAAATACGCAAAATAGGATTGCTCCGCGAGACGATAGTCGCGATCAGCCTCCTCCATGGAATCCGCACCCCTATCGAGCGCCGCCAGTTTGGCCCGTAACCCCGCAATCGGCCCTGTCAGTTGGTCATTCCGGCTCTCGAGACCCGCTATTTGAATATCGTGTTGAACGAGCGATTCCTGCAGCTCCCTCTGCAAGGGATTGGCTTCCTGCGTCGTCGAGGATGGGATAGTCTGCTGTTCGCGTGCCAGCAACTCTTCGAGTGAGGCAATCTCTCGGGCATTTTTCTGCGCAACCTCCGCCTCGGGAAGGTAACGGCCCAAGAGCCGAGCACGCTCCATCTTCAGAGAGGTGATCCGTTCTTTTAAGGATTCGAGAGCAGGATTGCGCGAGTCCTGGCGCTCCTTCTCGACGAGTGAGGGCAAAGACTGCGATCTCTGCGCAATCTCCGCCCGCTCGGTCACGAGCCTGCGGGTCTGCCCTTCGAGGTCGGTCCGTTCCTGCGTCAAATCTGACAGTTGTTTGAGGATAATGGAACGCTGCTCGCCGGGAGAGGAGACGTCCCAGGTTTTCCGAACATCAGCACGTCGTTTCATGAACTCTTCAAGCTCGCTCTTCTTCTCCCGTGTCTCTTGGTCGAAGAAGCCAACTTCCGGGTTACTGGCCCGGGCCTTGGCGCGAATCTCCAAATAGTCATTGAGAAGAACGTTGGCCGTCTGCAGGCAGAGATCAGAGCTCGGCAACCGAAGTCTTAGAGTGAACACATCAGACTCTTTTACCGGCTCGACCTTTAGGCCATCACTGACTGCAAGAACCGCCTGATCGCGCGAAGACAAGCGCTTCTTCAGATTCATAGCGATCAGGATCTCTTTAAATTCGGTTTTCGCCGCACGGGCTACCCTCTTGACCAGATATTTTGGGTAGCCCCAAATAGAATCCGGGCGCTTCAGGACATTGCGGAACGCTTCGGGCCCGATTTTATCGACGGCCGCTTCGACCAGCGATCGCGAGGAAAGCAGTTGGACCTCAGAGTTGATGTCCTGAATGCGCACTCCTTGGCTGAGTACCTGCCCATTCACGACGGTGGAAGGAGTTTCCGCGTTTTCCCGGCCGATTTTGACCAGCAGGCTGGCCTTGGTTTCGTACAGGTCGGTAAAAAAGATCTGCAGGGTCAGCCAACCGGCGATCAAGCAGAAGGCCAAGGTGCCCAAAATGATCCAGCGGTAGCGAAGAAATAATGCCTTCAGTTCGCTGTACGTCAGCGACTGTTCTTCTCGCGGAATTTGGCTGGCCGTCAGCATGTCAGAACACCGGAATTGGGCTGACCGACTGTTTAAGATATTGAAATCCGACAACGAGATTCGCGGGCGAGAGCTGTCGCAGCCACTGATCCACCCAGCGATCAATCCTGGCAACCTTGCTTTCTGGAACTAGGATCACATCGAACGGCCGCAAGGGCATGAGGGCTTGTGCCGTCACCTGCCCGCTCTCAAAGAGAACCAATTCGTGCATATTTGGTTTCCCATCTGAAGCCCTGCGAATCAGCACAACTTTCTTTCGATTGCCCCTGATGGTGATTCCACCGGCCTCTCCGAGGGCCGACACTATCGTCATCGGTCCTTCGAGCTCGATGAGACCAGGTTTGGGAACTTCTCCCGAGACAAAGATCTTGGCGGAGGCAAATTTGCGCACCTGAATGGTGACGCAGGCGGTCTGCAGTTGATTGGCGTAGAGCTGCTCAATGTACTTGCGAGCTTCCTCCGGCGTTTTGTTCGCTAAAGGCACATCGCCCACCAGTTGCAGCTCGATTTTTCCGTCCGGACGGATCGCAACGCCTTGTTCGTTGAGTTCCGGATTGTAGAAGAAGCGAACGTCGACAACGTCGCCGGGCATAAGTTGGTAGTTTGATGGGACATCGGACGTCGAATCGGCGACAGGCCCAGTCGCCGATCGAGACTCGGTCGCCGTCGGCACCGCCCCGTCCTGTCCGAAGATAGCGAGCGGACAGAAAAGAAAGAGAGCAAAAGAAATCAAACGCGAGGTCATATCGTCTTCAGCGAACCTCCTACTAGTTCTTGTTCCGTGACCGTAGGGTCGGTAGATCGGAAATTCAAGGTTTGCCATGCCAACCACTGATGGACTGACGCACGTACGATCATCACCACCGAAGTCAGCTTGGCTACACCGAAAGCTCCACCATGGCGCGCCACGACCACAAAGGCAGGCGTGAGGGCCAGCACCGCGAGCGAGTCCATCACCAGCATTACTTTGGGCCTTAGATAAAGAAGCAAGGGGATGGTCCAAGGAAAACTCAAGAACGCGCACAGTCCAACCGGCAGAAGGGCGAGGATGACCTCATTCGATCGCCGGAAAGACTCCGGAAGAAGGAACGCCGTGACCTGATTCAGAAACACCGCAGAGAGCAGATAACCCAGTACGGCGACTGTAGCCAGACCGATCTGGTAGCGAAAGTAGATCGGTTTTAAGGTTCCTTCTCGCCAAAGGTGCATGACTCGGGGACTAAAGACGGCCGACATGTACAACCCGAGAAGAGCCGGCAGCAAAGCAAAGATCTGTGCAGCCGAATATATGCCGGCTTCGTTCACCCCGCTAAAACCGGACACAAAAAAGAGATCCATGCGGCTGAGCACGGAACCGACAATCACCGTGGGCAGAAACCACTTCAAGGTTCGCGACAACACAACTAAAGCGACAGAGCTGGCGGGAACAAGCACGATAGGACGGGCGCGCGTCGCCAGGATCGCTGCGCTGAGCAGAATCGGCACGAAAGCGTAGACAGCCAGGATCGTACCGGCCGCATAGATCCTCGCGGCGAGAAGCGCACCCAACAGGCCGAAGCAAAACCCGTTATTGGCAAGATCAGTCAGGCCATACGGCCTGAATTCGCGTTCAATCTGGAAATGAACCTGCGCGGAGCGGATGAGCAGAGTTCCGAGCAATGCCGCAAGGGTCAAGTAGAGAAGCGAGCTGTTCTCTCGTGTCTGAAATAGAGCGAGGCTCAACTGCGGTGCAAAGAGGGCGATCGGCACCGCTGCCAGGAGCGCACCGGCAGGCTTGATCAGCAGGCCCATCTTCTGGATCTGAAGCGCGGTGATCGGATCATTTAGCCGATAAAGAGGCGCGAGGCGGAAAATACTCATATCGATGGCGGAGCCGAACACCGAGTCACAAAGCATCACGGTGGCAAGACACACGGCAACCGCACCGAAGGATTTGGGTCCTAAATAGCGAAGCAGGAGGATATTAAATGCGACTTGCAGTGCACCGCCCAGCAATTTGGGAATTGCGACCCACAACACATCACGAAGGTCCCTTCCCAGGGACTTATCGGTCGCCTTATCAGTGGAAACGGGCGATGATGAGCACGTACGTCCAGCAGGGCCTATGGAGTTCCCGACCCCAGTGGGTTGACCGGATGGAAGTGCTGGGATGATTTCCATCTCCAGTGTCAATCAAAATGCTCCGGCTTTTGGCCAATTCTGGTATCTCGATAACGCCGTCCGAATTCATTTCCACTTCCGGCAATAACGATGAGCCGAATGCGTATGCCTACGCCCAGACGGGTAGTGGCAAGCCAAAAGTGACACGCAATTGCTCATTAGCAGACCGCTCCTTAGCAACGCAGACCGATTGCTCTAGAAATCCTCCGCGTAACCTCTCCAACATCTGAAATGGGGCGGACCCGGTATGTTTGGGGCGTTCAAAATAGTTCACGTCCGGCCACAAGTCAACAATTGATTTCGTCTGCAACCGAATCTTTTCTGATTTTTCAAATTCAAAAAAACGCAACAAACATAACTACAAGTGCCCTCCCAACAATCGCAGAGACGGATTTGCGGTCACAAGCCAATCGAAGAAACGCCATTGGGTTTACATCGTGCAGCAAAGATCCTTTGCGGGACCGCATACTAGTACGAAGCTGTGGACGAAGAGCTAGACTGGTGTCGAGTTTCCAGACCTGGTTAGCCTCCTCTGATGGATTACGGCGAGCAATCCAAGAGTAATCCGCTGTAAGGTCTCTCCCTCAGGCCGTCAGGCTACCTTTTGCTATCATGGATGAGGCCCAGGCCTTTATCGCTTTATGTATGAGTGGGTGCGGCCACCCGAATCACGCCCTAGAAAAGAGAGGACATAGATGATCCTCAAGCGAGTGATTGCTGCTCTGCTTGCTTTTGTGGCTACGGTCTCACTGGGGGGGTGTTCCGGCGGAACGGTGACGCAGTCGA
>Ga0207761_1000350_pt1 | contig 16414 bp, 19 predicted proteins | sample LuqExpMetageno34_FD_187792 | JGI IMG/M metagenome (GOLD analysis project Ga0207761, IMG submission 187792) | Tropical forest soil microbial communities from Luquillo Experimental Forest, Puerto Rico - Sample 34 (SPAdes) | ecosystem: Environmental > Terrestrial > Soil > Tropical forest ... | reverse complement strand
GTCTTCAACAAAGGCAGGTGGCGCGTTGTGGAACGCTTTGGCGTAAAACGCATCTCCTTCGTACAAATAGAGCGTGCCGAATTTGGCCCCACATATACGGGTCGCGTTCGCCAATACAGCTTGGAACACGGGCTCCAAATCATTCGGCGACGAGCTGATGACTTTGAGAACCTCCGATGTCGCCGTCTGCTGCTCCAAAGACTCGCTCAATGCTTGCGTACGCAACACTACTTTTTTTTCCAAATCAGCATAGGATTCTTGCAAACGCCCAGCCATTTCGTTGAACTGGTCAGCGAGCGCCTCCAGCTCATCGCCGGTCTTAATTACGATGCGTTGTGATAGGTCGCCGCCGCCGATCCGTGCTGCTCCGACTCGCAAAGCCTGGATCGGCCCAACCATCCTACGCGCAAGGAACGTGCCGGCGAACGCCGCAAGACAGAGCGCTACAAATAGAACCAGGGCGGCACGCTGCACGGAAGAGATCAGCGGCTGGTACGCCTCATCCACCGGCAGTTCGACAAACACCGTCCAGCCGAGCGGAGCAACCCGCGCAAAGGCGGTCAGGACGTGCCGGCCCCGGATGTCGGTCGCGGACTGGATGTCTTGCGCCGAATCACCGGTCTCTCCTCGTTGCGCCGCCTGAACCTGGGCAAGATGTGTCATATCCGTGTTGCGCAAGACCAGGCTGATGTCCGGGTGGGCTATTAAACGTCCTCGCGCATCCACTACGTAGGCTTGTCCGTATTCGCCAACCCGGATCTTAGAGACGACGTCCCAGATGAGCTTGAGATTGACTTCCGCGATGCTCACGCCGGCGTCACGCCGCGTACCGGCGAGCGACAATGTCATGTACGGCTCAGATTCCCGGCGAAAATAGACCGGACCGTAGTAGACCTTGTTCTTCACTGCTTCGAAGAACTTAGGCTCCTTCGACAGATCGAGGCCGCTACCCACAACATCCATGGCCAGTCGCGACACGCGAAGTTGCTCCTTGCCGCGCGCATCGACTTGGGAAAGCTCGGTGATTGCAGGAACTTGACGCAACAAGCGTAGTGCATCGAACCTGCGCTGCTCGATAGTTTCCACAGACCAAAGCAACTGCGTCGTCCAGCCCAACTGACTTTGAATTTCATCGACGAACTGCGCGATTTTGGCCGCTGCAGACTGCGCCTGTTCACGCTGTATCCGGATCAGTGCGTCTTTATGCTCACGATAGGAACCCCATATTTCAAAAAGACCATTTGTTACGAGCGCCACGCAAACCACGGCAACGAATAGCCCGGCATATTTCAAAAACAGACGGCTGCGGATTATGTGTCGCGCCGGTGGGTGACCTTGCGTCGCTGCGATACGATCTGTCACTCGATCACCTCGTCGGCGATGGCGAGCAACGATGGCGGCACGTCCAGGCCAAGTGCGGGCGACCCAGAATGGAGAAACCCAATCACGGGCATCGCCGGCTGCTGCGCGTGTACGGCTAGCGGCCACGCCGCCGCACCGCCGAGAAGCGTGATGAACTCGCGTCGCCGCATATCCGCTCCCAAGCTCAGGAGACGGCATCTTAGCGGCTCAAACAAGTACTTCGATAGGGGCTGAAACCGGGATTAAAACCATTCCCGCAGTGCACACCTAATGTCGCTGTTGGGTCGATACTGTTGAAAAAGGCGTCGCGCTCATCGGCACCCTGTGATTCCGTCCGTTTAATTTTTGCGGCGACGGTCGAGGTCGGGATGGGCCGGCAGACGAGCGATCAGAGCCAGCTTTTCTATCTGTTCAACCTCGAAGAACGCATTCCGGCCAGCCATCGTCATACACGTTACGTGATGTTGGCGAACGTGGCCAATAAGGACACGCAGACCGTCGTTTCCACGCTCATCAAGCAGGCAAAGACGCTACCCAATGAGCTGTATAAGTCGCTGACCTGGGACCGGGGCAAGGAGCTGACGGATCACCGACGATTTACGTTAGCAACCAACATCGACGTTTACTTCTGCGATCCGCAAAGTCCGTGACAGCGCGGGTCGAACGAGAATATCAATGGTTTGCTGAGACAGTACTTTAGGTTCGGCTAACCCTTTGAGGTCGCGGGAGGAAATCGAATCCTGGGGAGAACGGCGCCCTGTCCAACCGCCGCCTCAATTGCATGCGGCAAATCGTACTAGGGAGCGTCAACGCAACGTTGCGCCTGCGGAGGGGTAGAGAACATGGCAGAGGAAAGCAGCCCGGAGAATTACGCTCCGCCCGACCGTCGTGCGGCGGAAAAACGGGGTGATATCGAACGCGTCGCGTTCCTGCGCCACCAACGGAGCCAGGATGGCTCGGCCAACGACCCGGCAGCCGATCTCAATGCAATCATCCAGCGCGTCGCTGGCACCTCATTGGACGAAATCGACCGGGTCATTCGCGAACTGGAAAGCGTGCGCGACATGATGCGCAGCGAGGGCCAACGCGTCAGCCGCGAGATCGCCAGTTACGCCAGCCTGAGCCACGCGGCAAGAACGGCTATGACGGTAATCGCCGACAGCATCAAGGAATGGAAAAGGGCGCCGGAAAAGTCGGGTCCGCGTCCGGTGAGCTGATATGCAGACATCGGCCACAACACAACGAGAACCAACGCTGTGCAGCCAATCAAAGCGCAGATTGCAACCTTAACGATGACCGCCATGGCGGCCCGTTCGATAAAGGCAGAGGCTTGCGCGCGGATGAATTTCCATAGTGGCACAGCCTGATTTTATTCTAAGCGCAGTAGACACAAACTAAGTGACTAGGACCGTCATGAAAAATAAACAAGCCGGACTCATCATCGTGATCGGGATCGCATCTGTATTGGTCCTATCCGGGTGCATGTCCGACCCCAATAAATTTAACAGGCGGATGGAAATTGCTCCCTCCAATGGCGCATGGTCATACAATCCCGTTTTGAAATCTGCCGACCAGAATCTCATAAATGGGTGAGCGGCGGTCGGTCAATGTCCGCTAAGTCCCAACCGCCACCAACAGCACAAACAGAAAGATCGCCTCGAGGCGGTCTCTCCGAAATCCGATTAGGTGTTTTGATCAGGCTGCGCTAGCAGCAGCACCGGGCGTCGTGGCTTCAAATCCCCCCGCCCCGACTAGATAAATCAAAGACTTAGCTCATAATCCGAAAATCAAATCTTTCCATACGTAGCCTGTAGGTACGGCATGGGAATGGAAAATACAGGGGGGAATTCGCCTCCGTGAGTTCCCTGTCGTGATGCTGTCTAGCCGCGCCCCCGCGAATCTCATAGGACTAGTGCCACGGCGCATAGCGCGCATGAAAGGAGCAAACGCTCATGACTGACATGGCAGCGAAGCGTACGTCGATCAGCACCAAGCAATTGTCCGATGCGCTGGCGGAGCAGCATCAGCTCACCAAGAAGCAGGGTCAGCAGATGCTGGCGGACCTCGTCGACCTCATCACGAAGCACTTGAAGAAGCGCGAACGGGTGAAGATCGCCGGGCTGGGAATTCTGCAAGTGCGGAATCGTGCTGCCCGCATGGGTCGCAATCCGATGACCGGCGAGCCGATCAACATCAAGGCCGGTAAGAAGGTTGCCTTCCGCGCCACCAAGGAACTCAAGAAGGCGATCTGACCGCCAGGTGTCAGTTGGCCTTCGAAGACGAGGCCGCCGCCTATGCGTTTGCTGTGGCGGGTGGTGTTGTATGCTATAGCAGCAAGACAGCGCCTCACACTGCGGGCTGCTTGCGCTCGGCATGGAACTCATAATTCGAGATTAGTGAGCAGCCGAGCCAAAAATTCCAGCCGACAAGGATCTGAAAAGAAGCTCACACTAGAAGTTTACTTGAGCCTAATCGCGCTTACGCGACAATACGCAGCCTAGTGCCTTTTGGGAGGTGATGGCATGGCGCGTGCAAATGAGGTTACGGATCACCGGCAACGCAGCGAATACATCGACTTCTGGAATAGCGTACTGGTGCCGAAGTTCGTTCGCTGGAAGCACATCATTGTCGACGGTTTGACGCTGCATAGTGAGGCAATCTTTCCGACGTTGTCGGTCAAGGCGGGCGATAACGTGGTTGATGCTGGCTGCGGCTTTGGCGATACTGCGATCAAGCTGTCCAGGTTAGTGGGCCCCTCGGGATCAGTTTTGGCCGTCGATTGCTGCGATGCTTTCCTGGAGTTCGGACGCAACGACGCTAAAGCAGCGGGAATCAACAACATTACTTTCTTGAATGCGGACGTGCAGACGTACCCATTCAAACCCAATCACGATTTCTGTTTCTCGCGATTTGGCACCCAATTTTTCGAAAACCCCGTAGCGGGACTGCGTAATATGCGGAAAAGCCTCAAGCCCGGCGGCATCATGACCATGATCGTCTGGCGAAGCATAAAAGATAATCCATGGCTCGGCTCGGCCAAGGAGGTTGTGCTGCGCTACTTGCCGCCGCCCGGCGAGAATGCGCAAACTTGTGGCCCCGGACCGTTCTCCATGGCCGATACCGGCGTTGTGACGAAGCAACTCGAAATCGCCGGCTACATGGACATCAAGTTCGACCAAATCGATGCCAAGGTCTTTGTGGGCAAAGATCTCGATGACGCTGTGGAATTTCAGCTCGCGATCGGACCGGCTGGTGAGGTGTATCGTGAATCCGGAAAGTTGGCTGAAACACGTCACAGCGAAATTGCCACAGCACTTAGAGAACAGTTGGCAAAATACCAAGGACCGAACGGGGTAATGATGGATTCGAGCTCCTGGAAAGTAACGGCAAGCAACCCCGGTTAGTTACCCACGCAGGCTCATTGGCCCAGGTCCGAGCTTGGTCATTCGCGACTGAGCCATTCACCGCCAGTGCCGAACGATGTCCGCTATGACTCCAATAGCGGCCAAATTTTGCGGCGCGGAGAAATGACGCTAAGCGTCTATCGCGGCGCGTCCGCCTGATATCCGCATTGCCCTTAAAGGTGGACATTGCGCCACCGGTTACCAAGGTTAGAAACCACTCCCTGCCCCAGCGCGGAGGTTAAAACCGCGGCTCAACTGCGCCGACAAGCTGCTCATGGAGCGAGTGTCCTAGCGCTACCCAACTTAACTATCGCTTTACCTCGTTCGCAGGCCACCGTGCCCAAATACACCTGCAATTAAGTGTGGCCGCGAAGGATCGGTATGCCTGCATTCGCTCGCGAAGGAGAGCGTCTTGAACAAGATTGGGTTTGGCATACTCACATCGTCAGTCACTCTCGTCGCCTCTTCACTGTGCCTTCAAGCGGCACTCGTCGAGCAAGCTCCAACAGAGAATAAAGGGCTAAAGGCGCTTGAGGCGCGTTCAGTCGACCTCAGTCCTGATATCGATTCAGGCCGAGGAGGTAAATTGAGGTTAAAGTTGCTGACACTTGAGCCGGGCGGAATTGTTCAATTACACAGCCATAAAAATCATCCAACCATACTTCATGTTATCAAGGGTACACTGACCTCCCGCCTGCAAGGTGGACCGGAGGTCGTTCTACGCGCGGGCGTAGGTCTTGCCGAAGGCAAGGACACCAGTTATTGGATTCAAAATACTGGTAGTGAACCAGCAGAGTTCATTTGGCTACCCGTCTATGAGACTACGCCTTAGATTGAAGCGAGCGGATTAACGGTTTTTTCCAAATACCAGTTTGCCTGGGCTTGTCGCGTTTTAGGCACCTCAATCGCTCCCGCACCTCATTGAAATCGATCATCTTCTTTCCGGCTCAAAATAATCTCCAAATATTTTATGCCTAGTGCGCGTGCGAGGAACGCCTGCAATAGCGACCACCTTTTGTCGCGCAGCGAAATCACGCGATGCACCAGAAGAAGACATTCGGGGCGCAAGCCCGCCCGGACTTTGTGTTGGGCTAATATAGTTTGGCAGCGAAATTGTAGGGGCTGAAAGCGATCGCGAGCACCAAAATCAGGCGTGCTTCCATTCCTCGGCGCTTGCTCCGGCAAGCGCCTGAACCCGCGCTTCATCCGCCGCAAGCTCGCGGGCGGGTCCCGAATAGACCACCCGTCCGTCATCCAATACATAAGCGAAATCGGCAATTTCGAGGCTCATCCGCGCATTTTGCTCGACAAGCAAGACGGAAATTCCTTCCCGGCGCATCTCCGTGACGATTCGGAATACTTCGCTCACCACCAATGGTGCCAAGCCTTGCGATGGCTCATCGAGCATCAGAAGCTTGGGATTAACTAAAAGTGCGCGCGCAATCGCGAGCATTTCCTGTTCACCACCCGAGAGCTGACGGCCTCGATTCATTTTCCGTTCGGCCAGCCGCGGAAAAAGTTCGTAGATCCGCGAGATCGTCCACATGCCGCTGCGCTCGATCGGGACACGTAGATTCTCATCGACCGTCAAATTCGCGAATACGCGCCGGCCCTCAGGCACATAGCCCACTCCCATGGCGGCGATCTGAAACGGCAATAGCCTCGTTGTCTGGGTTCCAAAGATGGTGATTTGCCCCTCGCGCGCGGGCGTAAGCCCCATGAGGCTTCGTAGTGTTGTCGACTTGCCAGCGCCGTTACGGCCGAGCAGCGTCGTGATCTTTCCTTCCGCGACCTCGAGGCTGACACCATGAAGAATGTGGCTCTTGCCGTAATAGGTGTGAACGTCGCGAGCCTCGAGTGCTGCGCTCATGCGGCCTTCCCCAGGTAGGCCGCCTGCACAGCCTCATTGGCCGCGATTTCCTGCGCTGTGCCTTCTGCCAACGGCCTGCCCTGATCTAGAACCGTAATGCGGTCCGCCAAATGAAATACCACGCGCATGTCGTGTTCTATGAGAATGATGGTGAAATTGTTGTCTCGATGCAGGCGGCGAACGAGTTGGGTGATCTCGTATGTTTCCTGATCGCCCATTCCCGCCGTAGGCTCATCAAATAGAAATAGCCGCGGCCGCAGCGCCAGCGCCATGGCGATTTCCGCACAACGTTGGTCGCCATGCGCCAGCTCACCGACCAGGCGATTGGCTTTAGAGGTCAGCCCAACCAGCGTCAGCGTCTCGTCGATCCGGCGTTTAACTTCCGCAGCTTCGGAACGGCTTATCCAGGGCCGCAGCCGATAACCGGCCTCGACCTCGACAGCGATCCTGACGTTTTCATGGACCGTCAGTTCGGGAAAGATCTCGGTAATCTGAAAGGTGCGAGCCATACCGATCTTGACGCGTTCGTGCGCCGGAAGCGCGGTTACATCGCGTCCGTCGAACACGACGCTGCCGCTCGTTGGGTGAAGAAAGCCGCTGATCAAATTGAAAAAGGTGGTCTTGCCTGCGCCGTTTGGACCGATAACCGCGCGCAGCTCGCCCTGTTTCACGGAGAGCGATACATCACGCACGGCGATGAGACTGCCGAAGGCCTTGCTGACGTTTTGCACTTCCAGGAGATTCATGCGTCGCTCTTTGGCCGAATGACGCCGAGAAGGCCGCGCGGAAAGAACAAGACAACAAGCACAAACAGCATTCCGACAAACGACATCCAATTGACAGTGACGCTCGAAAGATAATCCTGCAGCACGACGAAGACGGCCGCGCCCAGCAACGGCCCCCAAAAATTACGCATTCCGCCCATCACCGCCATCATGACGAAGTCGCCGGATTGGCTGAAATGTAAGCCCTTTGGATCGGCAAAATTATTCAGCAGCGCATAAAGCGCCCCAGCAAATGCCATGAAGAAACAGGACAGCGTGAAGGCAATCCAAATGTGACGCTCCACCGGAATGCCGAGGAAGCGGGCCCGGCGTTCATTTTCCCGAATCGCGACCATGGTGCGCCCGAACGGCGAATGTAAGATAAAAGACATGACCGCCACGATGATGGCAAAGCAAACCAGTACAAAATAATAGAAATTATTGGCATTCGAAAGGATATCGATCGAGAACAGCCCAAAGTCGAGGGGCTGTCGGGAAAAGCCTCGCAAGCCGTCGTCGCCGCCGGTCAGAGAGCTCCACTGGAAGGCGATGTAATAAAACACTTGTCCAAAAGCGATCGTCACCATAGCGAAATAAACGCCGCGCCGGCGCACGAGCAGCGTTCCAAGCAGCGCGCCGGCAACGCCGCCCAATAGCATCCCCATCAGCAGCGATAACGGCGAGCTCGGCGCCAGGAACTTAAGGGCGAATCCCGCACCGTAAGCGCCGAGACCGAAATAGGCGGCATGACCAAAGGACAGCACGCCAGTAAATCCCAATAGAAAGTTCACCGACATGGCCGCAAGTCCGAGCACGAGAACCCGCGTTCCCAAGGCGGTGTAGCCGCCCAGCGGCGGCATCCAATAGGGCGCCAGCACGAGCGCAGCCCAGATGCAAGCGAGCATAATCAACTTGCGGGCGCTGTCCCGATCGCTCATGTCATCATGCCTTCTTCGCCCAATAATCCGCGTGGCCGAATGAGCAGCACCACCGCCATCATCACGTACATGATGGCCTCGCTGGCGGCGGGCAAGAAAACCGCTGTGACGCCGGATGCCACTCCGATCAGCAGGCCGCCTAGCAACGTGCCGGTGAGGCTGCCCACACCGCCGACGATGATGGCGATGAAGCTCGGCATCAACAGTCCGGCGCCCATGGTCGGCTCTAGACCGAGCTGACCGGCCGCCAGCACCCCGCTAAGCCCAGCAAGAAAGATTCCTGCGGCAAAATTGAGCGAGCGTAACATGCCGACATTGACGCCAAGCGCCGACACAGTTTCGAGATCGAGCGTGCCCGCGCGAATGCGGACGCCGAGGCGCGTGTAGCGCAACAAGACAAAGAGTAGCGTAACTGCCACCGCCACAGTTGCGACCATGAATAGGCGGTAGCCGGTTATGAAAAAGAATTCATAGCTCAATGGCTGGGCCAATACTGCCGGTACGGTGACCGGCTTGCCCTGAGCTCCCCAAATAAATCGCGTGCCATCTTCGAAGATGAAAGCGAGACCGAAAGTGAGCAGTAGGCTGTAAAGCGGATCGCGTCCGTACAGCGGCCGGATCAGCACCCGTTCAGTGACGAGGCCGATGACGGCGGTGAGCGGCGGCGCGATCAAGAGCGCGCCCCAGAAGCCCACATACGGTGTGATCGTGTAGGCGATATAACCGCCGACCACCAAAAAGCCGCCGTGGGCGAAATTGATCACGTTGCTCAAGTTGAGGATCAGCGACAGACCGAGCGCCATGAGCACGTAGAAGGCGCCGATAATCAATCCGTTCGTGATGTTGAACAGGAGGAGTTGCAACATAAATCGACACTCGGGTGGGCGATCGGGCGTTGGAATATCGCACACCCCAGGGAGCGATGACAGCTCCCCAGGAGCGATGGACGGACCGACCCTAAGTTAGGCGGGCCAATTCAGCGTACAGCCGGTCTCGCTCTCTGGTGGATTAACTTTATCGCCCGCTAGTACATGATCGACGCGGAATAGATCCTCCGGATCGCCCGCCGGCTTCGTCAGCGCTTCACCGACAAAAGACGATGTCATCAATTGATGATCACCTGCCCGATAGTAGCACTTGTTGGGCTGCAGCTTGACGTCAGCCGGCAGTTCGAAGTTTCCTAGCGCCTTTGCGAGTTTGACGGCATCGAGCGATTTTTCGTGGTTGGCAACGAGCGCGTAGGTCTGCACGGAAGTGAAGCCGAACCAGGTGCGCGCGGTTGGCACCTTGCCGTTGCTTCGTTTGCGAATGTCGGCGACGAACTGTTCAATGTGCGGCACGCCAGGCTGTTTCCAGTACCACTCGAACATCCAGATACCGACGCGCGCCTCGGGCGGCATCGCTTCGAGTGACTCGAGTTCCTGTTGCAATCCAGCGACATGGATTTGCTTGTCGATACCGAACTGGGCGATCTGCTTCAGGCAATTGACCATGTCGGAGCCTTGTGGCAGCACCAGCAGCACGTCCGGATTGGCGGCGCGCGCCTTGATTAGATACGCGGAGAAGTCGGTGGTGCCGAGCGGCGTGAGTTCGTTGCCGGTCATGGTACCGCCGAGTTTCTTCAAGTTAGCCAATCCCGCCTGCTGCAAGGTGTGACCGAAGGCATAATCTGGCGTGATGAAGTGCCATTTCTTACCGTACTTGTTGAACAGAAGATCAGATACCGAGTTGGCCTCGGTGCGCGTCGTGTTGCAAACGCGATAGACGTTCCATTTGCAGTCTTTGCCGGTGATACCGTCAGTGTGGCCGCCAGAGACGACGTGCAGCACTTTCTTTTCGGCTGTGACCTGCGCCATGGCCTGCGCGATGCCGGAATTGACGTCACCGATAATGAAACTGACCTGATCGCGTTCGATCAGCTTGCGCGTCTTCTGCACGCCTGTGCCGACGTCGTTTGCCGAGTCTTCGACCAACAATTCCAACGGCCGTCCGAGCACCCCGCCCTTTGCATTAATCTGTTCAACCGCGAACTTGGCACCGATGACCTCATTGTTCGCCACAGCGGCATAGACGCCGGTGAGTGGATCGACCATGCCAATTTTGATCGGCGTTTCACCCAGCGCCTTGATGATGAACGGCGAGGTGATTTGCATGACGCCAAACGCGCCGGCCGCCTTGACAACCGTGCGGCGGTTCAACGTGGTCGATGATGTAGGTTTTGACAAAGGCGAGCCTCCCATTTTTTGCGTTATCTGTTGCATTATTTTTCTAATCTTGGCGCAATCCCACCGTTCCGACAAGCTTGCAATAGTTTACGCGGTATCTATGCAAGTCCCGCAACCGCCTCTATTTGCCATTTATTCCTAGACCGTTTTTAAGCCAATAGTCGAAGGCAATAGGCCTAAATACCTGTTTACGCAGGGCTATTTTTAGCCAAGTTATCAAGGTGGCGAACAAAGCAGGATGTGGGTACCAGGCCTGCTCATTACCCATCGGATTGAAAAAAGTCGCAGGTCAGGGTCTGGGTGTTTATTCGTCAAATGGCACAACCATCTACGATCAAATCTAATTTGCCACCGTAGATACATTTAGAGCTCACCTGATGGCTTCGGTTGCGGGTTAGCCCATTCCTTCCGACAAATGTTGAGGGGCTACAAACAAAACCAACCTCCCACCTTTAGCAGGAACCGTTGTCCACGCATGAAGCAAAGTAATCTCGCCACATCCATCAATGCGACTTACCAATTATGAACGAGAAAGGCATCTCTAATACTTCCGTGCCAAGCTCATCGCTTACATGCAAAACCCATTCGCGCCAGTCTTCGTCACTGGCGGTCACGAGAAGCGATTGGACAGCTCGAGCGGCATATGCGCTCGCCTCGATAAGATCATCCACGTCAGTCCCGCGTTGATCCAGCAGTACTGTTCGGTCATTGCAACAATTGAGATAAACGTGAGTCATATCCAGCCTCCCTCGGTTCGCGTGTGCGAAGGGGATGATGCATAGATAGCGCGAATAACTTCCCTAAAGAAATTGGACTAAACCCTTAAGGGAGCCTACGGAGTAGCAATCATCGGCTTTGGACACCAGCGGAAGTATCTTGCTAGCCTGCTTTATGACTGCTGGCGCTGATCATGTGCGTTGCTTACGCCCGATGCCAAGGCGGCTCCGGTGTAAAGCGCATCAACCAGGACCCGCCACCGCCTATTGAAGAAATGGATTGGTCGCTAGTTCCTGGCCGATCGTGGTGGTTGGTCCATGTCCGCTAATGATCCCAACATCGTCCCCAAGGGGCAGGAGTTTCTCCCTGATAGACTTCAATAATTGCCGGTGATCACCTCCAGGGAGATCAGTTCGGCCGACCGAGCCTGCAAACAGCACATCGCCGACGATCGCCAACCGCTCCACCCGATTGAAATAGGCCACGCTTCCCGGCGAATGCCCCGGACAATGCAGGACGTCGAATGTTAAATCTCCGACCTCGACCTTATCCCCGTCTTCTAGCCACCGGTCAGGCATGACGTTCGAAGCATCCGGGATACCGAAGGAGTGCGCACTATCTACGACATGCTCTAATAAAAACAGATCGTCCCTGTGGGGCCCCTCGATCGGTACTTTGAGCCTCACCTTCAAGTCTGCGGCACCGCCTACGTGATCGACGTGACCGTGGGTCAGCCAGATTTTGTTGACTGTGACCTTAGCCTGAGTGATGGCACGCTCAACATCCTGCAGGTCGCCCCCCGGATCGATGACCACGCCATGTTTCGTGGCCTCGCACCACAGCAAGGTGCAGTTCTGTTGGAAGGGCGTGACGGGAATAATTAGGGCCTTCGCTTTGGTCATAGGCAGTGCGCACCGGGTTAGAGTGGTTTGTTCGGGTGGACGATTGCCGCCACAATAAGGCTGGGCCTAAGCCTGACCACATCCTTGGAATATTCGAAATCAGGAAGACTGCTCGCTACCAGTGACCACCCGAAACATCTTCTGAAAAAAGAAATTATTCGGCACATTGACCACGCTGCCATCCTTTTCGTGCAGCACCGTGAACATAAGATTACGATCTATTATTCGACCGGCGATATTTTCGGGAAGAAGAACGATCGTATCACCTGGACGAAATGGCCGCCAAATTGAAAGAAAAAAATTGGCGGTAATATTACTCACCATGGCCCAGGTAGCGAGAAAGCCAACCCCGATAACTGCTATTGCACTGACGAGCAGTCCCCACAATCCCGCAAGACCAATACTCCATGCATCTAAGATTAATAGCACTGCGATGAGCCAGAAGGTCGCAGTCACAACGCGGATGATTGTTAAAATAGTCGCATTAGATAATTGTTGGCGCGGCTGAAAATTGTTGAGCCACTTTTTGAGGAGTCTTTTCAGCAGAGATATGGCAAGAACGGCAATGACGAGAACGACCACACTCGTCAGTATTGCACTCCAATTGAGGTGGCGTTGATCGAGCCAAGCAAGCATTTCACGCATGATCGTTTACTTCGTTTGGACACGCACCGCGGTTGGAATTTTTAGCATGCTTTCAAATGTCTTTACATCGGCAGTAAGCCCCGCGTTCCACCTTGATAGATTGCGGCCACAGCCTCTGGGTCACGCGCTGCCGAAATGTGATGTCCACTTCACGTCCTCTTGACCCCTAGCTGCGAAGGTGAAGGTACACGCTTCACAACGGTGCTTTAGGTCAAGCAATATATTTAAGAATAGCAGCGGCTCTCCCACGTTGCTTTGAACGCTGACATCGCTGCCGAGCGTTCTGCGGCATTACCGTACAACGGCCCCTTGCGTCCTTGCCATTCATGAAACTCAATGCTCCAGAACCATAGGCGATCCCTCGGCATGCCTGCGCCGGCATGAAAGATGCGGCAGACCACTATACTTTTGTGTAGCTGCAATTAAGCTTGATTTTTGACCTTAACAAGTGAGTTTCGTTGTAACCTTCCGTTTCGTACGGATAGCTAAGCAAAATGCGAGAGGAGAAAATTTTATGGGTACCGTATATCGTATTCTGCTCATCGCAGTACTTGCAATGCTTGGAACGCAAGCATTTGCTGAGTCGCGCCGCTATGAGATGGTGACCGCTCCACAAATCCAAAATAACACTGCCAACGAGGTAGTAATTTTGGATAGGTGGACGGGAGAGTTGTGGTCATGGTCTGAACCTTCCGCGACGGTTATGTATATCGGGAAAGTATTTCCAATTGCTGTGGCGGGCCCCTTCGCCCGCATAATCCAAGTAAATCCCGAACAGAATAGCAGGTAGCGTCACGGCAGCGCTGCAAACCGACGCAAACGGCCATCAATCGAAGATGTTGCAAACTAGAAGAGGCCGCCAGCTAAGCGGCCTCTCTGCTCAGCTGAAGGTGCCGCAAGGTGAAGACTTCAACGCTTTGCGGCCATTGCTTCCTGTGTTCTTCAGCTACGTGCTGAGCTTCGTCTATATCGGCATCTACTGGAACAACCATCACCACGTGCTGCATGCCGCAAAACATGTCAGCGGCGGTCAAGTCGTGCCTTATGCATCGATTGCTACCAAACTTTTGTCCACGCGATGAGCGAAAATTAGGCAGCGGTCGTTAAGTCTGCGATACGTCGCAAATCGGTTTTTCGCTGCGGATATGCGATGTCCGCTACAGGTCTGATGATCAAATTCCTGCCAAAGTGACGCTCTTTAGTTACGCATGATGTTGTCCGAAAACGGGCTCCCGCCTTTCAGGATCATGCGCTAGTCCGCCGTCAGCAGCGAGATGCCGAGCCGCGCGCGCCGGCGCAGCCAAGGCGAGGCGCGGTATTTCGGGTCAAGTGTGATCGCGTGCATGCCGTCGAGCACCGCCAGCACACGCGCCGGACCCAGCATATCGCCGAGCGCGAGCGGACCCTTCGGATAATTGAGGCCAATCTCGACCGCGGTGTCGATGTCGCCAGGCCAAGCAATGCGAAGTTCGGCGATGCGGGTGCCGACATTAACAATCATCGCCAGCAGCCGCTGCACCACGAAACCGGCGCTGTCGTTGATCGCGGTAACCGCCGTGCCGCCAGCCGACAGCGTGGCAACCGCCGCACCCAGCGTCTCCAACGTCGTGAGCGGCGTCTTCATCACAGTCCGGCGGCCGGGGAACCGGCCGAGCATGTCGACCGCGACCGTGCGCGTCGGATCAAGCTTCAAGCGGACGGCCGCGTTCGAGGCATCCTCACCCAGCGGGGTCACGAAACAAAGCGCGCCCGCCTCCGGCGTTCCGCCGAGCGTGCACTTAGTGCCGGCGACTTTCAGCCATTCGGCCAGTTCGCGGCCGCCGTCCTCGTCCGCGATCCAAGCCGATGCCGGCACCGGCCGCGCGGGCACCGCGACGGTCGGCGGGCTCGTAGCCGGCGAACGTTGGTAACTGTAAAAGCCCTGCTTGCTCTTGCGGCCGAGCAAGCCGCCAGCCACCCGCACCGTCATCTGCGCCGACGGCTGGTAGATCGGCTCGCCGAAATATTGATTATAGATGCTTACCATTACCGCGTGGGTCACGTCGCCGCCGACCAGGTCGAGCAACTCGAACGGTCCCATACGGAATCCGGCGGCTTCCTTCATCAGGATGTCGACTTCAAGCGGGTTGGCAATGCCCTGCGAGACGATGCGGAGTGCCTCCGGGCCATACGCGCGGCCGGCGTGATTGACCACGAAACCAGGGGAGTCGGTGGCCACGACTGGATGTTTGTTCAGCCGCTTCACGAAGCCGACCAGCATCGGAATCAGGGCGGGTTCGGTACGCAAGCCGCCGATCACCTCGACCAACCGCATCACCGGCGGCGGATTGAAGAAATGCAAGCCGCACACCCGCTCCGGCCGCGCGCAGCCGGCGGCGATTTCGGTCACCGACAGCGAGGAGGTGTTAGTGGCAAGCAATGCGTCAGGCGCGACGCGCTTCTCCATCTCGCAAAACAGCTGGCGCTTTTCGGCTAGGTTCTCGACGATGGCTTCAATCACAACGCCGGCGGACGCCGCTTCGTCGTAGGATTTGAACTCGCGCAGGCGGTCGAGCACGCCTTGCCTTGCATCGGCCGTCATACGCCCCTTCGACACCTGCCCTTCGAGCGCCTTGGCGATACTTGCGATAGCTTCCGTGACCACGCCGGGTCGCGCGTCGGACAATAGCGTCGGAATACCGGCTTGCGCGCAGACTTGTGCGATGCCACGCCCCATGGTGCCGGCGCCGAACACCGCGACGGTGACATCGGCGCTCGTCAAATCTTTCGCCACGATTATTTCCCTTCAAATATCGGTTTGCGCTTCTCCAGGAAGGCGCGCATGCCTTCCTTCTGATCGCGAGTGGCGAACTGCAGCTGGAAGGCTTTGCGCTCCAACATCAGCGCGGTGTCGAGTGGAGCATTCAGGCCTGCATTGACGATTTCCTTGATCTGCATCACGGAAATCGGCGGCAGCGCAGCGATCTCCTTAGCGATCTCGAGTGCGCGCGTGAGCGCCTCGCCGGTGGGCGCCACCTCGCTGACCACGCCCATGCTCAAAGCTTCCGCCGCTCCGAACATCCGACCAGTCATCAGCAACAGCATGGCGCGCTTACTGCCCACGAGACGCGCCAGCTTCTGGGTGCCGCCGCCGCCCGGCAGGATGCCGACCTTGACCTCGGGCAGGCCGAACTTGGCGCCCTCTCCGGCGACGATGATGTCGGCGCACAATGCCAGTTCAAGCCCGCCGCCAAGCGCATAGCCTTCAACCGCCGCGACCAGCGGCTTGGGGCCGTCCGCAATGGCGCGCCAGTATTTCTGCACGTTGCGCGCCATGACTTCAACGGGACCGGCCTCCGCCATCTCGCCGATGTCGGCGCCGGCCGCAAAGGCCGTCTCCGATCCGGTGACGATCAGACAGCGCACATCCGGATCGGCGCCAAGGCGCGTGATTTCGTCGGCGAGCCGCGTACGCAGCTCGAGATTGAGCGCATTGCGCACCTGCGGACGGTGCAGCTTGAGTACAACTATATCACTTGACGGCCGTTCGAGCAGCAGCGCCTCGGTCATGGTCTAACGTCCATTGCTATGGCGGGCGGAACTGCCTA
>Ga0207761_1000348_pt1 | contig 16435 bp, 17 predicted proteins | sample LuqExpMetageno34_FD_187792 | JGI IMG/M metagenome (GOLD analysis project Ga0207761, IMG submission 187792) | Tropical forest soil microbial communities from Luquillo Experimental Forest, Puerto Rico - Sample 34 (SPAdes) | ecosystem: Environmental > Terrestrial > Soil > Tropical forest ... | reverse complement strand
CCGTCCGCTTCGCCGCGGATCCGCGCCCACACCGGATCAACTTTGTCGAGGCTCTTGGCGGGCCGCTTTTGATATTGAGGCATGGATGCCTTCTCCTGGCGCGTCTCGGAACCCATAGGTAGATCTTTTATCACGGTTTTCATCAGGCGGGCGATAGACGCCACAAGGTCCCAGACGCATGGCTCATGCGCGTTCGTTAAGAAATTCGATAACTCCGGCTTTATAGCGCTTATCACCGACCGTCAGCATGTGGTCGCGGTCCGGGATGTCGAGGGCGCGCCCGCCCCGAATCAGCGCCGCCAGGGCCTGCGCCGACCCGGCCACGCTGTCCTTGGTCCCCACGGCAACCATGACTGGCATGGACAGCAAGGCTACCTGCTCCCGCGATAGGGTCTGGCGGGAGCCGCGAATGCAGGCGGCCAGCGCCTTGAGGTCCGATTTGTTCTGCTCGGCGAACGCGCGGAACATGCGCCCGCTCGGATCGCGCACCTGGTCGAGCGAGGGCGCCTCCAATGCATCGGCAATTGTTTGCGGCAAGCCGACGCCCTCTACTAGGCGGCTGCCGAGACCGCCGAGGATGAGCGAGCGTACGCGCTGCGGATGCCTCACCGTTAGGAAGGCACAGATGCGCGCGCCCATGGAGTAGCCCATCAGGTCGGCGCGATCGAGATGCAGGTGATCGAGCAGCGCGCGCACATCCTCGGCCATGACCGCGCTGTGATAGCCGGCGGGATCGTACAGTTTGCTGGATTGTCCGTGCCCGCGATTATCAAGCGCGATCACGCGGCGACCGGCGCCCGTCAGCGTCGTCACCCAGCCTGGGCTTACCCAGTTGACTTCCTTGGTAGAGGCAAAGCCGTGCACCAGCACGATCGGCTCACCCTCGCCTTCATCGAGAAAAGCGATCTCGACCTCGCCGTGCTTAAAAAACTGCATGGTGTCATCTTTAGCCACGTGCCATCAGCGCCGCGTAGCACTGCTGACGGCGCCGTTAATAGTACTTATGTAAAGCACTAAGTGGTGCGCTCAGTTGCGATCGCGACGCGGCGGACAGCGGCGAGCTCGACGTGGGGCGCGAATCCTTGCGGGCCTTCCATAACATCGCTCTACCAATTTTCTGGCGGAACTGCGACTTGGGGATAACCTGAAGCGGCAGCATTCTGCTCGAAACATCGGTGTTTCAACTCCCGCAGGGCGAGAGGTTTGTTTTGGCTGAGGCCACCTAGGCATGGAGCCGCCGCCTCGCTATGGTGCGCCCTCGTTAGAGCGCTTCGCGTATCAATCGAGAGGACTACCATGACGGACCATGTCGTCCCGCATTTCCATAACGATCCGGGCGTGCCGGTGATCGAGATCGGCGCCAATGAATTCATGTGCGTGGGCGGCAAGCCGCCGTTCGATCATCCGCATGTGTTCCTCGACATGGGCGATGAGAGCGAAATCATTTGTCCTTATTGCTCGACGCTCTATCGGTTCGACGAGAAACTCGATTCGCATGCGGCCCGGCCGGCGGAATGTGCGCTGCCAATGACGGCGGCCGCCTAGCATCGATCCTGGAGTCTAAACGTTGGCGTCCGCGCGTCATGTCATCGTCGCCGGCGCCGGCATTGCGGGCCTGACGGCAGCGCTGGCGATGGCGCGTACAGGCCTTCGCATCACTGTGCTCGAGCGGGCTCCCAAGCTTGAAGAAGCCGGCGCCGGCTTGCAGCTGTCGCCCAATGCCTCGCGCGTGTTGATCGGACTCGGCCTGCGCGAGCGGCTCGAACCGATGGTGATTGCGCCGCGCGCGATCCACGTGTTGGCCGGCGGCTCCGGCCGCGAGATCGTGCGCATCCCGCTCGGGGCATACGCTGAGCGCCGCTACGGCGCTCCCTATTGGACGCTGCACCGCGGCGATTTGCAGACAGCACTCGCCGGTGCGGCGCAGGTTGCGCGCGACATCGTGATTCAACTCGGAGTGAGAGTTGAGGACTTCGCGACGCACGCCAACGGCGTTACCGTGCAGGGCCGCCGCGGCCGGCAGGTCACCGACGAGCGTGGCATTGCACTGATCGGCGCCGACGGCATCTGGTCGAATGTGGGCGCGCAAATGCACCGGCAGCACATGCCGCGTTTCGCCCATCGCACGGCCTGGCGCGCGCTGGTGCCGGCGGAAGGCATGGATCCGAAATTCGGCGAACCGCTGGTCAATCTGTGGCTCGGGCTCGACGCCCATCTGGTGCATTATCCGGTAAAGGCTGGACGCTTCATCAACATCGTCGCGGTCGTGCACGACCAATGGAATGAGACGGGCTGGTCTGCGCCCGGCGACCGCGCGGAAATCCTGCGCCATTTCGGGCGCCGGTCCTGGGCCGAGACCGCGCGCTCGCTGATCGCGACCCCTGAGCGCTGGCTTAAGTGGGCGCTTTATGACCGCAAGACCCCGTTTCGCGGCGGTATCGGTCCGGTAACGCTCATCGGTGATGCCGCTCATCCAATGCTGCCGTTCCTCGCGCAGGGCGCCGGCATGGCGATTGAGGACGCCTCGGTGCTCGCTGATATGCTGGACAAATATTTCGAGGACCCCGCCGACGCATTGCGCGCTTATGAAAGGGCCCGCCAGCATCGCACCGAGCGCGTCCAACGGGCTGCACGTACTCAGCATCGCATCTATGGGATGTCCGGTCCGGAGGCACTGATCCGTAATTTCGCGATGCGCGCGATAGGTGGAGAAAAGCTACTCGCACGTCAGGACTGGATTTATACTTGGCGACCGCCCGAACGTTTCGCGAGTGCTGCCTCATGATGTTTCCATCGACTATCTCCGGCAGTCTGCCGAAGCCATCCTGGCTCGCCGAGCCATGCAAGCTGTGGCCCCAATGGCGCCTGCAAGGCGACGAACTGGCGGCGGGCAAGCTCGATGCCACGCTGCTGGCGATTAAATTACAGGAAGACGCCGGCATCGACATTGTGTGCGACGGTGAACAATCGCGGCAACATTTCGTACACGGCTTTCTGGAATTCGTCGATGGCATTGACTTTACCCACAAGGTCGAGATGGGCATCCGCGCTGACCGTTACAAAGCGATGGTGCCGGTGGTGCGCGGCGAATTGAAACTGAAAGGCCGCGCGCATCAGACCGAGGCGCACTATGCGCGAGCGCATACTCAGCGCAAGCTGAAGATCACGCTGCCGGGGCCGATGACGATCGCCGACACCATCGCCGATGAGCATTACGGCGACAAGGTGAAGATGGCGATGGCCTTCGCCCAGCTGCTGAACCAAGAAGCGCTTGCGCTGCAAGCCGACGGCGTCGACGTCATCCAGTTCGACGAACCGGCCTTCAACGTATTCATGAATGAGGTCGGCGGCTGGGGCATTGAGGCGCTACATCGCGCTATTGACGGGCTGACCTGCACAACCGCTGTGCACATCTGTTACGGCTATGGCATCAAGGCCAATATCGACTGGAAGAATTCGCTTGGACAGGAATGGCGGCAATACGAGCGGATATTTCCCGCATTGGCCAAAAGCCGCATAGGCCAAGTCTCAGTCGAATGCATCAACTCGCACGTGCCATTGCATCTCTTGTCGCTGCTTGACGGCAAGGATGTGCTAGTCGGCGTTATCGACGTCGCGACCGACGCGATCGAGACGCCCGAGCAGATCGCACAGGTGATCACCGACGTTTCCAAGTTCGTGCCCAGGCAGCACATCATCGCTTGCACCAATTGCGGCATGGCGCCGATGCAACGCCATATCGCGCAGGCCAAACTCGTCGCGCTGGGCCAAGGAGCAGCGCTGGCTCGGAAGAACTTCGGTTGACTCTAATTCGTCCCGGCTAAAGCCTAGACGATGGCGGCGCGCTACAGACTTGATCCAAGTCAAAGCGACGTCGGAGCCCACTATATATTCAATATTTTGCATATATTAGCCGGAGGATTTTGCCATGCTTTGCCACAAGGCCTGGTCCCCTTATGCGGCCGGCATTGTCATCGGCCTGCTTCAGATTCCCGCATTCCTGATGATCGAAACCGCGCTCGGTGCCTCCTCATCCAATATGACGGTCGGTGTGCTAACGACCTCATGGGTTGATCCGTCCATCCTGAAGATCGTCTACGCAGCCAATCACGTGGCCGCCAATACTAAGAATTGGTGGCAAGTTGCGCTGGTGGGCGGCGTCGCGCTCGGCGCCTTCATATCGATGGCGCTGTCGGGAGCGCGCCGCAAGTCGATTTCACCGATCTGGCAGCGCGCGCTCGGCTCTGCCTCGCCATTCAAGCGCTATACGGTCGCCTTCATTGGCGGCTTCCTGATGCTGTTTGGTGCCCGCGTCGCCGATGGCTGTACCAGCGGCCACGGCCTGTCGGGCATAGCACAGCCTGCGGTCGGCTCGAGCGTCGCATTCGCCGCCATGTTCACCGGCGGCATCGCGGCCGCCCTTCTGCTGCTGCGCCGCATCTAGTTCAAGGAGAAGCAGTCATGTCTCTCACAATAGCCATCATCATCGGCGTCGCCATGGGCATCGTGTTCGGCGTGGCGCTGGAGAATTCGCGTGTGTTCGAACCGGGCGTCATCGTCGGCCAGATGCAACTGCACAATTTCATCATGCTAAAGATTTTCTTGACCGCGGTCGCGACTGGTGCGGTGGCGCTTGCCATACTCAACGGTTTTGGGTTCGTAAAGCTACAACCGAAGGCCGCGCTCTATGCTGCCGACATCGTGGGCGGTTTGTTGCTTGGCATCGGGATTACGTTCGCCGGCGCCTGCCCGGGCACCACGCTTGCACAAATCGGTGCTGGCTATCGCGACGCGTTGTAGCTTGGCGGCGGCGCGAGGAGCTCGGCAATGACTTGGATGGTGATATCACGCCGACGATGCCGGCAGCGCCGCGCAGTGTCAAAGCCGTATCGGCAGAGTGAAGAAGGCTGACGATGCCCTCAGAATGTCGGAACGATCGATCGGCTGGTACGCATCGCCCGCGACGTTGCGCTGATTGCTTTCGCGTTCAGCTACGTCGTGCCCGGCACTGGCTGGAACTGGATCGGCGTGCTGCCGGGCTTGACCGTGCTGATCGGCAATTGCCCGGGCTATAGTGCTTTCGGCTGTTCGACCCGCTAACGTCCGCTGCGGCTCATGACGTCCATCAACTCGGCGACCTTGCGCCGTTGATCGGCCTTGTCGCCGCTGCTGATAGCGTGCGCGACGCAATGCGCGACGTGGTCGCGCAGGATCTCCTCCTCGACACGACGCAAGGCGGCACGCACCGCGCTGATTTGCGTAACGATGTCGATGCAGTAACGGTCGGCCTCCACCATGCGGGCGAGGCCGCGCACCTGGCCCTCGATACGGTTGAGCCGTTTCAGGGTTGCCGTCTTGCTGTCCTTGGCCATGACGGCTATATACCCCCCTAGGGTATTATACACAAGGGACTGCCATGAGCGCGGCTGCCGAGCATCATTATCATGGGGCTTCCGCTGCCGGCGGCGTGATCGATCCGGTCTGCGGCATGACGGTCGACCCGCACACCGTCCAACATCGCACCAACTATCGCGGCCACACTTATTATTTCTGCGCCGCTGGCTGCCGCACCAAATTCGTCGCCAATCCAGATAAGTATCTGGGCGCGCGCACTCGCGAGCCGGTGATCGAGGGTGCGCCCTACACCTGCCCGATGCATCCGGAGATCCGCCAACAAGGTCCGGGCGCCTGCCCAATCTGCGGCATGGCGCTCGAGCCGGAAATACCGTCGGCCGGCACCGGCCCGAACCCTGAGCTCGCCGACATGATGCGCCGGTTCTTTATCGGGCTCGTGCTGGCGCTGCCGGTGATCGTATTGGAGATGGGCGCGCACCTTGTTGGCGCGCATGATTGGGTCGACCCGACCCTGTCGAATTACATTCAGTTCGCCTTCGCCACGCCGGTGGTTCTGTGGGCAGGCTGGCCGTTCTTCGTGCGCGGCTGGCAGTCGTTGGTAACGCGCAATCTCAACATGTTCACGCTAATCGGCATGGGCACCGGCGTAGCCTACGTCTACAGCGTGGTTGCCACCGTTGCGCCTGGTATTTTTCCGCTTACGTTCCGCGGCCACGGAGCGCCAGCGGTCTATTTCGAAGCCGCCGCCGTGATCACGATCCTAGTGCTGCTCGGCCAGGTGCTGGAATTGCGCGCGCGAGAGGCTACCTCCGGCGCAATTAAAGCGCTGCTTGATCTGGCGCCGAAGACCGCGCATCGCGTCAAGGACGATGGCAGCGACGAGGAGGTTTCGCTCGATGCCATCATTGTCGGCGACAGCTTGCGCGTGCGTCCCGGCGACAAGGTACCGGTCGACGGCGTGGTGCTCGAAGGACATTCCTCGCTCGATGAATCGATGGTAACTGGCGAGTCAATGCCCGTGAGCAAGGACAAGAATGGACGCGTGATCGGTGGCACGCTTAACGTCTCGGGCAGTTTCGTGATGCGCGCCGACAAGGTCGGCCGCGATACACTTCTGTCTCAAATCGTGCAGATGGTGGCGGCTGCACAACGCAGCCGCGCACCAATCCAACGACTGGCCGACCAAGTAGCAGGCTGGTTCGTGCCGGCGGTGATCGCGGTGGCGATTTTGGCATTCGCGACCTGGGCAACTTTTGGACCAGAGCCGCGTTTTGCCTATGGTTTAGTGGTGGCGGTTAGCGTGCTGATTATCGCTTGCCCCTGCGCGCTCGGCCTCGCCACGCCAATGTCGATCATGGTCGGCGTTGGCCGCGGCGCGCAGGCCGGTGTGCTAATCAAGAATGCCGAGGCGCTGGAGCGGATGGAAAGGATCGACACGCTGGTTGTCGACAAGACTGGCACGCTCACCGAAGGAAAGCCGAAGGTGGTGGCGGTGCTCGCCCTGCCCGGCTTCAACGACGCCCAGGTGCTGCGCTTCGCGGCCAGTGTCGAGCGCGGCAGCGAGCATCCTCTAGCGGCGGCGATCGTGAAGACAGCCACCGAGCGCGGCATCGCGCTTGGCATGGTACGCGGCTTCGATGCACCAGCTGGAAAGGGCGTGATCGGCATGGTTGAGGGCAAGCGACTTGCGCTCGGCCATGCCAAGTTCCTCGCCGAGCTAAACATTGATACGCAAGCGCTGGCGCAGGAGGCCGAGCGACTGCGCACCGACGGCGCCACCGCTATTTTCCTCGGCATCAATGGTAAGCTCGCAGGCTGCATTGCTATTGCCGATCCGGTGAAGCCTACCACGCTGCCAGCGCTCAAGACGCTTTTGGACGAGGGCATCCGGGTGGTGATGCTCACTGGCGACAACCGCACCACCGCGCTCGCCGTCGCCAAGCGCCTTGGCGTGACCGAAGTAGAGGCCGAGGTGCTGCCGGATCAGAAAAGCGCAGTGATCGAGAAGCTTTCCCGCGATGGTCGTGTGGTGGCGATGGCTGGCGACGGCGTCAACGACGCACCAGCGCTTGCCGCCGCACAAGTTGGTATCGCCATGGGAACTGGTGCGGATGTGGCAATCGAGAGCGCCGGCGTAACTTTGCTGAAAGGCGACCTCAATGGCATCGTGAAGGCACGTGCGCTGTCGGCGGCGGTAATGCGTAATATCCGGCAGAACCTTTTCTTCGCTTTCATTTATAACACAGCTGGCGTACCGATCGCGGCAGGCGTGCTTTATCCTACCTTCGGCCTGCTGCTGTCGCCGATCATCGCTGCGGCGGCGATGGCGCTTTCGTCGGTCAGCGTAGTCGGCAATGCGTTGCGGCTGCGCCGGACCGCCCTTTAAGGAATTGATTTGAATGCGTCTTGTCTGGGGTTTCGCAGTATCTGTTTGCATCTTGGCCGGCGCAAGCGAAGCCGCCGAGTGGCGCACGCAGCGCATCGACACGCCGGCGCGGGTGATGGCGATCGAAACGGTCGATGGCAAGGTCGAGGTCAACGCTGGCGGGCTTTGGTATCGCATCGTCTCAACCGACGGCCAGGTCAAGCTCACCTTCGTCGATCGTCCAGCGGAAATCGAACATCCCAAGGGGGCGCTTTCGAATGCGCGCATCGTCACTGGCAGCCGCGATATCGCGCGCGCATGGCTTGCCGATCCGACCGCGCGCTATGATCACGGCATCTTCGATGATCTAGTCGACGCCGGAAGCCTGATGATCGAAGGCCGCAACGGCAAGCTGAACCGCGTTGCGCTCGGCGACGATGCCGTGTTCGAGGATCGCGAACCGAGGCTCGCCGATCTCGACGGCGACGGGCGTGACGAAATCATCGTGGTAAAATCCTATCTCAAGCATGGTTCGAGCTTGGCGGTGCTTGCTGCACGCAACAATAAATACGACGTCGTCGCCGAGACACCGCCGCTTGGCGCAGCCCACCGCTGGCTCAATCCGGCCGGAATTGCCGATTTCAATGGCGACGGAAAGATGGATATCGCACTGGTACGTATGCCGCATGCCGTGGGCACGCTGGAATTATGGACATGGGCCGAACGCAGGCTACGCAAGATTACCGAGTTTCCTGACGTCGCCAATCACGTCGCCGGCTCGCATGCGCTCGACATGAGCGCGACGGCCGATTTCGACGGAGACGGCGTCGCCGATCTCGCGATTCCCTCTTTCGACCGCAACCGCCTGCGCATCGTAGCGTTCGCGCCGAAGCCGCGCGAGATCGCGAGCATCGCTTTGCCTGCCAAGGCTCTCACCAATATCGCGTTGATCGCCGACGGCGCGGGGCCACCGGCGATTGCCATCGGACTTAGCGACGGTACGCTGACAGTTCTGCGGCGGGATTAGCGTCAGTCTGGCGGCGTGGTCTGGCTGTTGCCCCAGCCGACCTATGGCCCTTGCTGGAGCCGAATGAAACTCATCCGCCGCTTCAGCCGGATTTCATAGCCTGCCAGAAGGCCTGCGGCACGCCACCAGCGCCGCCAGGACCTCCTGCAGAGAACATCGTCGCCGAGGCGGCAAATCCGAGGGACAATGCCGCAACAGCCACCATGCGTAAAAGAAATGCGCGCCATTTAACCTATTGTCTCCGTGTCAAGCCAGGGCCTAACGCATCAGCTTGGCTAGCATCCCTGCAAAGACCGCGGCCGAGTTCCTCGGCGCACCGCGCTGTCGCTCGGCTTATCCGCCCGAACGGTCGACCTCCGGCACGAATCGGCAATTCTTGGAGGTAGCAGTACGCCGCAACTCGTTCATGTCGCCTCGGCGTTCAAGATATTCCGGCCGATAGGCCATGTCGCTAATTAGCTGCCCACCCGGCCCGGCGTCGGCTTGCGCCATCAGCCCTTCCAGCTGGCGCAGGCGCGTCGCGGTCTCGTTCGCTTTCTCGGCAATCTCTGGGCAGGTGTAGAGCACGAACTTGTCAGGTGCGACTAATAGACGGCTAATCCTCTCATCCGAATTCCCGCCGGGTAAGCCGGCACAAGCCGTCAGCAGCAGCGCCAAAAATACGATAGCGGCGACGGCTTTTTCCTGATGGATCACTGCGTCGCCTGCCCAAGCGCCCGCATCACATCGCCGCGCGAAATCATGCCGAGTAATTTGTTATCGGGTCCAACCACCGGGAAGCTGCGGATTCGTAAGTTCACCATCAGTTGCAGAACGCGAGTCAGCGGTGTTGTCGGTTCGATATGAACAACTGCTTCGGTCATTACGGCGCCGACCGGCCGCTTCATCAACTCATCGTAGCGCGGCACCATCTGCCCGGTGGTAAAGGCGAATGCGCGCAAAAAGTCGAATTTGCTGACAATTCCCAAAAGCTTGCCGTTTTCCAACACCGGGAACGCATTGAAGTCGTGCTGTGTGAACAAGGTTTCGGCCTCACTCATCGTGCAATCGCGGGCGATGCATTTGACCGTTGGCGTCATGTATTGCTCTGCCGTGCACTGCAAAAAGCGATAGATTTCCATTGTGGCCTCCGCTCGCCAGCCCCGTACGCATCGAAACAGACAATACCTGGCGCGCGCCAAACTGGCGATTATTCCTACATTTACATGATTTCATGCTGACAGAGGGAAACCTACATAAACTTTTGTTATTTCATACGATTTTTCCAAATCTTTTCGGTTTTGTATAGCACTCTCTGTAGTGATGATTGAAGACGCGCTATTGTAGATGCCGACTCAGTCAGCCAATCACCCGAGCATTCGACGCAAACTGCGCGCTAATGCCGCTCGGGACTTCATTGTTGGTGCCCCTCCGGCATGTCATAGAACCGCCCAATAGGGGCAGCAGCCTGTATGCCCCTGCTGAAGGCTACGCAATGCTACTGCGATTTTTGTTTGTTACCGGAATGACAATTGGCGTTATGGCCTCTCTCGTTTGGGTCGCATACGTCGCTGTTCCCTCCTCCAAGCATACCACTACACGGGAAGACGACGGAGCACAGCGAGATACGGTTCAGACAGCTTTGCGTGAAAAACCGGATCCGAAATCAACCCCACGCTTAGTCCGCTCCACATCTTTGATTGCAGCGGAGACCGTAGGACTGCCTGACAATCCAGAGATAAAATCCAACGTTAATTCTGTTAGTCCTTCGGCATTTCGGTTCCCTGATTATGCAATTGACCTTTACGTGGGGTCACATCTCATCGTCGTTTGTTCGGAATTGGCACGCATAGAACGACAACGGTTGAATTGTCCTTAAATGGCTTGCGGCTTGAGCTAGAAAACCGCGACGCGGAGTGTGCGCTACTACCGGTGTGTAGTGTTCTTGGGTAGTACGACCGCGCCCCAATGCAAGGAAAAGCCCAGCCGAAGCCGGGCTTGCCCTCAATAAAAATAGCCATTGGCTTGATAACCGCCCTTTGCTGAGCGCGAATCAGTTGCAAACACGCCAGCACTGTCCGAAACCGTTGCAGACCCGATGCCACCCACGGCCATAGCATGGCCCGGGCCCCGGCACGGGTACCGGCGCAACGCCGCCACCGTAATAAACGCCACCATACCACCCGTTGCGTCGGCATCCGCCATAAGGCCCGCGATGCCAACCGATGCCACATCCTCCGGCAATCGGGATCGCTAATCCGGCTTGTGGTGGATAGACCGAGACAAGCGGCATAGCCCGCGCGGGCGTAAAATCGCCCATGCTGATGGCAAAGGCGAATGCGAGCGAAAGAAACTTATTCATTGACGCAATTCTTGTCGCTTTGGCGTTGCCCCAAAGATATTCTATCGCACTAATTAACGGGATGCGACTAGTGATCCAATTGGATTGCGCTCTGGCTGATCAAAACACCTAATCGAATTTCGGAGAGACCGCTGACAGGCGGCCTTTCATTTGTTTGCAATGCATCCCGACATTGTTACTGACCAAAAAAATTGTGATTGCAAAGTTTTGAGTATGACTCTTTTTAAAAAAAGCGCCGGAGAACCGGCGCGGGGTGCGCAAGTTTGGTGGAGGATTCACATCGCCACACTTGGAATCATGGCGATGTCGCACAAACGACATCTGCTTATATTGTCAGAGTCCGCGCAAATAAACTTACGTTTATGCGCGCGATGAAATATTTTCATCAAGCGTGAACTATCTCACATTTCACCACGCCCAGCGTCATACACTTATTAACAGTCGCGGTTCGCGCCTCAGAGCACAACTGAAATTTCAGGAGGCCTTCATGCGAACTCATCATACCTTGAGGTCTCATATTTTTGATCCACCTGAGCCTCCTGATCGTCCACTATGTTCCAACTGCGGATGGACCATGTGGATTGCGCGCATCGAACCAGATAACCAACACCACGATAAGCACACCCTTGCCTCTTCGCGCCGCGATTATCAGGAAACCAGATTCGTCAAACGTGAAATAAACCACCTCATCAATTGGTGGCCTCTTTAGTAATTACGAACCAAAGGTGCAGCCATCTGCAAAATCTCGCCCGGCCAATATGACTCCTTACCCTTGAAATGCCCAACGGTGAGGCGATGGTGAAGTTTGTGAGCGCCATCTCGATGACTGGGAATGCGCGCACAACGACAGTGCGCGGCTACTCGCCCGATGAGTTCAGCAAACTCGCTGGCGAGGCCCCAACGCCTTAGTGCATCCGCGCTATAGAGGCCGCCTCAATTAGCGGCCTCTTTCATTTCAAAGCAAGCGCGCAAATTGTCGTCTGACATCGTGGCCGCCCGATCAAAACACCTGATCTGATTTCGGAGAGGCCGCCGCGAGGCGGTCTTTCTGTTCCGCTTACGCGCTGCCGGTAGGCCCTATGCAGCGCCGGTGAAGGCCGGCGCAAGTGCATCAGCATTGCTGACCCATTGATTCGCGTCATTGCGCTTGGGAGTGGGCGTTGTTAGGCGCTGCGTAAGAGCGAAGGTCACAGACGATGAAGCTCACGTTCAAGCACGCCATCACCGCCGTATTTGGAATGGGAGGCGTTCTCCTGTGGGCAGGTCTTGGCATCAGGACTATCGAAACTATGCCCGACTATGCGCTCGTCTTTCTGGACGACGAGTCCAAGACCTACATGGCGCTGCCATGCATCTCAGAGTGGCGTACTAGGCGCAGCAACAGGGACAAAATTGACCGGGTGAGGCCGAGCCCGGCTAGCGCAGCACGTCAGCTAAAATACAGGCCGGACGTGAGGTGTCGGGACGCGGGTGGCTTTGCGAGTGACGATCGATCTTTGGCCGGTCATTTGCTGGCCAAATATGGCATCCTGCCGCCTGCTCGGCCCTGGTGGCATAATGAATACCTTTACGCAGAAGAGAACGCGCGTGCGTGGTTTCATCGTCCACTGGACGACCAAGGCGACGACCACGCTCAGCTCAGCTTGGATTGTCGTATCAAACCGGCGGCAAAGGCGTGTTGAAGAACGATGCTGAGGCAGGGAAGTGGTATCGCCTCGCTGTCCGCCAAGGTAACTCCGTCACCCAACGTCTTCTCGGAAACGCTTAGTCGCCAATGACCCTTCTGCGACATTGCGGCGCCGACAGCACGAATTTAGTGGCCGACCGTTTTCCACTTCATCATTGCGGCAGTTAGATTCGCTGAAATCTCGGCGTATTCACCGGTCATCAGTGCATTCGCTTGCGCTTTTTGTCCATTGGAAATGCACTCCAAGACACTAGCCGCAGATTTATGGAAGTCGGCGTGGAGCTTGCGGACAGACTCATAGTCTTCGCTGGCGCGTACGGCATCGGGAATCGTCGACCCATAGAGCCATTGCCCGAATTCGCAGACATTGTCCTTGGCGGCCTCTGCCACATTAGCATCGGCCTTTCCGCTATCGATGGCGGAGCGCAGCCGCTTTTTCCACCTCCAATGAGTTTCGATTGCTTTGACGATTTCGTCTTCGAGCGTCATGTTGGCGGAACCCTTTTGGGTCGCAACTCACGTTGACCACGAATCACTTTTCAATTTTATCAACGCGATGCCAAATAACTCAGCGCTATCAATTTGATGAGCAAAACGAACATTCAGCTGGCGGCAGACGCGCTGCAACCGCGCAAGGACCTCGCCGCCGCGGTGGCGAGACACGCGGAAGCGATCGAAGCACACGCGCGCATCACGGCCGCGCAGCAACATGCACGTGAGACCGCGAGCGATTCCTTTGCGCGCCTCCTGGCGGCCGAGGCTGTGCTTAAGGAGGCGCAGGGCGGCGCCGACGATCACTTCGCCCGTGTCGCGTTGGTTGAAGCGGACGCCGCCACTTCGACCGCCGAGATTGCTGTCGCCGACCTCGAACACGCCTAGGCCGACCGCGAGGTACCGCACGAGCTGAATGACCTGCGCGTGCAACTACGCGAGCTGGTGCGTGGTGTTGCCGAGCCGCAAGCACTTCCTACGAGCGAACGATTGTCTGCCGAGGACAAGCGGCAGCACTGAGCTCGAGAATTTCGACGCGCGTCCGGCCGGAGCGCCTTGGCGTGACTTGCTGCAAGCCATGCGCACCGACGCTGGCCACGCTGCGGTCGCGCTGGCCAGGGGATGCCGAATTGACGATGTCGCGATCGCACCCGTCGCCGAAGTGAACTTCACCTATCGTCGCTACGCCACTTACGTGATGGTCGCGCCGGCCGGCACCATCGCTCAGCTGCGTGCTCGGCCTGGATCGCCGCGTCGCGACGACGTCGATTTCGCTCGCGCGTATGAGGCGGCGGCGCGCATCGGCAACCCGCGGCAAGTCTTTAAGCAATTATGGCCTAAGACCAAGGAGCTGGTCGCGTTGCGCTGGCATCAGGTCGACGTGATCGCTGCCTTGCTGCTGCGGTATGAGAAGCTGACCGGTAGCCAGCTCAACAAGGTGTTGATCCGGCCGCCCCGTCGGCGTGTTGCGCGCGTGGTGAGGGGTAGACAGCGACTCAAAGCGGACATGAGGCAGCGCTGGCTTGCCCAGAGCGGATGAATAGCGCAGATTTCAATTTAGATTTTTCTAGTAGCTCAACGAGCTCACCATTTGGGCATGCAAGGGAGGCAACAAATGTCCATTAAGCGGCTTATCGGCGGCGCAGGCGTCGGTCTTTTCTGTTGGCGGCATTGGCGAGCGCGCAAACCACGATCACGCAAAAGCTCCCTGGCGACATAAAATATGTCGCCCGTTCCCTTCGCGCCAGGCGCGGAAGTCGTCTTCCTTTCAAGCGATGGTAAGAAATCTGAAATGTATACGCAGCGTGTTCATCTAGCGAAGGACGCGGAAATACCGCCGCATAGCCACCCCGATTCCCGCATGGTCACAGTTCTGTCGGGCGAGTTGTTTGCCGGAACCGGTCCGACGGTCGACTCAAGCAACGGAACGTTACTGCCTGCCGGGTCGTTTATAATTATGCCAGCAGGCGAGGTTCATTGGACCTGGGCCAGAAATGGCGAGGTCGTCTACCAGGAAACTGGCAACGGTCCTACGGCGACAAATCTAGTCAAACAATAGCGACATCCTCGACGGATGCACCTGAATGGTTTCGCGCGCAAACCTGAGGTTATGTCCCGATCAAAACACTTGATCAGATTTCGGAGAGACCGCAGCGAGGTGGTCTTTCTTTTTGCAGTACATGACTCCGCTTGTGGCCCTTAGTCGAACTGACCTTGCACTCACCGATGTCCGCAATTGCAGTCGCTCTTGGGGGTAAAGCGGACACACGGGGATTGCATTGCGAAATATCCGCTTCTGACCGATTCTGTTGAAAAAGTCGGAATGTTGCTGCCATCAAAATTTTTTTCGTCTCGTAGGCGCGTTTTATAAAGCGGACGGGGGGACCTCATTATCTGCACTCAAGCCAGTGTAGGTCGTTCTAAATGGATTTAAGGTGGCAATTCGATTTGATCGAAGACCTCGCTGTCATTTAGGCAGTTTCACAGTGTGCTTGAGCTTGGGAATTTTTCAACTGAATCGACCCAAAGCGGACGTTGATACCGCTCTAAGCGGCGGTCGATGAACACAACGTCCCTCTAACTATCTGGGTTACGGAGGACAACGCAATCACCGCCAGCCCGGTGAATCTTTCTGCAAATATCATTCGCTGCCGCCCGCGACTCAGCGCCGACCCTTACTTGATAGCGAGGAAGGGAGCCTGGCCTGCGTTCAAGCACGATGGGGTCCCGTCCGGTTAGCACTTCCGCAAACCGCCGTTGAAGTGCGGCATATCGGTCCAAGATTTCCGGGCGCGATCTGTGTGAGCCGAGAATGGCGCCCCAAGGTTGGATCGCCCCCGTCACCACGTGCTGTTGGAGCGCTGCAAGGAAAGTGGTTGGCGGCTCTTTAAGTGTTGCCATCAGTGTTTCGCAACTCTCCCCTCTTTCGGCTTTGGCTTCTATGTCCCGCGCGGCCGCCCACTCGTCGATCGTATTGCCTGTCACCGCCTCCACGTAAGCGCGCGTCTGAGCAGGCATTGAGGCCCCGCCCGCCATCCAAGCTCGGACACGACCAGGTCCAGCGTTATAGGCAGCAGCCGCAAGTCCAAGGTTGCCAAACTGGCTGCGCAAATCTTTGAGGAACTCGGCCGCTTTCGGTAACGCCTCTATGGGATTGAAGGGGTCAAGCAGATTACGCTCCACTGCCGTTGTCGGCATGAATTGTGCGATTCCCAAAGCGTGCCTGCCGCTCTGGGTTGATGGGCCAATAGCAGTGGCTCGGAATCGACTTTCCCGCCAAATCAATCGAACAAAAAATTCAACTGGCAGTCCATTAGCGCGGGCAGCCGATTCAAGGAGAAGGCAGACTGAATGCTGCACGTGGCGGGGTGCTTCATTTTTACTCGGTATCGAAGCACGACCGGAGGTTTCGGCAGCCTCCTGCGCTGTCAGGCTAGTTGCCGTCAGTAGTAGGGCAAAAAGAACGCGTGCAACAAAACGCATCATCCAGCACTCGCGACTTAATTCTCGCAGTAATGCTTGAACCGTTCAAGAACGACTTGCGGGCACAGTGACCCGACGCAAATTGGTCCGCTTGTGGCGGCCAGCTCAACCGGTCGACGCAACACTTTATCTTAGAGGGAAAAGATCGATTATAGGCCGATAAGTCAGAGATTTCGTGCTGGTGCG
>Ga0207761_1000346_pt1 | contig 16496 bp, 18 predicted proteins | sample LuqExpMetageno34_FD_187792 | JGI IMG/M metagenome (GOLD analysis project Ga0207761, IMG submission 187792) | Tropical forest soil microbial communities from Luquillo Experimental Forest, Puerto Rico - Sample 34 (SPAdes) | ecosystem: Environmental > Terrestrial > Soil > Tropical forest ... | reverse complement strand
ATACCAGCATCGGTGCCGGTCCGGGGCAGGGACAGCTGACCTTGCGTGAGCTTATTCAGGGTCTGACACGGGCCAATCCGGGCGCGCCGCCGCAGGCGATCGCGGCGGGGGTGACCAGAGCGCTGCCGATGATGCGGATCGACGAACAGGAGCTGTGGCACCAGCAGCAGCAGTACCAGAAGGATCGCGACCGGCTGGAGAAGCAGTACCAGTTCGACCAGAAGCAGCTCGACGTCCAGCAGAAATTCGCCGATCGCCGCTGGGAGATCGAGCAGCGCATGGCGCAGGCCAAGGACGAGACTGAGCGCAAGCGTATCAAGGACGAGCTGGATCACACGGACCGGCAGGAGAAGATCGAGCTGGGCTACGTGGAAAGCGCGCGCAAGCTGTATGCCGGCGAGGAACGGGTGGGGGTGCAGCGTGAGGCCATCGGGCAGCGGGAAAGAGCGGCTACTACCCGTGCGGAGACCGCGCGTGAAGGGCATGATGTGCAGCTGTCGATCGCCAAGACGCGCGCGATGACTGCGGAAGAAGCTGAAAAAGGCCGCATGGAGCGGGCGCGCGCTGCTGAAGAGGGTAAGACGGAGCGGCTGGGAACGACGGAAGCCGGCAAGGCGGAGCGGCTGGGCGTGACGGAAGCTGGCAAGACGGAACGTGCCGTCTCAAAGGAACAATTTGAACGGGATAAGATGGCATTCAAGCGTGAAGACCAGAAAATACTGGAGGCTGCGAAGCAAAATAACCGGCTCGATCTGGCATATCTGAAAGCAAACCTTACCCAAGAGGGACAGCAGACACTGGAGCGCATGCGGCAGCAAGGCAAAATGGATTATCTGGGAGAAGCACAAAAAGGTCGGCTGCAAATAGAGGAGAAGAAGGAGGCAGCCGCTGAAATTCGCAGCGCGCGGCAGTCCGCTGACCGGGCCGCGACGCTCAAGCAGCAGGCAGAGCTAGCGCAGGCACGCGGCGACGAGCGAGCAGCGCATGAAGCCAACTTGAAGGCGCACTGGGAGCAGCAGGCTTCGGTAAGCCTCGCGCGGCTGGAGCAATCACGGCAAAAATATCTGCCGACTACGCAGGAGATCATTGCGCAGGCTGAACAGTCAGGTTTCAGCGCGCCTTTGCTCCTAGATATGGCGAAATATCAAAACATGACTGGCGAGCCGCACCCACGCATGAAGGGGCTCAGCCGGCAGGATGCCTCGACTGTCACCAAGGCTATGAATGCCATCGCCACGGAGGAAAATCTCACGCCGGAGCAGCAGGCCACCAACGCTGCCATCTGGAAAGGCAAGCAGGGAGCCGTCAAGCAGATACTCAATCCGAATTCATCATTCGGGCAGGCCACGCGCAGCCTGTCGGTCATTCAGGAGCACCTGAAGACGTGGGAAGAGGCAGTCCACGCGTGGAACCCCGGTGACACCCGGCTGTTCAACAAGGTCGCCGCTTATTTCTCGTCGCAGACCGGCAGCCCCCTCGCCAACAACGTGGACACCATCGGCAGGGTGGTGGCGACGGAAATCTTCAAGGCATTGGGCGTGCGTGGTGCTGGCACCGGGCAGGAACGCGAAGAGCTGGGAGCCAAGTTTCAAGCCTCCGGCATGGAGGCCAAAGGCATCTACGATGCGGCAATCAAGCTCGCGCAAAACGGTGGCGGCGTCACCAAGGAAGAAGCTTATGGTCTGATAGAAAGCATGGAAAAGCTGGTCAATGGGCAGCTGGTGGGACTCAAAGGACAAGCCGATCTCGTGCTGCCGACCGGCATGTTCGAGACCATGCTAAGCCCGACCGCACGCGAGGAGATGCAGCGCATCAAGGAAGGCAGGCCGATGCCGCGACAATTACCGGTAACGCGTTCGACACGCTCCCCGTTCGATACCCCAAATGTGCCGGGAAGCCAGTGGTTCCGGGGCATGAACGTACCGGGCATATACCGTCAATGAGGTTTCTCGTCCTCGATCCCTTCGGCGATGGGCTCGACGTCTCGGTGCGAGCCATCCGCGAGGGTCATGACGTCAAGCATTTCATCCCCGACAATCCCAAGTACGCCAAGATCGGCGAGGGCATGGTCACGCGCGTGCGCGAGTTCAAGCCTTGGCTGCGCTGGGCAGACGTCGTGTTCCTAGTAGACAACACTGTCTATATGCGGGACATCGACAATCATCGGCTGACAATGACCAATAACGTAGTGGGTCCATCCCAGGAAACCACACTGTGGGAGACTGACCGGAAAATCGGACAACAAGTATTCCAAACAGCCGGCATCGACACCATACCGTACAAGGAATTTCATTCATACGACGATGCCGCTGCGCATGTGAAGAAGCACGACAAGCGCTTTGTCAGCAAGCCCAGCGACGAAGGCGACAAGGCGCTGAGCTACGTCTGCAAGTCGCCCGATGACATGCTGTACATGCTGGAGCGCTGGAAGAAGCTCGGCAAGCGGATGACGTTCATCCTACAGGATTTCGTGGAAGGCTGCGAGATGGCGGTGGGCGGCTTCTTCGGCCCCGGTGGCTGGTGCGCGGGGTGGCACGAGAATTTCGAGTTCAAGAAATTCATGAACGACGAGCTGGGGATTGCGACCGGCGAGCAGGGCACGGTGGTGCGCGTGGTCAAGCGATCGAAGCTTGCCGACGAGATGCTGATCCCGCTCACGCAGCAGCTTCGCAAGGCCAATTATGTGGGCTATATAGACGTGAACTGCATCGTGGCCGAAAACAAGGCATGGCCCTTGGAGCTGACGTGCCGACCGGGCTGGCCGACATACAACATTCAGCTCAGCCTGCTGAAAGGAGACAGCGTCACATGGCTGAAGGATTTGCTGGAGGGGAAGGATACGGCCATCTGGACTTACGACGACGTAAGCGTGGGGGTCGTCTTGTCCGTGCCAGATTATCCCTATTCCCATGTGACGAGGAGGGAGGTGTGCGGGATACCGATCTACGGGATACGCGAGGGGCTGTGGAGCCGGCATCTGCATCCGTGCGAGATGATGCTGTGCGAAGCGCCGATGCGGACCAACGGAACGGTGATCAGAGCGCCCATGCCAGCAACTGCAGGCGACTATGTGCTGGTGATGACGGGGGTGGCGGCGACGGTGCACGACGCGGCGACTACCGCTTACCGCCGTTTGAAGAGCTTGATCGTGCCGAACTCCCCCATGTGGCGCAGCGATATCGGCAGGAGGTTGGCACGCCAGCTCCCCAAGATACAAGCTCATGGTTACGCGAGGGGGATGACCTACACGACAGCGACTTGAGCAAGGGGCTCAAGCGATTGACCGCCAGCACCCTCCGTGAGTTTCAGAAAATTCAGGATATGCAGTCGGACGGTGCCGACCAGCACTTCCCCACCATCCTGCGGGCCAAGGTTGCGGCGGGTTCCGCGACGCTCTCCACGCAGGTGAAGGTGGACGAGAACCAGATGCGGGCTGCCGTGGTCGATCGGCTGCCTGAATTGCTAGAAATACTCCGTGAGGAAGAAATTAAATACGCCTTGCGTCAGCAGCAGAAAACGGGGTAAGCTCCTGGCGGTTGATGTAGCGGTTTTGCCAAAAACCAACGTCATCCTCCCTTGGGAGCCGCCAGCGCTGCCGCGCTGGCGGCTTTTCATTTCGGCCGCAGTGCCACCACGTTCGACGTCAGGTCAGCAGACGGCACCGTGACGTTTTCCGTCATCAGCGCGTGATTGAGATCGATCTCGTAGCAGCGCAGCTGCGCTCCGGCGATCTCGGTGCCGGCGACCAGCGTGATCTTCTTCATCTCGCCGATGATGCCCTTCTCGGTCAGCCATTTGCGCCACTCCTCCCATGCCAGCGCGCGCTCGCCGGCATAGCGTTTGATCTCCGTCACGCTCACGGTGAAGCGCTTGCTGCCAGTCTCGTAGCGGGCCAGCACGCCGTCGCGTGGCGTGGTGATCGGGCGCATCGCCTTGTTCTTCTCCCAAGTGCCGGCAACAGTGAGCGTGTTGGGAGCCATCTGGGCGACGAAGCTCGCTATCTCACGGGTCTGCCACTCCATGTCGCGCGCGGCGACTGGCCCGCCCGCTTTCTCCATCACCGTGTTGTAAAGCCACAGATTTATTCGATCAATTGACAGATCGAGAAGATTGAGGTGCCGCACGAGCACACCCGCAACAGTAATGCAACTGAGCAAGCGTCTCCAGAAACGATATTTCTCAGGTAAACGGAGCTTGGCGTGCCACATGTCGCGCACCTGCTCCATGAGCCCTCTAACTTGTTCAGGGTTAGCGGCGAGATAGCGTGCATAAACATCTCCGGCAAAACCACTGTTAAGCTCCAGCTCGACACGCAGCTTCTCCCCCAGCACGTCTTTCAGATATTCGGGAATGTCGGTTTGCAGCTCCAGCACCCTGTAGGCCATCGCGTCGGCTTCATTGCCTTGGGCCAGCGCGTCCACCAAGCTGGCGTTGCCCGCCGTCAGCATGATGGTCTGCCACTCAGACAAGCGATGCTCGATCTGACCGGAGGTGTTGGCGCGCATCTTATCGCGACCGACAGTGAAATTCTGCACGAGCTGCCGGACAAAGACGGGATCACGCGTGTCTATCTCGTCATAGATCACCGGAAGATGCCCCATCGCTGCGAGCGTCAAATACTTGGTGATCCTGTTGTCCTCGTTGATAAGCCGCAACCCCTTCACAAGCCCCCACACGCTCGCCGCGCCTTCTAGCGCGACCGTTTTGCCTTTCGAGCTGGCACAGGCCAGCGACAGGATCGCACCGCCTTCATCGTGGATGCCGATGAAATGCATGAGCGGCGCGCCGAAGCCGCACAGCATCGCTACCGACTGTGCCTCACAGCCGGCGGCAAACAATTTGTTTGCGGCATTCTTCCAGCGTTCGAGCCCCGCCGCCGGGTTGCCCTTGGTTCCCACGCCGGGGCCGATCCAGCGATTGCGGATTTGCAGCTCCTCGCTGATCGGCACCTCCAGCACCTGCCCGTCAGGCATATAAAGCTTGTTGAGCAGGAACCCATTCGGCTTCCATCCGTATTGATCGTAGCGCACATGCAGCTTCCGTTTGTGGTGTTCATCGATTGCGTGACGTACATACTTGTGGAACAGGTCGCGCTCGTGCACGACCACGCCGTGATCGTGCAGGACACGCAGGCCGTTCGGCCCCCACAGCTCGCTCTGCTTGATGGTGAGGGTGTCCCAGCCTTTTGCCGGGATGAAATGCTTGAAGGTTAGCGAGTGGTCGAGCTTGCTCTCGCCCTCGCTGACCATATCGACATAGAGCGGATATTGCGTGATCGTGACCGACAGGTGACCGCCCTGCGCATCCTTGCCCTGCTGGAAGACTAGCGAGCTGTCATTGCCTTCGTAGGCGAAATGTTGCGGTGGTTGCGGGAGGGGGGCTTCCCCGACGACAACCACCTTAGGTTCTTCGATGTTGCCCAGTCGGGCTGGAGTTCTGATTGTTCCCCAGTGTGGACAGCTGGTGCAGACGCCGGGGTTGTGCTCATTGAAATACTTGCAGCTAAACGGTCCTGATATGCCTGCAATCTTCTTTTCAGTTTCGTCTTGGTCGTACCGCTGGTCTCCCACTGATAGGTCGTGTGCAAGCTGATGGCCATCAGCAAGAGTAAGACAAATCGAGAGAGCGCCACGCCATACAGGCTCTGATACTTGACCGCGTGTATCATGAAATCTTCGGAACTGCTCGCAGCCTGCAAGCACTCCTTCGATCTTTCCAGGTGGGAAGCCGCCATGGTCATCGACCGAAATGCTGCCAGCAGCTTTCTTTCGGTCCTTGAGATGCGCTCCGTCATCCTTGATTGTTTTTGCCTCTTGCGTGCCATCGATCAGAACCTCAAACCGATCTAGTCCAAAGAGCTGCCCGGTTCCTTCCGCAGCAACCAGCACTCCCACGGCACGCTTGCGGTTAGTAGTTCCCGGCGGTCGAAGGATGCTGGATGCATCTGATGTACGGGCAGGGTCACAGCACAAACCCAGTGCGGTGCACCGTCGCTTAAGGCTGCGCGCGTATCGCGCCCATTTTTCGTAAGGTATTGCAGTATCGAAGCACCAGTAAACGTGCAGGCCGGAGCCGGAGCTAACAATAAATGAAGGCTCAGGAAGGCGAAGCCGGCGGCAGAAATCGTCAAGCCCAGCGCGAGCAGCTTCAACGCTCTGATAGGCCTTGTCGGGTCCAACGTCGATGTCCAGCCAAAGAGACTTGATAAATGCGACATTTTCGGTCTTCCTGCTCTTGCTAGCCCGAAATGACGCGCAGGCATGGTAGACCGTCAGCCCGGCCTGATCGTAGCGCTTGATCGCTTCGACCAGCTCGGCATTTGTTTGAAAGTGCTCGTTCCACCGTCGCTCGCCTCTAAAGATTGTCGCGCAGCGAAGCCCTTGGCTTTCGGGCGGCAGGATGCTCTGGAAGAATTCGAGCACGCAGCTCTCCCATGTAAGCGGGACGATGGTGCTGTGACAGCTCGAACGGTACCGGCAAGCCGGTACCCTTCTCGATTGCCATTTCTAGTTTTGATAGCGCCGCTTCGAGCACGCGTCGGCGGGCAGGACGGGGTTCCCGCCCAGAAACCCACGCGCGCATCGTAGGATAAGCGACACAGCAGAAGGTTGACAAGTCCGCTACGGATAGCGCGCCCTTCTCCATGCAGCGCGCTAGCCGTTGTGCGATAGTTGCCTTGCGCAACAGGACAGCAAGCCTGTCTTTCCGGCTCATTTTATGAGCCCGAAAGCGTCATTGATCGTTTTGAAATTCGCCTCGATCTCGCCGACGATGTCCGCGTTGGGCTGCTGCGGCTGCTGCACGCCGAAAGTCTGCGGGCTATCGGTTGGCGGGGGAGGCGCGGGAGCTGCCTTCTGCGCGGGCGCAGTGGGCTGGGCTGCTGGAGCCTGCGCTTCCTTCTTGGGCCGCCCCCGCCCCTTCTTAACGGCCTGCTCCGGCTGCCCGTTCCCGCCGAAGGCGATACCTTCGGGCTGAGCGGGCCCCTGCGGAGGAGCCGGTTGCAGCTGCCGTACGGGGGCTGCAACTTGTTCCGGCTGCGGAGCCTGCGCCAGCGCCGGCATGCCGCCGATTGGCTGGTCATCCCGCCCGGTAAAGTCATCCGTCTCGCCGCTCTCCCATATTTTATCCTGCGTGGCTGCCACCTGCGGGGAGATCAGGGCGACGTAACGGAAACCCAGAACCTGCGGCGTCTTGGCGGTGCGATCGAAGAAAATCCTTGTCACCACGTCGGTGACGTCGGCCCGCCGGTCCGCTCCCGGTATCTGCTGCCGCATGACCCAGTTGGCGTAATCGCGCCAGCGGGTCTGGCTGGCGGCCGGGATGGTGAGCTGCCACAAGCCGGGGTTGGGCGCACCGGCAGCCAGCACGGCGAGCTTCTTGAGCGAGTTGCAGGGAGTGCGCGGGGCTCCGTTGTAGCCGATTGGCTTCTTCACCAGCTGCGGGCAGACACCGGGCTCGCACTTGGCAGCCTGCGGGATCAGCGCATTCACGCTGGGAGCGATGCCGTTGTCGGACCAGCAGGCGGGGGGACTGCCGCCTTTGCCGGCATACGGGCCATCGAAGAAAATCCGGCTCACCGCCGGGTTGGTGTCAACGATGACAATGTCCACATAGGGCCCGTCCTGCGGATTGAACCCCGGTGCGGGCGTCTCATTGCCGGCCTCATCGACAAACCGGAACTGGCCGCCTTCCCGCGAGATGTAGCGCGGGCGGGACATGCCCATGCCTTGCAGGGTTTCCCGGCCCAGTTGCCGGCGGTTGCCACCGAGATGCGGGCTATTGGGTAAGCTGATGTCACTGGCCATTTATGTTCTCCTGATTTGAACCGTTTCGATGTAACCTACGCTGATACCGGGCGGGGGCTGATCGTTATGACGTTCGAGGAAGCTCGTGAGCGCATCCTTGCTGACGTTCGCGGTCAGCAGGTTCGCACCCTCGTCGGGGTTTCCGAAACAAAAGCGAAGATAGCCCATCTTATCGAGGCACTTGACCGTCAGCTGACGGATACGATACGCCGTGCCGCGCTCCGTCGAGGTGTTCTTGGAACCTCGCTGAACGAGCCGGCTATACAGCACCGCCTCGATCGCCTGCTGAGCCTTGTGGATCGGTGCAACGGCCTTCTTGAAATCCTCCGTCAGACGCTCGTCCTTACGGCGGAGATCGAGATGCAGGCTAATCAGGACATCATCGCCGATTTCATCGAGTGACCTGAACTGCTCCATGTCGGGTGCGATGTTCACAGCTCGCCTCCTTTGACCCAATCCAGCATCGCGCCTTGCAAGCTGATATTTCGCTCCAGCCGGTCGAAGATCGCACGCTCCAGCGCAGTCGCTGCCAGCTGCACAACAGTCACCGGATGCTTCTGTCCTGGCCGATGCGCCCGCGCATTGCCCTGCTGATAGAGACCTGATCGATCGGTCGGGCCGTACCAGAGCACGGTCGTCGCCCGCCACAGATTGAGCCCGTGCGCCATCGTGCCGGGGTCCGCGAGCAGCACGCGCGGCTCGTCCTTCTCCTGAAAGTCGCCGAATATCTCGGCACGCTCCTTGTCGGGGGTAGAGCCGATCACTTTCTTCACCGAAATTCCTCTCGCGGCGAGCCATGTATATAGCAATTCGATCACACTTGTCAATCCGACAAAACATAAAACTTTTCCAGCACTGCGCTGAATGATGGCATAAGTCTCTTCGAGGCGATCCAGCGCGTCGGTCTCGTGCGCAACATGATCGTGGTCGTAGATCATTCCGAGAATGATCTGCAACGCCTTGCCGCGTGACACCGCTTCATTGGCGGGAATGATCGCCTTGCCGCCGGTCTCGACCTTCAGGCGATATTTCAGGTCTTTGAGCAGTCGTGACTGCTCTGCCGTCAGTTTGATGGCGCGGCGCTGCACGGTCCGCTCAGGGCCGTCCCACACGTCCTTGATGTCGATCCTGATCGCCGGCTGGAGGAGGGCACGCGCCTGCTCGTATCCATCCCGCGCGGGAAGCCATTTCCACTGGCTGACCTGAACCATGGTTCGCCGGAAGAAGGAGTAATAGCTCTCGCCGCCGGCATTGTTGATGAAGAGGGCGAGACCGTGCGCATCAGCCGGTCCCTGCGGGGTTGGGGTGCCAGTAAGGAGCCAAACATAACGGCGATCAAGAAGAAGGTGACGAGCAATCCTGCTCCTGTCAGTACGCCCATCTTTGAAAGCATCGGCTTCATCGATGATCACCGTCTGGATATCCTTGCGCTGCATGATCGCACCCGCAAGGCTGTCGAACTCCCACCCGCGTCGGCGCTTGTGGGCCCCCACTTTCAATCCGTCGTAATTTATGATGTAGAAATCGTAAGGCTTATTTAATCTCTCCAGACGCTTTTTTGGCGTGCCTTCGAGGATCACAAAATCCCGCCGGCCGCCAAAATTGGCGAAGATCTCATCCCCCCAGACCCGTTGCGTGATGCTGCGCGGGCACACAATAAGCGTGCGGGTGCCGGAGGTTTTTGTCATGAGCCAGTCGGCAGCCCAGAGGGTAGAGAGCGTCTTCATGGTGCCCATATCGCTGAGGTTCAGCGATTTCTGGTGCAACACCATGAAATTGGCGGTGAGAACTTGGTGCTTCAGCGGGTGCCGGCCGGCGACGATCGGCCAGTCGTAGTCGTCCATAACCGGTGGAGAGGGCAGCCCCAGCCAGCGCGCCATCTGGCAATTAAAAAGCGTGCGCGGGAAGGCGACGTACCCGTTATGCAGGCGCTTGGCCTGCGGGATCAATTTAAGCAAGCGGTCCGGGTCTGAGACGGCGTCGTAGACGACGATATTATTTTTTTGATCCAAAAACATCTTTTAATGCCGTAATAATTTGTTCAGCCGTACCCCAGTATGTCAGACCACCCGCTTTCCATACCTGTTCCAGGGTCTGTAATTGTCGTGCGGTTGGTTTTTCTTTTTCAGTCGCCTTCACCTCGATAGCCAAAAAGAAACCTGTTTTGGCACAAGCGTAGCAATCTACCCCTTGCCGGCCATATCCCGACGGAACCGGCCAGAAATGATAGGCACCGATCTCGGTGAGGTATTTCCTGACCTTGGCTTTCTCGATCGCTTCAGGGGTGCGGGCCATCCCGCAAACATAAAGAACAAAACGAATAAAGTCAAGAGGGAAATGCGATCCACCACGGTGCTTCCAGCCGACACTCCATGCGCCGTGCGTTCCTGGTCTGCTTGAGCCAGAACGCACGCTGCATCTGCGCAGCCTGGATGCAGGCTTCCTGCGACTGATACTGCCCTGCCTCGATCTCCTGACCGCCCCACAGCACGAGCCAGAGAAACCACACTTTCATGGATGAAACTCGCAAGCCTTCACCGGGCACCATGGGCACAGCCCGCTCTGCTGCGGCGGCCAGTATTCATTCTTCAAGGAATGCGCGATCTCGTGGTCGAGCCGTTCCATCTCGGCGCGGGTCTGGGCGAAGCCGGAGAGATCGTAGACGGGCCCTGCCATCTGCGCGCGCAGCCAGATGTAGCGCCCCTTGACCGTCTCCAGCTCTGGGTGATGCGCCTTGAGCAGCGCCGCGTGTATCTTCAGCTCGGTCGGGTCTTCCCGCTGCTTGCCGGTCTTCCAGTCGTACAGCAGGGCCGTACCGTTGTTGCGGATCACCACGTCGAGCACGCCGCACCACCAGCAGCCGGGATCGTGAAAATCGCAAGCTGAAAGATCGCGCCGCATGCCCAGCCGGCGCTCGACGTCTACAGTGAGCCCGCGCGCACGCGCACCGTCGATGGCGGCGGCGAAACTTTCAAATTGCGCCAGATTGTCCGGCAGCGGCTCGCCTCCAGCAAGTCGCTGCTCCAGTCCTTTATGCGCCAGCCATCCGTACTCCATCGCGGGCGTGCTTTCCCGCTCCACGTCGCGGGCGATGTGCTGGTGATAATAGCGGCGCTTGCAGGAGAAATCGCGGGTTGAGGTGTAAGAGTGCTTCAACTGAATATCTCGAATATCATTCTTGCGAGCTTCTTGCGGCTCTGCGGGCGCACGCGCTTGATCATCTCGATGATCTGCGTGGCATTCTCCAGCTCTGTGGGCCGCCGAGTGGTTAGTCCAGCGGCCCTTTCAGTAACAGGTAGTGATCTGCGTTTTTGCTTCGAGGGCTGTCTTTCTGGCACCACCTCCTCTCGTTTGGGTTCAGCTGGCACCTCCTCGTGCCGTGGGACGCTCCGTTGCGGCGGCAGCAGCTCGGCGCCGGCTGGCTTGTCGGTCGGGATCACCCAGTCGTCCGGCTCCACGCCCGGACCGGCGACCGGATGGGCGCGGTGAAACTGGAAATTGGGTCTAGTGGGCTCGTTCACAGCTCCTTGCCTTCCAGCCGCTTCTCGCGAGCCTTGCTTCCCACTTTCTCGCCTGCCTTGCGCGCTTCCGAAAGACCGATAGCAATTGCCTGCTGACGGGACTTGACCTTGGGGCCCTTTTTGGACCTGCTATGGAGCTTCCCGTGCTTGAACTCATGCATCACCTTCTCGACCTTGCCGCCGCGCGCCATTTTTACAGCTCCTTGTCGCCTAGCCGGCGCTCCAGCGCTTCCATTGCGCCGCTCTCCTTGCGCTCGTGCTTCTTGTAAGCCTTGGTGCCCTTCTTGGGGTCTTTGTGCTTCATCAGCTTCATCATCTTCTTGTGGGCTGCCGGTTTTCTGGCCATCACATCCTCCTGCCTTCCAGCCGTTTCTCGCGCTTGCGGGCAGCATCGGCTCCGGGCATACGCCCGGTGATGCCGGTATCCTTGAACCCGCGCTCGATCGCTCCACCTTTCGGGCGGGCGGTACGCTTGTCTCCCGGCATGGCCTTCATCCCGGCCGGGGCCTTGGCTCGCTTGGTGCTGCGCTTATGCATGGGATAAGCCTTTCTCATAGCGGTGCCCCACTGTGATCTCGGCATCCAGAGGTATCCCCGGCAGCCATTCTGGAACGGCTTTCATTTCCTGTCTAATGAATTCGGCAGCTTCATCGGACTGATCATTGTCAGGTACCAGCACCCAGGCTTCATCGTGACTTGTCCCGACCACGCTGAAGCCGGCGCGCTTGATGCGTAGCATCGCTTGAGCGGCCGTAAGGCGAGCAAGGGCTTGGGTGGTTTGCTCGACCAGCTTGGCTCCGTAGAGGCGGGCCCAGCCTTGCCGGGTCTTCTGCTGCCAGCCTGCACCGTTGTCATCCTGCTTCCACTCCAGCGCGTAGCGCAGCATGCTGCCATTGGGCAGGTAGATGCTGCCGTCCTTGACGGTCATCGGCCCCCAATTGAGGGAATGTCCTCCGGCAAGGGCGGCAATTATTCCGTCAGCCGCTCGCCAGTATCGAACGACAGCGGGATGTGTGCTTCGATAGAGATTGACAAAACGGGCGGCTTCGTCGTCGGACAGACTGACAGGCGGACCGTATGTGCCCAGTTTTGCGACTCTCTTAAACTTTGCAGCGCCGACACCATAGCCACAGCTAAGCTCGGCTTGCTTTCCTGTACCTCTTTCAGGTTGATCAGCTTTAGTAATAGGTCTCTGATAAAATTCTGACGCAATGCCGGTATAAGGATCACCTCCGGCTCTGAATTTTTCGATGACATCTAGCTCTCCGGCCAAGTAATTAAGAATTCGACATTCAATCTGGGACTGATCAGGAACCGCGAGGAGGTATCTTGCCGGAGCTTGAATGGACCGGCGAATTTCATGCCCTCTTCGCAAGTTCTGAAAGTTGCAACGATCTCCACCGCTCCATCGTGTCGTGTGCGCGCCTGCATAGAGCAAGTAGACGCATAAGGCTCCTCTCGCCGCCATGTTTCCAATGGCCTTGGCTCTGGTGGCGATAATGGAGGACTTGAGGTCGAGGCGGGCCGCAGCGAGCGCAGCGATCTCCTCATCCTCGCTGTCCAGGAGGTCCAGCAAGAACTGATCGTTCTTGCCCACCGCCGGGATCGGCCCGTTCTTGCCTTGCTTGTAGTGCACGGCGATGCCGCGCTCCTCAAGCAGAGTGGCGAACTGATCATTGGAACGCACCCACTGTTCAGATAGACCGAACTGTCGGAGTAGATCATTGTGCCGCCCGTTCTCTTGTTGCCATATCTCATCCAGCAGCTTGCGATCCCCCACCAGCTTGGGCTCGGTGAACATGCGCACCGTCATGTCCACCAGCTCGTACTCTTCGGCCGGGAACTCGACACGCAACCGGTCGAACAGCTGCCACGTCAGCGCAACGTCGTGCTTGCAGCCCTCCGCAAGCGCACTGCGTTCCCATACGTTCATCTCGGCGTAGTGCTTGCCGGCGAAGAGGAAGCCTTGCGACTTGGCGCCGAGACCGAAATGCTTGGCGAGCGCATCCAGCCCCAAAGGCAGGTGATTGCCCACCAGCAGGCGCGCCATAGACAGAGTGCAAAACCAAAAGCGAGGAGCGATACCGAAATGGTGGCGCAAAATAAGGCCATCAAACTGAGCATGGTGACATATGACGCCAGTATCATTCCAGTCCACCTGTTGCAGCTGCTGTTCCAGCTGATGCTCGTCGTACCACTGTGCGGGCGTGTGCGCGTTCCACTTGATCGCCGCACCGTGCACCTCGAAGCGCGGATCGCGGATGTAGCCTTCGGTCGTGAGCCGCTTGAGCGTGAACTCCCGGTCGAAGTAGGTTTCAAGGTCGAGGCAGATTATTTGCATTTGAAAGGGGGCTTGCGCCCCCTCCATTTCATGCTGCCGCTTCTTCTGTTGTGACGCTGCCGCCACGCGAGATATCCGGCCGCGGACGGTGTGGGGCACCGATGCGAGCCATACGCGTTGTGTTCGGCTTGCCGCGTTTTCCTGGAACGTGCGTCCCGTTCTTGATGGCGGCATACCGCTTCTTGTTCATCACGGAACGTGCTTCCAAAGTTTGGGTCTTGGAAGGAGCACGCAGCAGCAGCAGTTGCGTATCCAGCTTTTTGTTCTGCTCGAAATTATCACGCAGCTTTCCTGCTCGCACGCTGATCATGTAATGATATGCGGTAGCAGGCTCATCTTCAGTCTCTCGCATCACGATGTAAGCGTTGCGACCTGATCCGATGTAAGCCTCCAGCACGCCGCGATGATGCTTGATACCCTTGCTCTCGATACAATCCCAAGGATCGCCGATAACAGCCTTGCGGAAATCAGATCGATACGCCTTGAATAACATATCAATCGGCGCTTCCTTCAATGGGTACACCGTACCATCTCTAGCCGTGTAGGTTCTTCTAGCCATTTTCATCACTCCATGCGGCTTCAGGGGAACGTCCATCAATGGCTTGGGCAAGCCGCTGCACCCTTTCCGCACATTGATAGAGCTGCCAAACAACGCCATTGCGCACCTCTCGATCGAGCTTGTCGTTTGTCCATCCCGGCCAGCGTTCTACTCGCGGGCAGTAATCCACAATGAAATCGAGCATTTCACGCAGATACAGGTTTGCCTGCTCGTCGAGATCAGGTGCAGGCTTCGCACGTTGCTTGCGCTTGGCTGCGTACTGCTTGCCGTCACGGCCGGTGACTTTTTCAGGTGTGTCATTTGACACACCTGAGCGCATGCGTGCCACAGTTTTGAAACTGACGCCGCTCTCTTCTGCAATCCGCCGCGCCGACCGACCAGGAAACTGCGCGACGAGCTGTTTGGCGATCTCGCCGGCCTTGGCGTAGACGAGATGTTGCGCCCCGCAGTCACACGGCGCCGCACCTCCGACGCTGCCACATTTGGTGCAAAGCAGTTGCTGCTTCTCGGCGCGTTTCTTGAAAGCGACCACTGGCATTGCTCGTCTCCCTGATATCGTGGTTTCATAGCTCAAACAGCAATGACTGCACGTCGGCAATCGTCGTCACCCCGCCGGCAGGGGATGCCACCGACACGTCAAACCAGAAAGCAGTGTTAAGCGCCAAGCCAACATTACCGCCGATCACGGTGAACCCGTTCACGTCCTTGGCGGTCGATGTGAAATAGTGTTGCGTGGTCGCCCACAGCTGCCCGGTCGCCCCGGTGCCGTTGGCTGGCGCAGTGCCGGTGCCGTGCCGGCCGGTAATATTGATCTGCGCATTGGCCGTGCTGCTGGTCAGAGTACCGGAGATGATGGCGATGATGCGCCCGGTACGCACCGGTACGATGCTGAAACCAGCGATTGACCCGCAGCCGAGCATGGTGTCGGTAACGACGGTGATGTTGGGCTGGCTGGCGGCAACCCCGCTCGCCACCGGCATCTGCGTAGCCGGCGGCGTGCTCGTAAACTGCCCGCACCAGTCGTCTTGCGCGGTCACCGACCAGTAAACATTATTGGTCGCCTGCTGTGACTGATTGGGCGGCGCCGGCGCGTTGAACCGGCAGATGCCGACGGTCGGACCTAGCTTTGCCTTGTCCCAGTAGACGCAGGTTGCGCAAGCGCTGGTCATCACTGACCCCAGCTAAACCCGATCGGGTTTCTGTCGAGGGAGGCGCACGCGCGCTTGTAGCGTTCCCACGCTCTCGGCGTCACTTTCTCGCCTCGCGAGTTGCAGCCCAGCTCCATCTGATAGATCGTTCTCGGCGCGTAGCCGATCTTCGCGCTCAGCTGCTCTGGTGTCATCTGGATGGTATGTAACCGCCACCACTTGGCCTTGTGATGCTCCCGGCTCGACGGCTCCTCCCGGATCGTAGGTGTTTGCCTCAAACGCCGCTTGCGCTTTGCTGATGCTGACCATGGCTTGCCGGATACGACTGAGGTCATGATTTACTCGCTCTTCCAGCTGCTTGAGTGAGGTCACCTTGTCGTCGGCGTACTTGTTGCAGTCGTCGCGACACTTGACGCCGATTGCATAAACCTGCTCGCCCCACTTGCGCACCTCTTCGGCAATCTGGCCAGCATATTTATTCGCAATGCTGGAACCAATCCCGGCTTCCAGCATGGCCGCTTCGGCATCGCCGCCGTTCTCGCTCATATCGATACTCCCCTGGGTTGTTGCCCCGACGGCAGACGGGTCGTTCGCAGTCGCAGTGGTGCTGCTGCCGCCGGGGCTTGGGTTCCGCTTCTTCGTGGGACTTGCGGCGTACCAGATCAGCGGCTCCCCATTTGCATACTATGCAGTAGACGATCGTTTTGTCAACCACCACCACACGGCCCATACGAACGCTGTGAACAGCGCCAGATAAGGCATGGCGATTGCGGTTATAATAAAGATTATTATGACCAGCTTTTTCGTTTTCTGCTCCTTGGTCCTGCCCGGTGGTTGCGGCGGGCGCGACCACTGGTCTGGCGGGTTGAACGCACTCACGAGTGCCTCCATGGCAGGAGGCACGCCACGATCAGGGCGGTCAAGGCGGCGACCTCCATGATCAGCAGTGTCTCGACAAACATAGCTCATTCTCCCTTGGTTATGGATGCACCGTCATGGCCATCCGGGAGAGGGCGCCGCTCCGGCACGGCGCCCCCCGGCCGCATGGTCACCGGTCAGGGAGCCACCAGCAGCCAGCAGCCAGCCAGCTGTCCCTTGTACTCGCTGGCGAGGTGCGCGAGC
>Ga0207761_1000345_pt1 | contig 16523 bp, 10 predicted proteins | sample LuqExpMetageno34_FD_187792 | JGI IMG/M metagenome (GOLD analysis project Ga0207761, IMG submission 187792) | Tropical forest soil microbial communities from Luquillo Experimental Forest, Puerto Rico - Sample 34 (SPAdes) | ecosystem: Environmental > Terrestrial > Soil > Tropical forest ... | reverse complement strand
AAAATTATTCCAGTAATTCACGCGCGAGCCACGCTGCAAGATCGCTTTCATGTTGGACAGGCTATAAAAGGTGCGCCAGGCCTCGAAATAGGTCTCCCTCCACGAGCCATCTTTTAGGTACGGGTGGTGAGTGACTTCGTGATGGGAATCGTAGAGATTGAAGTCGGGATGCATCCACTCGCCGCGACGCAGCATGTGCAGATGGTCGACCGAGCCGGGCAGGGGAGTCAGCATAAAGAAAGAGGCGTGGTCAGGCCGGACGTCTTCCGTGAGGAATTTCACGTCGCGCCGGATGGAATCTACCGTATCGAAGGGGAAGCCGAGGATATAGCCGACGTGGGAGGAAATCCCGCAGTCGCGATAAGCCTGGATCAGGTGGCGATACTCCTTGACCTGATTCTGCTTCTTGCCAGCGGCCGCAAGGTTGCCGGGGTCGACGCTTTCCATGCCGATAAAAACGGTCACGCAGCCGGCTTGGCTCGCCTTGGCGACAAAGTTCTTAATCTTCCAGGAAAGCACATCAACCTGCATCATGAACTCGACAGGTATTTTTTCTTCCTCGCGAAGGCGAATGAGGCTGTCGAAGATGGCTTCCCAGTTTTTGTTGCGGGCGAAATTGTCGTCGGTGAAAAAGTAGAAGGTGATGCCGTTTTCGCGATAGTTGCGGCGAATCGCTTCGGCGATGTGCTCAGCGGAGCGGAAGCGCATCTTGCGGCCCTGTACGTTGATGATCGTGCAGAAAGTGCATTCGAAGGGGCAACCGCGGCCGCAGTCGAGAGTGCCGAAGTTGGAGGCGGCGAACTTGCGGAGATACTTCTTGCGGATGGCGGGAATCGGTTTCGTGTAGAGGTCAGGCTTGCTGTTAAGAAAGTCATACAGGGGCTTGAGGCGGCCGTGAATTGCATCGAGCAGCAGGTCGCCCCAGGTTTCCTCGACTTCGCCCTTGACGATCGAGACGCCCGCGTCCATCAGCTTCCGGATGTCGTCGGGAATGTCGGGCAAGAGCGCGAGATATCCGCTGACGTGGAAGCCGCCGATTAAGACTGTGAGTCCGGCGCGCCGGAAGGTATGGGCCAGATCGCAAGCGCGGGGGAACTGGTTCGTCTGCACACCGACCAGGCAGACGATGGTTTTTCCGCGATTCCAGAGCTCAGAGCGGCAGATGCGCTTGACCGGAATTTTGTCAACAGTTTCGTCGAGGAGACGGACTCTGACATCCCAGGAGTCGCCGAGGCGCTTCTGTTGAATTAGGTCTTCGGTAAGCCCAACGAGGCAAGCGAGGGTATTGCTAGGGAGCACGCCGCGCCAGTGGCGGACAACGTAGCCGTCGTCGTCGTATTGGGAAGGCTTGATGAGGTAGAGATTGAGTCGCTTCATAGAACACCTGTCGGCGGGCAGTCTGGAGATACCCCGGCGCTCGGGTGGGAACAAACGCGGTAATCCTGTCACAGAAGATAAGATGCAGCAAGCTTAATCGGTGACAACCGGAGAGCCACAGCAAGGGTAGCGCGAAAGCATTGACTTAGAGGCTCAAGCCAGCGCACGATAGAGAAAGGGACGAACAACTGAAGAAATGAACACGCTGGAAGCTGTGGTGGCGCACGCAGAAACGCTGGCGGCAATCCGAAAAAAGGATTTGCAGTGCGGAGACCGTGTGCTGGTGACGACCAGAAACTCGCTGTACACGGTGTGGGTGCTCGGTCAGGGCGAGTACTGGGTGTGGGGCGGCTGGTTCGATCAAAAAGGATTATCACCGCATCGGGTGGGGATCAACGGTTGCACCTGGGGCGGGAGCATCATCCATCGGGATATTGTGGCGGCGCCGGGCTTGCAGCTGGAGTTTGGAAACCGGTTGCTGACCACGCGGATTCGCAGCGTGCAGGTCATTCGAGCGAAGGCAAGCTACTCTCCGAACTGAATTCATCCAAGAACTTGGGTTGCGCTCCGTCCACCGGCGGGGCGCGCTGTTCATGACCGATTCCGAGCCGGCTCAACCAATCCGCTAGAGACTCGGGCGCGGGAAAAATCTTCGGAATACTCCTCACACTCTTTCAATTTATCGAGGATGATCGGCTTTTCCAACTCATTGGAACTGGGGTTTCTGCCCGGGTTTTGCGGGGTGCTCGGCGCGCTCCTTGCGCTTCTCTTCTCTCTCCTTTTCAGTCGGTGGGTAGCTTTCGAAGCCCTTGGTGATTTCCTGGTTCACCTTCGGCCAGACCTTGTCGATATTCAGAATTTTCTGTTCGAGGAATAAACGCCAAGCAAGGTCCTTCTTCTTAACGTCAATAAGATCGATCATCAGCGAGCCTTCGCGGGTCGTGGTGGCAGACCACAATTCGTAGGTGTAGGACCAGTTATCGACGATAAACGGATCGAAGCCGCCCCAATCTCCAGTGGCGGCGACATTGACTTCGGACTGGGAGTTGGCAAAGTAGCGGACGACGAGATCGGGATTGTCTTGGCGTTTGACTTCCTTGAGGCCGTGCTTGGTGAGCTCTCGGGCGACGGCTTCGTGCACGCGGTCGCGAATCTCGTTGGGATTCAGCTGGAGCATGACGAGGTGCTCGACTCCGCCGATGTAGGCAAAGGTCTTGAACTTCGAGAAATCGAGATCGGGATTGAAATCGATGTTCATCTTGGCGGGGGCATGGGGAGGACTCAACAAGGCGATGAGAAAGAAAAGGATTGGCGCGCCTAACGGGCGAGACATTCGTTGCTGAGTTCCGTGCCGGAGCAGGCAGGCCATTTGTTTCCCTCCGTTGAGAGGCCATCATATTCCATTTTGCCAGCGAGCGAGGAACGAAGAGGGGGGTGGGGGCAGGAACGGCTCGAAACAACCAGATTGAACAAGGTCCTAGAAATCTATAAGGATGAGGACAGCGCTCGCAATCGTTTCGCCCAAAGGTTTCTGGAGCAAGCGGCTGAAAGGCGTTTAGGAATCAGCGAGATTCAAGTGGCGGATGGCAACTTGTTTGCGCCGGTTCATGTTTGCGCCGGTTCATTGACTTGGCTTCCGCTCACCAACTAAGATGGCCGCACATGTCCGATCCTCCGTCCCGTCTGGGCCAGACCGTTTCTCACTACCGCATCCTCGAGAAACTCGGCGGTGGGGGCATGGGTGTGGTCTACAAGGCGGAGGACACCGACCTGCGCCGCTTTGTGGCCCTGAAATTCCTGCCGGATGATGTAGCCACGGACCCCGACACGCTGACGCGATTCCAGCGCGAAGCGCAGGCGGCCTCGGCGCTGAACCATCCAAATATCTGCACAATTTACGAAATCGGAGTGGAGAACAATCGCCCGTTCATCGCCATGGAGTTCATGGACGGGATGACGCTGAAGCATCGGGTTGGTGGGCACCCGCTTGAGACGGAGCTGATTCTGTCGGTGGCTGCCGAGATTGCCTATGCGCTGGACGCCGCCCACGCTGAAGGGATCGTGCACCGTGACATCAAGGCTGCCAACATATTCCTGACGAAACGGGGGCACGCGAAGATTCTTGATTTCGGACTGGCGAAGGTGCCGGCGACACGAAGCGGCCAGCACCAGATCGAATCGGGCGACACACTGACGAATGCGTTGGATGGCGAATATCACCTGACAAGCCCTGGCTCGACGCTCGGGACGGTTTCCTACATGTCTCCCGAGCAGGTGCGTGGAAGAGAACTGGACGTGCGCACGGACCTTTTTTCGTTTGGCGTTGTCTTATACGAAATGGCAACGGGCCGGGTGCCATTCCGCGGAGAAAGCCTCGGAGTCATTCTTTCTGCGATCCTGAACGATGCGCCGGTGCCGCCGGCCAGCTGCAATCGTGAGGTTCCGTCGGAACTCGAACGCATCACCCTGAAGGCGCTCGAGAAAGACCGGAACTTGCGGTACCAGAGCGCCGCCGAGATGAGAGTCGACCTACAGCGGTTGAAGCGCGACGTAGATTCGGCGCTCTCCGGGACAAGCCACTCCGCGGTGAGCACGGAAGTAGCGAGACGAGACCGGCGGCCAGTCACCGAGCGCCTTGCCGCAGTCCGTGGGTCGGTCGCCAAGGTATCGATTCCGTGGCCCTGGCTTGTGGGACCGATTGGCGTAGCGGTTCTTGCGCTTGCGGCGTTTATCTACTCGCTGACGGTCGTGCCCGCTCCATTGAAGCTTTTGGGGGCAACACAAATTACGAATGATGGCCGGGCGAAACTGATGGCGGGTACGGACGGGGCGCGTCTGTACCTGCAGTACAACACGTCCGTGGTCGGCGATTCGTCTTCGATGGGGCAAGTGTCGAGCAGCGGCGGAGAGGTCGTGCCGCTTTCCGCGCCATCGGTCAGCATGCAGATTTTGAACGTGTCGCCCGACGGCTCTGCGCTGTTGATTTCAGACGAGCCGGGAACGGCGTTTGACGGTCCGCTGTGGGCATTGCCGGTTCTGGGAGGGCTCCCGCCGCGGCGAATGAGCGATGCGCTGGGGCACGCCGGGGCATGGTCTCCCGACGGCAGGCAACTGGTTTACGCCCAGGGGAACAATTTGTTCCTGGCCAACTATGACGGAACGGACTCGCGCCTGCTGGCGAGTATGGCGGGATGGGTCACTTCGCCGCAATGGTCGCCGGATGGAAGTGAGTTGCGCGTCACGCTGCGGGACCAGAAGACGAATGCAACTTCGCTGTGGGAAATATCGTTGGATGGCAAAAATGCGCACCCCTTGCTGGATGGCTGGCACACCCCTACGGCCGAGTGTTGCGGGGTGTGGACGCCGGGCGGCAAGCATTTCCTGTTTTCGTCGGAAGGGAACATCTGGGAGCTTCGCGAAAGAACCAGTTGGCTAGGGAAAACGAGCCTTGAGCCGGTGCAATTGACTTCGGGGCCGCTGGCTCTTTCCTCGCCACTTCCAAGCAAAGATGGGAAGAAGGTATTCGTTACGGGAAGAAGGCCGCGAGGGGAGCTGGTTCGCTACGATTCGCAGTCGAACCACCTGGTGCCCTATCTCTCGGGGATTTCAGCCGAACACCTGTGCTTCTCGAAAGACGGGGAGTGGGTGGCCTATGTGATGTTCCCGGAAGGGACGCTGTGGCGAAGCAGACTGGACGGGAGCCAACGGCTGCAACTGAGCTTCGCTCCTTTGTATGCATCCATGCCGAGGTGGTCACCGGATGGAAAGCGGATCGCGTTTTTCTCTACGACGTCAGGGAAACCGGCAAAGATTTACGTGGTTTCGACGGAAGTCGGAGGCCCCGAGGAATTGATGCCTGGAGATGAGCAGCACCCAGAGGCCGACCCATACTGGTCACCGGATGGAAGTTCGCTGGTATTTGGAAGCACGTATATCTCGTCGGCGGTGGGAATTCGCATCTTGGACCTGAAAACGCGCCGAGTAACCGCACTGCCGGGGTCCGAGCAGCTATTCTCTCCTCGCTGGTCGCCTGACGGAAAATACATCGCGGCGATTCGGTCGAATTCCCAGAGTCTGATGATTTACGACCTTGCGAAGCAAAAGTGGAGTGAAGTATTCCGAGAGAGAAATGTCAGTTTTCCGAGCTGGTCGAAGGACGGGACGTACCTTTATTTCCTGAGTTGGCCGGAGGCTCCGGCGGTGTTCCGGATGCGGCTGAGCGATTCGCACGTCGAGCGGGTTGCCGATTTGAAGGATTTTCAACCGACGGGATATTGGGATGACTGGATGGGACTGGATCCGAACGATTCTCCACTGCTGCTGCGCGACACGGGCCTGCAAGACGTATACGCGATGGACTTGCAACACTGAAGAACGAGCCGAACGGTCTTCGGACCAGCGATTCGATTCGCAGTGATTCCTTCTGACGACTTGGCTTTACCTCGCAGTTCTTAGTTCCCTTTTGCACACTTCACTTGCTGCGAAGAGGCCGGTTATGCGTGGTGCCGCAAAACCTCGCCCTTCAGGGCGGGATATAAGGCACCGCTAACCAAGGGCATCTGCTACGTAGAGCAGTCGAAGCAACTCCCAGACATCAAAGCCGCCCGCGAGGACGTTCGTGCGGTTCACAGTCAAGTTCTGCAAGATGCGCTGCGCCGGATGGACAAGACTTTTCGGGCCTTTTTTCTTCGCTGCCAGCGTGGACAAGTACCGGGGTTTCCCCGCTTTCGTTCCGAGAGCCGCTACGACTCCTTCACCTATCCGCAAGCCGGATTCAAACTGAGTGGCCGCCTTTCGCTTTCGAAGATTGGCGACATCAAGATTAAGTTGCACCGTGCGATCAAAGGTCAGATTAAAACTCTCAACCTCAAACGTGAGAACGGCATGTGGCACGCCTGTTTCAGTTGCATCGTCGAGCCTGAACCACTGCCAGCGAACGATAAGGCGGTTGGTCTGGATGTCGGGCTGTTGTCGTTCGTGACGCGGAGCGACGGACGGCGAATTGGTAATCCTCGTTTGTTCCAAAAAGCGCAGAAGCGTCTTCGTCGAGCCCAAGGTCGGGTAGCACGTCGAGAGAAGTTCTCGAAGCGCTGAAGAAAGCGGTTCGTCTGGTCGCCAGGATTCACCGCAAAGTTTTCAACCAACGCAACGATTTTCAGCACAAGTTGTCTCGAAAGATCGTCAACAGCTACGGAATAATTTTTGTCGAAGACCTGAACGTAAAAGGTCTGTCCCGTGGCCGGTTGGCTAAATCGGTACACGATGCAGGATGGGCGGCATTCTTTCGAAAACTTCGTACAAGGCCGAAAGCGCCGGGCGAAGGTTCGCGTCCGTCCATCCTCGTGGAACGAGCCAAGCGTTACCCGAGTGGAGAAGCAAATCCCAAACGGCTTTCGGATCGTGGGCATGTGTGCCTGCATTGCGGATTGGTCACCACGCGAGACCAGGCAGCGGCCATGGAAGTACTGAGGCTCGGACTGAGCCTTCAGCCGCTAACCGCGGTGCAGGAATGCTGCGGTTGACTGAGAAGCCCCGGCTTCAGCCAGGGGAGTACGTCACGCGTTTTCCTCGAAGCCCGGCTCAGGTTCGGGGAGTTTATCGCCGTCGCGAGAAACCCAGACATAAAGAGTGGGCAAGAGGAAGATACTCATGACGAGATCGGAGATGAGACCGCCAACGATCACAATCGCAAAGGGCCGCTGTGAATCGGAGCCAATTGCGTGGGACATGGCGGCGGGCAGCAGACCAAAGGTAGCGACGAGCATGGTCATCATGATGGGGCGGAGGCGAAGAACGGCACCCTCAATCGCGGACTCTTCGATCGAATGGCCCTTGACGCGCAATTGGTTGATGTATTCGAGCATGATGACACCGGTCTGCACCGAGACACCAAAGAGAGCGAGGAAGCCGACGCCGGAAGAGACGCTGAAATGGGTGCCGGTGACCAGAAGAGCGAGCAGGCCGCCGATGGGAGCGAGGGCGACGTTAGCGAGGATAAGCGAGGCCCACTTGAACGATCGGAACATGAGATAGAGGATGAGAAAAATGAGCAGAATCGTGAGGGGCACAATGACGAAAAGGCGCTCTTCGGCACGCTTTTCACTTTCATATTCGCCTTCCCAATCGATGTGGTAGCCACGTGGCATTGCGACTTGCGCGGCCACTTTCCGGATGGATTCCTCGACGGCCCCGCCGAGATCGCGGCCGCGCACGCTGTACTTGATGGCGATGTAGCGCTGATTCGCCTCGCGATAGATTTCGGAGGCGCCATCGCGCTGTTCGATTTTGCAGAGTTGCGCGAGAGAGACGCGCTCGCCGGAGGGCGACAGCAGGCGAATTTTCTCAATGGCTTCCCTGGAGTTACGGTAAGGGGGGAGGTAACGAAGAACGAGGTCGTAGCGCTGCTCGCCCCGGAGGACCTGGGTGAGGGCAGTGCCGCCGATGGCGGTCTGAACGGCGTCCTGAACCTCAGCGACGTTGATCTGGTAGCGCGAAGTATGCAGGCGGTCAACCTCGATATTGATGTTCGGTTGACCGAGAACCTGGAAAACTCCGAGGTCTTCAATTCCCTTCACCTGGCGCATGACGTCCACGATCTGGTTGGCTTTGTCTTCGAGGACTTTCAGATCGTCGCCGTAGACCTTGGTGGCGAGCTGCCCCTTAACGCCGCTGACGGCTTCCTCCATGTTGTCGGCGATGGGCTGGGAGAAATTCCAGAGCACGCCGGGGACCTTGTCGAGTTCCTGTTGCATGGCGGCAATGAGGAGCTCCTTATCTTGATGGAAGACCGGGCGCCACTCTTCCTTGGGTTTCAGATCGACGAAGTATTCAGTGTTGAAGAAGCCGGTGGTGTCGGTGCCGTCATCCGGGCGGCCGACCTGGCTGGTGCACCGGGTAACCTCGGGAAAAGAACAGAGCAGAACGCGGGTATTGTTGGCGACGCGAGTTCCCTCGGTGGGACCGGTGCTGGGAGCGAGAGTGCCGCGTACCCAGAGAGCACCCTCGTCAAGATGGGGAAGGAATTCGGAGCCGACGACACCACTCATCATCAGATAAACGGCCAGAAGGGTGGCGAAAGCGGCGGCGGTGACGGTGACCGCGCGGTGTTCAATGGCCCACTTGACGGCCGAACGGTAAGACTTCTTGAGAAATTCCATGACCGGGTTGTGCCATTCGTGGGCGCCGCTGCGAAAGAAAAAACCGGAAAGGACGGGAGCAACAAGGATGGAAAAGAGGAGGGCCCCCAAAAGCGCAAAGGCCACGGTCCAGGCCATCGGCTTGAACAAACGGCCCTCGACGCGCTGCAAAGTGAAGATAGGGAGATAGGCGGTAATGATGATGGCGATGGCATAGAAGACGGGCCGCTGAACCTCGTGGGCCGCGTCGCGGATGCGTTCCATCGGAGTTTTGAATGAAGTTTCGGGATGACTGAGATGTCGAATGATGTTTTCGACCATGACCACGGCGCCATCGACAACCATCCCAAAATCCAATGCGCCGAGAGAGAGCAGGTTGGCGGGGATACCTTTGAGCTTGAGGCAGTTGGCGGCGAACAAAAGAGAAAAAGGGATGGTCAAGGCAACGATGGCGGCGCCGCGAACATTGCCGAGGAAGAGGAAAAGGATGACCACGACAAGGAGGATGCCCTCGGTGAGATTGTGGAGGACGGTGTGGGTGGTGTAGTGAAGGAGGTCGTCGCGGTCGAGAAACGGAACCACTTTAACGCCGGGAGGCAAGATGTAGTTGTTGAGCTGGTCGACCTTGACGTGAATGGCGTTAAGGGTGGCCTGGGCATCAGCGCCTTTGCGCAAGAGGACGATGCCAGAACAGACGTCGTCGTTATCGATGATCACACCGTCTTCGCGATGAATGGCGCGGCCAAACTGGCCAAGGCGGATCTTGGGGCCCTGAGCGACCACCGCGATGTCCTTAACCCGCAAGGGGGTGCCCGTCTTGGTAATCAAGGCGGTGTTCTCGATGTCGGAGACATTTCTGACCAGGCCGACGGCACGAATGTTGATTTGCTGCAGGCCCGCTTCGATGAAACTGCCCCCGGCGTTGGCGTTGTTGTTGGTGAGTTGCTGTTCGACCTGCGCCAGGCTGAGGCCGTAGGCAATCAGCTTGTTCGGATCGACGCGGACCTGGTATTCGCGAGTCGGCCCGCCAAAACTGGCGACGTCGACAACATTGGGCACCGCCTTAAAGTTCTTTTCGATGACCCAGTCTTCGATGGACTTCAAATCCATCACGTCATACATGGGATTCGTGCTCTTCAAGGTGAAGAAATAGATTTGCCCGACGGGGCTCCAATCCGTTCCCATTTGCGGGTTGACGCCCTGGGGCAGGGTGACCTGGGAGAGCCGCTCGAGCACGCGCTCTCGATTCCAGGCATTCTCCTCTTCATCGTCGAAAATGAGTTTCAGATCGGAAAGGCCGAAGAGAGAAAAAGAACGGAGGTGGGTGACGTGGGGAATACCATTCATAACGGTTTCGAGGGGGATGGTCACTTGCTGCTCGATTTGCTCGGCGGAGATGCCCGGCCATTGCGTGATGATCTCGACATAGTTGTCGGCAACATCGGGATAGGCTTCGACGGGAAGCTGGTGGAAGGAGAGAGCACCCCAAAGAATCAAGAGAACGGCAATGGAGAGGACAATGAAGCGATTGTTGAGCGCGAAATCGACAATACTGCGAATCATGGCTTCTCCTAGCAAAATTTGGACAGGACCACCGGAACGCATGCGTGCGGTTCCGTGAATGAGTTCGCGCTGCCTTGAAAAGCCCAGGCAGAACAACGAACTCGATCAGGTTGTGAGTCGAGGCTTAAGCGAGGAGGAGTTCCGGCGGGGGAGCGCGCCCAAGGTGGGAGATCAGACCACGAGCGAGGGGAAATCGGCAGTCAGAAGGCCGCGTGGCGCAAACCGGCGAGCCCAGGTGTGGGAGCCGCGCTGCCGAGGGACAAGCCCCCGTCGGCGACGGAGAAGGAACGCCAAAGCGGTCGAGTTCCGGTACTGCGGAGCCAATCCAACTTGTCTTGGAGCCACGGAAAGCCTCGGGATAAGCGGCCGGATCGGCCAAGGAGAAGCTACCGTGGCCGTCGTTCAGCAGTATCGCCACCGGCAGCTTGCGCCAGGATGTGGTGAGAACGAGATCCGGCACGTGATCGCCGTTGACGTCGCGTGCCGCGATTTGCAATCCGCCTGTGGGAGCGACGACGCGGATGGAATGCAGACCGGCAGCGGTCAGATGAAACTGAACCCAGTAGTCTGTAAGAGACAGGTCGCTGCGCCCGGCTTGGACGACCGCCAAATCAGGCCGCAGGTCGCCGTCAAAATCAGAAAAGGCAAAGGGAGCATCGGGCAAAACTGAAGGAACGGACTGGCTCTCGGCGAGGGCGTGAGGAGCAGCGGCCAGAGCGAGGGTGAGAAGAATCAACAAGCAAAAGAATTTCGCCAGCCGCCCCAATCCTGGGGGCGCTTCACGATTGAGAGGAGAAAATGAGGAGACCAACTTGGAGCGATCCACGAATAGCCCTCTTCCTCAAGAAAATACGATATCACCCAATGATTCGCAAAGAAAACCCCTGCGAGCCGTCGGTTTCTTAACGATGCCTAGAGACACCCCGCACCGAGAAAACAATTAAGGGCGCCTGCCGCAGTCAATTGAACCAAAGGCGAGGGCAGCGAATTCTATTTTCCGAATACCTGAGGGGGCTCGCTGATTCTTCCTTTGTCGCGCTGGCCGGAGGGCAGACTCCCCTTGCCGCTTCTCTTTCCGCAGCCTCTTAGTCCGCCAACCAGACCACTGGGGTAAACAGCGTCATTTCGTGGAGAACGCGTGATACGTTCGCACGGTTTTCGGCACTACACAACAAACGACTGTGGTGGAGGTGTCAGGGCCGCGGCGGGCGGTTTGTTGCTTCGCTTGCGACACAGACGCCGGGGTACTAGTTCATGGTAGGTGCGGATGGTAGGTGAAGACACGCCGACGACCACGTCGAACGCCAAGCCAGACGAGGCGATGCTGGCAACGAGGCGCATTCTCCTGAAAACTGCGCAGCGGGGAGGTTTCGGACGGCGGCTGAGGTAGCGAGCAGTTTTGTGTTGCTCCGAGGCTTGTCAGCACAATTAGTTTCCTTTGAGTGCAAGATTCACCTAAGATTCCGTACTAACATGGCGGCCCTTCTGACAGGGGCGACCGAAGACAAGCACGCTGTCGGTTGCCCGAAGGCGGCTCGAGTGAAATTCACGTCCCGGCCCCGACCGGCGATAGCCGAGGGTGAAAGCCCCGAAAAACGACGGAAGGCGGATCCGCCCGATCTGAGCGGAACCACCGTTGGCCGATTCTTGCTGCAAGTGCGGCTTGGACGAGGCGGCATGGGCGAGGTCTACCGCGCCTACGACACGAAGCTCAAGCGGCTGGTGGCTCTTAAAAGAATAGTCAACGCTCCCGATGATCAGTACCGGGAGCGGCTTTGGACTGAGGCGCAGTACGCTTCGCGCTTGAACGACGCTCACATTGCGGCAGTCTACGACATGTTCGAGGAAGGAAATGGAATCTTCCTCGTGATGGAGTATGTCGAAGGGCAAACGCTGCGGCAGCGGCTGAAGGAACCGATCTCGATCAACAAATTCCTGGAAATCGCGGTGGAGTGCGCGGAAGGGCTGGCGGCAGCGCACAAGGGCGGAGTGCTGCACCACGACATCAAGCCGGAAAACATCATGTTGACGTCGGCGGAGCAGGTCAAGATGCTGGACTTCGGGGTGGCGCGACGACTGCCGAGTGCCAGCCTGTTGTCGACGGAGATTGATAACCGTGGCGACCGGGGCAAAGTGAGCGGAACGCTGGCGTACATGGCGCCGGAAGTCCTCGAAGAAAGCGAATCGGACGAGCGCTCGGATATTTTCTCGATGGGCGTGATCTTCTACGAGGGGCTGGCGGGACGGCACCCGTTCCTCACGAAAGGATTCCTGGCGACATGCAACCGGATTCTGAGAGAGAACCCGGTACCGTTGCGAAAGCGGAATCCGCGAGTACCGGCCGAGTTCGAACGCATTGTCAACAAGATGCTGGCCAAGAATCCAGCGGAACGCTACGTTTCTGCCGCTGATTTGCTGGTGGACCTGCGTACGCTGCAGCGGTCCCAGGGGCTGGTCGGAGCGCTGACGCAATCGCCAAAGGGACAAAACGACGGTACCGCAAAGGGCAAAGCGAAATGGTGGCTCAGGGGGGCAGGCGCCCTCCTCGGGCTCGGGTGCCTGCTGGCGCTCGGGAATTATCTGTACCGGGCAATCGCGGCGCCGATCTTCGCAGCGCATGACCGGATGCTGGTGGCAGACTTCGAAAACCACAGCGGCGAGCCGCTGTTTGATGAGACAGTCGGCGAACTGTTGGGACACGAACTGCAGCAATCGCGTTATTTGAACATCGTGCCGCGGACGGAGGCGGTGGCAGCCGCGAGGCTGGTGGGACGGCAGGATGTTGACCACATCGATGCGACGCTCGGCGAAGAAATCTGCCAGCGCGGGAACTACCGCGCGCTCCTGACGGGCGATGTGGTGAAAGCAGGGAGCGGGTACGAAATTTACGTGAAGGTCGTGGACCCGAAACAGGGCGCGGCGGTGTTCGCGGACAAAGAAGGGTTGCAGTCGACGAGCGAGTTGTATGTCGCAGTGGATGAACTTGCAAAACGGTTGCGCAATCACTTGGGCGAATCAATGGCGCAGATCGATCAGCGGAGCGTGCCGCTGGCGCAAGTGACGACTCCTTCGCTCGAGGCGCTGAAGCGTTACTCGGCGGCGATGAAAAGGTATTCTGCTGGGGAAACTGACCGATTCCTGCCGCTGGCGAAGAGCGCTGTCGAAATTGACCCCAGCTTTGCGATGGCTCACCTGTACCTGGCAAGAGCGTACTACCAACTCGGGAATGTGAACGAGTTCCGCGGACACATGAAGCTGGCGAGGGCCGAGATCAATCACGTCTCGGAACGTGAACGATTTGTGATTCTGGCAGTGGATTACTCAGCGCATTCGCTTGAGGAAAAGTCGTTGGAGCAATACCGACTGCTGACGGAACTCTATCCGGACGACATCGAGGGGCTGCAGGGATTCGCGGAGGAATCCGTGCAGATGGGGAAGTGGGCGGACGCGATTGCAGCGGAAAAGCATCTTTTGCAGATGAATCCACACAGCGGAGTGGACTACATCCGCCTGATCCTGTGGCTGGACGAAACCAGCCAGTTTCAGGCCGCGATCGAAAGCTACTCTTCGGCGCAGGCCAATGGGCTGAAGGCGGCGGAGCTGCACTGGGGAGCGGGCCTGGCCTATCTCGGCCAGGAGAATGCGGAGAAAGCGCGCGAGCAGTTCCAGTTGCTGGCGCGCGAGGGCGGAGATTATGAGAAGGGATTGGCAGCGATTAGCTCGGCGCGAGTGCTGATCTATCAAGGACGGCTGAAGGAAGCGACGGAGGCGCTACACACGGGCATAGTCCTGGCAGAGAAGCAGCACAGTGACACATGGATCCCGGTCTACCGGTATCTTCTGGCGTCGGTGCTGGTGTTGCGCGGCAAGACAACGGAGGCGCGGGCGGAATCGCAGCGGCTGTCTGCTGCCGCGCCCGCGAAGGAGACCGAGGTCGAAGAACTAAGACGAGCAGGACTGGTTGCGCTGGATGTGGGAAATGTAGCCGGAGCACAGACAGAACTCACCGCGTTGGCGAAGTTGAATGAGACGGAGGATAGCGCCTACACTCACAGTTGCTATTACAACCTGAAGGGCGCGATTGAGCTTGCCACGCGCAAGCCGGGGGATGCGGAGGAGAGCCAGCGCCGCGCGGCCGTGTACCTGCCTTTCTTCAGCGCGTATGAAGGACTGGCGAGTGCATTGGAAGCACAGCACAGATGGAAAGAAGCCGCGCAAGCTTACCAGCATTTTCTGGATTTCAAGGGGGAAGTGGTCAGCGAGGATTCTCCGGCCTATTGGGTGGTGGCCAATTTGCGGTTGGCGCGCGTGCTTAGGCAAGGCGGAGAACCAAAGGAAGCCTTGAAACACTACGACGAGTTTCTGCGGTTGTGGGCCAACGCGGATCCAGATTTGCCCGTTTTGCAGAAAGCGCAGGACGAACGCGCTCGAACGCTCGAAGCCGTTTCTTCGGGGCCAGGCACGACGGCCCCGCAAGGGAGATAGCCAAGTCAGAGAGGAGAGCCAATGAACGAAGGAACAGGTACGCAAATGCAAAAGATAAACGGAAAGCTGTCGCGGGAACAACGCGATCACCTGCTGAATCACCATCTGGGACTCGCGCTCTGCGGAGACCGGTTGCATGTGAGATATGTTCTGGAATGCGATAACGCCGACCAGGACGAGCCCTGTCCGCTTCCCGAGGAAGTGTCACTATTTTTGTGCAAGCGTCCACCGTGCCCGGCCTGAAGAGGTGAGAGCGCTCGGAAAGCCTAGGACCGGAGGCGTGCTCGCGCAGTTCGCGCCCGGGCGGCCGCGTGTTTTAGCTTTTGGCAGAGCGGCGCTGACGCAGGGCTTCGAAGAGGACCACGCCGGTGGCGACCGAGACATTTAGGGATTTGACGGGACCCGAGGTAGGAAGCGACACGACGAAATCGCAATGCTTACGGGTAAGTTCGTGTAGCCCGCCTCCTTCACCGCCCATGATGATGCCAGTGGGCGAAGTGTAATCTATGTCCGTGTAGGACTTGTCCGCCGCTTCATCCAAGCCAACAAGCCAATAACCCGCCTGCTTGAGATCTTCCATGGCGCGAGAGAGATTCGTGACCTTGGCGACAGGAAGGTGCGCGAGGGCTCCGGCGGAAGCACGCGCGACCGTGTCGGTTAGGCCGGCCGCACGCCGCTCGGGAATGACGACACCATGCGCCCCGGAGGCAAGAGCGGTGCGGATAATCGCGCCGAGATTGTGAGGATCCTCGACACCGTCGAGAAGAACGATGAGACCGCCCTGCGATTTGGATTGATTGGCGTGAGTGATGACGTCTTCGAGAGTGACCGGGGCGCGGGCGGCGGCGATGGCGACGACTCCCTGGTGATCGCGGGTATTGGCCAAACGGTCGAGCTGGCCGCGGTCTTCGAAACGAACAGCAATACCGCGCGAGCGGGCGAGCTGAACGATTTCTTCAACGCGGGAGTCCTGACGGCCCTTGGCGATAACAATACGGTCGAAGGCGCTCCCGGCCTCGAGGGCTTCACGAACCGCGTGAATACCGGTGAAACGATCCATACCGAAGACGGCTCCCGGTGGTCAGTTTACAGTTCAGAGTGAAGTGATGTCACGAGCGGATGAGTGAGGCAGAGCGTGGGAGTAGGACCGCGGCGCAGGGTTATTGCAGCGACGGGAGAAATGCATTTAGCCGTGCCGCCGTCCGCTACCTGGCCCGGCGCGAAAGGAAACTGGCAGTCTGCCTCCGCCTGCCTCCGGCAGGCAGTGCCAACTGGCCCTGTCAATCGAGGGCAGAACAGAATTCGAGGAGGCGGGCGCGGACGGATTTGACAGGGACGGCGAAGGGCAAAACGGAGGCATCGTCGAGAAGCAGGATGACCCGGTCGAGTTCGCCTTCGCCGGCGCGACCCGCGAGAGCAAGCCGGAGGGGATGGAAGAGATCGCGGCCACGAACCTCGAGAGTTTCTTTAAGGTGAGTCACAACATCCTTGAAGCGGTCGGAGTCGAACGGCTTCGGGTCGAGAAGGAGGAGGGCGAGTTGGCGGATGACGTCGCGGGCGGCGTAACGAGTGAGGATCGCGTGGGAATCCGGCGACCGCATGATTTGCGGGGCGTCATAGGCAAAGACCAGTTGAAGCAAATCAGTGAGGCCGACGAGATCGTTGGCATGGTGGCCGAGAAGTGATGCGGCACGTTCGCACCAGGCGAGTTGTCCAGGAGCCGGATCAGCGGAGAGCCAATGGCGCTCTCGGAGGATGGACAGGACATCGATCGCGGTGTAGGGGTTAACGGGCGCGGGGCGTTCGGCGATGTGGTCGTCGGAGGGCATGGGGCAAGTTTAGCGCGGATGGTTGGAGGAGAGATCCCAAGCGACAATTCATGGGTCACGAGTAGGAGAGCGTGGCGACGACGTAGGATGCGACGGCTTCGCCGCGGCCCACAGCGTCGACGCCTTCGTTGGT
>Ga0207761_1000344_pt1 | contig 16553 bp, 11 predicted proteins | sample LuqExpMetageno34_FD_187792 | JGI IMG/M metagenome (GOLD analysis project Ga0207761, IMG submission 187792) | Tropical forest soil microbial communities from Luquillo Experimental Forest, Puerto Rico - Sample 34 (SPAdes) | ecosystem: Environmental > Terrestrial > Soil > Tropical forest ... | reverse complement strand
TACTGTCCCGTCGCGGGGTTGACCGGACAGTCGGCGAACGACCCGGTTGTCTGGTTCGGGCATAGGTCGTTGAAATTACCTTGCCGCTCGGCATTCGAGGGGACCAGCGAATTGAAGGTCTGTCCTGGAACACTTTCCTTCCGCCATTCCTGCGACCAGAAGAAGAAAGTCTTCGTCCGATTCGCGTTGTAGTGTCCGGGAATAAAGACCGGGCCACCTATCGTGTAGCCGAAATCGTTCTTGTGGTAGGGCGGCACTTCCGCCTGGAAATAGTTGCGAGCGTTGAAGTCGGTGTTGCGCACGAACTCGTATACATCGCCGTGGAAGTTCCGCGTTCCCGACTTGGTTTCGACTTCGACCGTCCCGGAGCCACTTCTTCCATATTGCGCGCCATAGTTCGAGGTCAACACCTTGAACTCGGCGATGGCATCGACGCTGGGATAAACGTTCAGCGTGGAGTTGCTGCCGTTATCCATATTGTCGCCACCGTCCAGTTCCCAGTTGTTGTACTCAGTCCGGCCGCCGTTCACACTGAAAGCCACATTGCCGTTGATTCCTACCGTGCCCTCGTCTTGGCCGCTTTGGTTATTCACTCCCGGAGTCAGGGTAGCCAATTGGGTGAAGTTCCGCCCGTTCAATTGCAGCTGCGCGATTTCCTTGCCGGTAATGACGCCCGACAGCTCCGAAGACTGGGTTTCAACGGTACCGACACTTGAACCTTCGACCGTCACTTCGGCGCTTGTGCCGCCTACCGCAAGGGTAGCGTCGGCGCGGGTCTTTTGCGCGACCCGTAGTGTGATGCCTTTGGCTTGGTACTTCTTGAAACCCGTAGCGTCGACCTCGAGGTCGTAGGAACCGCCCGGGAGTCCTCCAACCACATATTCGCCGTCGCCATTGGTTTTGGTAATGCGATTGAGCCCTCGCTCAGGGCTGCTTACCGTGACCTTGGCATTCACGACACTGGCGCCGCTGGGATCGCGGACCGTACCGGTGATTTGTCCGGTGTCTTGAGCTAAAGCGATTCCCCCGAGCAATACGCAGAACCCACAAACCGTGCCCAAATACTTCATATCCGCCCCCATGCGGTCTTGAACGTAACTCCGGTTCGAACAGGCCTGACGAAGTGGAAGAAAATCGACAGCTTTCAAACGATTTAATAACCAACAATATTCGGAATGTCAAGTGGCAAAATCATTACTGCTTGACAGCTCTCGTCGACTGCCGGGCTGAAAGTGTCGGGTTTATGAGTGTCAAATTGCCGTTAGACGCTACCACGGCGCCAGTGAGGTTCTTCCAGATTGTCTCGGAAGCGAAAGTCCCCATCTCCAACATGGGCTGGCGGACGGTTGTCAGGCTCGGGCTGGCGAGTGCTGCCATGGGAATATCATCGAAACCAACCACCGAGCAATCCTGCGGCACACTGCGGCAGCTGTCCGCCAATGCACGGATGGAGCCGAATGCCGTCATGTCGTCGAATGCAGCGATTGCAGTAAACCGTGGTCCCGCCTTCAACAATTCCGCGGTCAGTTCCGCGCCCGATGTGAACCCCGACAAAGGGTCTGACGAGCCAGACAGTTGCTTGACCAGCGCGGGCCGGATATTCAAGCCAGCCTCTCTCGCGAAACGCTGCATGCCTGCCCAGCGGCGGCTGGTATCGCGCAGCTGCTTGGGCCCGAGAATGAAGGCGACATCACGATGGCCGAGCTCGTAGAGATGCCTTAGGGCGAGATAGCCTCCGGCTTCGTTATCCACCAGGATCGAGCCAATCCCGGACCGATGCAGATCGCGACCCACGACCACGGTTGGCAGCCTGCGCTCGACCACTCTTTTCAGCGCGTCGATTTTGACGAACAGCCAGTTTGCCACCACGATCAGCCCTTCCACGCGGCGGTCGATCAACATCTGCAGGTAACGTCCAAACCGATTGCGGTCATTGTGTGCGTCCATGACGATCGGCAGAAACTCTGTCGGCTGCAAACGTTTATCGATTCCTCGCAAAATCAGTGTGCAGAACGGATCAGAGAGATCGAACACCACTACTCCGATGGTATTGCTGCGCTGACTTCGTAAAGAGCGCGCAAATACATGCGGCCGATAGCCGAGCCGTTCTGCGACCTCGCGTATGCGCCGCCGGGTGTCCGCCCTTAGATGCTTCGCCAGTGGAGCCTCGTTGAGCACAATGGAAACCGTCGAGGCGGAATAGCCGCTCTGCCTGGCGACATCCATCAGCGTGACGGTCTTAGGTGGGGTTGTTCGTGTACTCAAAGCACCAACAAGATACCACTGTCACATCCGCAGCCCCGCTTAGCTATCCGCAGTTTTTGGCTCGACAGTCCCACCATTCCGAGCCGTGGGTTTACGAGGACTGGCGGTTGCGCGCTCTGGCTTGACAGCGTTCGTCAAGCGTTTTACTGTAAGCGCCCACTGGAGGGTGAGGTGGAAATGTCGCTGTCTCCTGTTACCGAAGTGGATGACGAACTCGAACAGGCGGGCAAACCCGCGGGCCCATGCGCGATGGTGGTGTTCGGCGCCACTGGCGACCTCACGATGCGCAAGCTGGTTCCGGCCCTTTACAACCTGGAAAAAGCTGGACTCCTCCCTCGGGAGTTTGCCGTTCTGGGTGTTGCCATCGACGATCTTAGCCTTGAGGATTTCCGCAAGAAAGTTACCCGCTTTCTGCAGGCTGAGGATCACGGCACAGAGGCCTGGGACCGCTTCCAACAATGCCTTCACTACCTGCGTGGAGACTTTGGCGACGAGGCGACCTTCGCAAAGCTGAAAGAAGCGTTAACTGCCCTCGATCAGCAACATGGCACCAGCCAGAACTATCTGTTCTATATGGCCACCTCGCCTAAGTTCTTCTGCGAAATCGTTCAGCAACTCGGGCGATCGGGTCTTTCGAAGCAGCAGGACGGTCATTGGCGGAGGGTGGTCATCGAGAAGCCGTTTGGTCAGGATCTTGACTCCGCCCTGACGCTCAATCAAAACATCAAAGACGTGCTATCGGAAAAGCAGATTTATCGGATCGACCATTATCTGGGCAAAGAAACGGTGCAGAACATCATGGTGTTCCGCTTCGGCAACGGGATCTTCGAACCGATCTGGAACCGGCGCTACATCGATCACGTGGCGATTACGAATGCCGAGACCGTAGGTGTTGAACTGCGTGGCGGCTACTTTGATGCCGCCGGCACTCTGCGCGACATGGTCCCCAACCACATGATGCAGTTGATCAGCCTGACCGCGATGGAACCACCCGCATCGTTCAGCGCTGACGCAGTACGCGATGAGCAGGCAAAGGTCTTGAATGCTATCCAACCGCTCAGCTCGGAAGATGTGTTGCACCAGGCGGTTCGCGGGCAGTATGGCGAGGGTGCGATTACGAAAGAAAGGGTGCAGCCCTACCGGTCCGAGCCTGGCGTTTCGCCGGAATCGAAAACGGAGACCTTCGTTGCGATGAAACTGAACATCGACAACTGGCGCTGGGCTGGCGTCCCGTTCTATTTGCGGACAGGAAAGCGCATGGCCAAACGGCACACCGAGATCAACATTCAGTTCAAGCGGGCTCCGTTTCAGTTGTTTCGGCAAACCGCCGTGCACAAACTCCAGACGAATCGCCTGGTGATTCAGATCCAGCCCGACGAAGGCATGGCGCTTGGTTTCGGCGCGAAGATCCCCGGCGCTCAACTACGCCTGGGATCGGTGGAGATGAGCTTCGAATACGCGAAGTATTTCGGTGCTGAGCCTTACACGGGCTACGAGGTCCTGCTGTACGACTGCATGATCGGGGACGCAACTTTGTTTCAGCGTGCCGACATGGTCGAGGCTGGCTGGAGAATCCTGGATCCTGTTTTGGACGTCTGGAAGGCGCTGCCTGCCCGTAATTTCCCGAACTACACGTCCGGCTCGTGGGGGCCGAAGGAGTCGGATGATCTGATGGAACGCGACGGCCGGCACTGGAGGAAGATCGCATGATACTTGCGGGCGACATCGGAGCCACTAACGCGAGACTCGCCGCCTTCGAGACCGAGGGAAACCGCCTTCAATGCGTGGTCGAGAAGGTCTATCCCAGCCAGCAACACAATGGCCTGACGGAAATTGTTGCCGCCTTCACGAAAACCGAGGGTATACCAGTCCAATCTGCGTGCTTCGGAGTCGCCGGCCCGGTCAGGGGAGGCCGCAGCAAGATCTCGAATCTGCCTTGGACCATCGACTCACGGGAAGTTGCTGCGCAGCTGAAGCTGCGTACAGTAGGGCTGATCAATGATTTGGAAGCGTTCGCGTACGGGATTGATGCGCTGGAGTCGAAGGACTTCGTTGCTTTGAGCGAAGGGTCAAGCGAGGCCGAGGGTAACACCGCGGTGGTGTCGGCTGGATCCGGCCTCGGAGAAGCGGGCCTTTACTGGGATGGACATCGTCATCATCCGTTTGCCTGCGAAGGTGGGCACACCGAGTTCGCTCCTAAGAACGACGTTGAGATAGAGCTTCTTCAATATCTGATGAAGAAGTACAAGAACCAACACGTGAGCTATGAAAGGATCCTATCCGGTCCAGGCATCAAGAACATCTACGAGTTTCTCAGGGACACATCCCGGGAACAAGAGCCTACCTGGTTGAGAGACGATCTGGCCGCGGCTCCTGATGCTCCCGCCCTGATCTCGCAGCTTGCTCTGACACAAAAAGCGGCGATCTGCGACCGAACCTTGTCGATCTTTGTCAGTGTCTTCGGATCGGAAGCTGGAAACTGCGCCTTGAAGTTCATGTGTACAGGAGGGATTTTCATTGCCGGCATAGCCGGCAAAATAGTGTCGAAGATGCAGGACGGGACCTTCATGGAATCTTTTCTCAGTAAGGGCCGCATGAAGACCCTACTCCAGGAAATACCAGTCAAGATCGTCCTCAACGATGATTCCGGGTTGATAGGGGCGGCCCGGTTCACACTTGTTCAAAAGGCTTTCCGGGTGCAGTGAGCTTACTGCGCCCGGACCTCTGGGGCAGCATTCACCCGGAAAACGAGGATGGTCACCGCCGACTCGATAGTCTGAAGATTATCGGCGCTCGATACTGATTGCAAGAGAATAGCGAGCGACTCCGAAGTTGTTGAGGCGGGTTAACATCGTAATCACGGCCATGCGACGCACGTGCGCGTTCTTCGGATTTCTATTCCTACTTTTGTGCAGCGGGTTTGCAGAGAACGGTGCGGACGCCTGGCTACGTTACGCGCCTCTCGATCCTTCAATGGCCGGTCAGTATTCTCAGCTTCCAGCGACCATCGTTGTTCTCGGCCATTCGGCTCTATTGAAGTCTGCGCAAGCAGAGATGTTGCGCGGAATTCAGGGAATGCTTGGCCGATCACTACGGCTCACTGCCGGAGATCCGAGAGAGGCGGCAATCGTTCTCGGCACCGTGGAGCAGATTCACAGATTGGACGAGGGATTTACAACAGATCCGGACTTACGAGCCGATGCTTACTTGCTCCGATGGGCACTGCTCGGCGGGCGACGCGCCCTAGTCATCACCGCTGCCACTGATCGTGGCGTACTGTATGGAACATTTGCACTGCTACGCAAAATTGCACAAGGAGAGAGTCTTGCAAACCTTCACGATTCACAGACACCGTCGGCTCCCCTTCGATGGATAAACCAATGGGACAACCTGGATGGCTCCATCGAGCGCGGCTACGCGGGAGCATCCATCTTTTTCGAGGAGCGGACTGTGCGTCCGGACCTCACCCGTGCCGCGGCGTATGCCAGGTTGCTGGCATCGGTTGGGATCAATGGCTGCATCGTGAACAATGTGAACGCCGACATCCATATTCTTGATCCAGATGTCATTGCAGAGCTTGCGCGTATTGCTGACGTGTTTCGTCCCTACGGCGTTCAACTCGGCGTCGCCGTGAACGTAAGCATGCCGAAGCAGGTCGGTGGGCTGGATACGTTCGACCCGCAAGACCCTCAAGTTGCAATCTGGTGGCAAAGGAAGTTTGACGAGGTTTACCGCCAGATCCCTGATTTCGGTGGTGTCGTACTGAAAGCCGATTCCGAGGACCAGCCAGGTCCGTCGGTATATGGTCGCAGTCCCGCGAACGCGGCTAATGTGATTGCGAAAGCTTTAAGACCTTATGACGGTGTCGTCTTCTATCGGGCATTTGTCTACAACCATCATCTGGACTGGAACGATCCCAAGGCCGACCGCGCGCGCGCTGCATACGACACTTTTCGCCCCCTCGATGGCGAATTCGACGATAACGTCGTCATCCAGATCAAGTACGGTCCCATTGATTTCCAGGTGCGAGAACCGGTGTCGCCGTTGTTCGGGGGACTGCAAAAGACGAATGTGGCCATCGAGCTTCAGATTACCCAGGAATATACCGGGCAGCAGCGTCACACGGTATTTCTGGTTCCTCTGTGGAAGGAGATGCTGGATTTTGATCTGGGCGTGGCTGGGCAACCCACGCTTGTGAAGGACGTCGTTGGCGGTCGCAGTTTTCATCGGCCCCTCTCTGGATACGTTGGAGTCGCCAATGTTGGCTCGAGCGCGAACTGGCTGGCGAACTACCTCGCCATGGCCAATCTGTATGGATTCGCCAGGCTGGCCTGGAATCCGAATTTGACTGCTGAATCCATAGCCGAGGAATGGACGAGGCTGACTTTTAGCAATGATCTTGATGTCGTGCGTAACGCAACGGCCATACTGCTGGCGTCCTGGCCTGCTTACGAAAATTACACTGGTGTGCTTGGCCTTCAGACACTTACGAACATCACGGGCTCGCATTATGGTCCGGCTCCGGAATCGCAAGAACGCAACGGCTGGGGCCAATGGATTCGCGCTGACCACAGCGGGGTCGGAATGGATCGCACGGTGGCCACTGGAACTGGATTCGTCGGACAGTATTCCCCAGCAGTTCAGAAGATCTATGAATTACCGGCTAACACTCCCGACAATCTGATTCTGTTCTTCCATCACGTGCCCTACTCATATCGCCTGCAATCCGGTAAGACAGTCATTCAGTCACTCTATGACTCACATTATGAGGGCGCGGCCAGGGCGGCGGAATTCGTCACGATGTGGGAATCGCTCAAGGGACATATCGATCAAGAGCGCTATGCCGAAGTGTTGGCTCAACTGGAGTACCAGTCGGGACATGCGATCGTATGGCGCGATGCCATCGACGACTGGTTTAATCGCATCTCTGGAATACCTGACGACAAGGGCAGCGTGGGGCATCACCTGAATCGAACGGAAGCGGAGGCGATGGATCTGCGAGGCTACCAGGCATTCGAACCTGCTTCCTGGGAAGGGGCGTCAGGCGGCAAAGGCGTGACTTGTCCTGAAACAGTGGCGTCATGCTCCGCGCAGACAAACATCCAGAGCGCCGGGCAGTACGAAGTTGACGTTGAATACTTCGATGTGGCAAGTGGGGTGGCGCACTTTAAAGTGTTCGTAAACGATCAACTGGTAGACGAATGGTATGGCGACATGGAACTGCCAGGCTCCACCCCCAGCGCGGATTCGTCAGTACGACGGAGAATCAAGGGCTTGGTATTGCGGCCGGGCGATGCAATCCGCATCGTCGGAATTCCAGACCGGGGTGATCGCGCTTCCCTGGACTACATAGAAGTGACAAAGGTCGCACGCTAACCAACTGCTGCAGCAGACGAGTACCCGGAAGGTTTGCTGTCCCAAAGCCGCGAGTTGTCCCGGAGTGGCGGCCCCGAGTCATAACCACGTCGACCAACGTTGGCACGTCTATTTCACGACATTTTTACGTTGACGTCTGACATGGACTCGTGAGACTCTGCGGGGAGTTTTCGCCGAATCATCGCCGCATGGGCCCAGGTTTCAGAGCCACGGCTGACTTTCGGGAAAGGCTTCGTCTCGCCGCGGGGAATGCGCAGGAGGATGGCATGAAGCGGTATTCGCTGATGCTAGTGTTGGGCACCGTTTTACTGATTGGGTCTGCAGCGTCCACCCAGGAGCGGTTCCTTGGTTCAGTCTCCCTGGTTCCATACAACTTTGCCCCGTTTGGATCGGCCCTATGCAACGGCCAGTTGCTTTCCATCAGTCAGCACACGGCCCTGTTTTCGCTGCTCGGCACCAGTTTCGGCGGCGATGGCATCACCACCTTTGCCCTGCCTGACCTGCGGGGACGAGTAGTGCTCCATCAAGGGCAAGGGGTTGGGCTGCAGAGCTACAGTTTCGGGCAACCTGGTGGCGAGGAGTCGGTGTCGCTCAACGTGGCGCAATTGCCCTCGCACTCACACACCGCGGTGGCCAGTTCGTCGGTGGGAAACACGGTTACGCCGAATGGAGATACCTGGGCCGTCGGTCCGCGCGCCCTGCTCTACAGTGCGCCTTCGAACCTGACCGCGATGGCGCCTTTAGCAGTGTCCGCGAACGGCAGTTCGGCGCCGCACGAAAACCGTAAACCGTTTCTGACCCTTAACTACGTGATTTGGTTGCAGGGTATCTTCCCATCGCGGCCATGAGCCGCGACCCATACGGGTTGACTTCAAATCGAGTGTCAATGATTTCGCGGAGTGTATATGCCAAGTAGATTTCTACCTTTGCTCCTGGGCGTGGCGGCGTTGCTGGCGATCTCTGGCGCAGCGAGTGCCCAAACACCCTTCCTGGGCGAGATTGACCTGGTTGCCTTCAACTTTGCCCCGCAAGGCTGGGCCTTTTGTGACGGACAGTTAGTGGCAATCCAACAAAACACCGCCCTGTTTTCGCTGCTCGGCACCAACTTCGGCGGCGATGGCATCACCACCTTTGCCTTGCCCGATTTGCGGGGGCGGCGCGCCATCGGTCAAGGACAGGGTCCGGGCCTGCAGAATTACGACGTCGGGCAGGCTGGGGGCGAAGAGACGGTAACGCTCACGTTGAACCAAATCCCGGTGCATAGCCACAGCTTTGCGGCCAGCGGCGCTCCAGGTGGTTCCAAAGGACCGGGCGGCAACTTCTGGGGTTCCGCGTCACAGGTAAACCTCTACAGCACACCCGGCCACGGGCCGGCCAATATGGCGCCACAGGCGATCGGAGCCACCGGAGTCGGCGGGCCTCATGACAATATGCCGCCGTACCTGGTGATGAACTACATCATCGCATTGCAGGGAATCTTTCCGTCTCGCCCCTGATCTTTACGGTGTGACGACTTGCTCGAGAGTGAGAGGCAAAATCAAGATGAGAAACGTTCTAGTTCTAGCTTTGATGACAGCGGCGGTGGCGGCGATGGTGCCGGCGGCGAGCGCCCAGGTGGGAGGCCAACCGTATATCGGGGAGATTCTGCTGGTGGCCTTCAACTTCGCTCCGCAAGGCTGGGCCTTGTGCAACGGCCAGCTAATGGCCATCCAGCAAAACACGGCCCTGTTTTCGCTGCTCGGCACTAGCTTCGGCGGCGATGGCGTCCACACGTTTGCCCTTCCCGATCTTCGAGGCCGCTCTCCGATCTCGTCCGGGCAAGGGCCGGGCTTGTCGCCTTACTCCGTTGGCCAGACTGGTGACCAGGAAACGGTGACACTCAACCTGGACCAGATGCCCCGTCATAATCACACGGCGTTCGGCAGTACCAACACAGCCACAACGGCCAGTCCGAGCGGAGCGGTATGGGCAACGCAATCGCGATTGACCATTTTCAGCAGTACGACCGATGGGAGCGTGATGCTGGCTGGCGGGACAGCAGGCGGCGGCCAGGCGCACGACAACCGCTCACCCTATCTCACGCTTACCTACATCATTGCGCTGGAGGGTATTTACCCGTCGCAACAGTAGTGGCTTACCAGCGTGTGAAGGCAACCTGGAACCGGGACAGGAATCTTATGGAGCGAATCATGAAGTTGGTACTTGTACTCGCGACGCTCGCGTTGGCGGCTTCGGCTTTCGCCAGTACGGCGGCTTACACCACGCTAGCCGGCTTCCAGGCGGCGACCTCCGGACTGACCACCGAGAACTTCGATTCAGTCTCGGCGCCGGTTGTGATCCCCGACAGCGGTACCTTCGGCGCCCTGACATTTAACTACAACATCAACGCTGGAGCGGGTCTGCTGGAAGTCGTCAATCTGTTCCCGACAACTTCGGCGCCGAATTACCTCGGATCCAACGACCCGACTACCGGAGCGTTTTTTGCCAGCGACAGCATCACGGTGACACTACCCCACCCGGTGACTGCGTTTGGCTTGTACATCGTAGGCAATGGCGCGTACGATCCGGGCACATTTACCCTGAGTGTCGGGCTGGGCACAGCGCAGAACTCGGCGACGGCTGACGTCGTCATCGACAATGCTGGCGACGTGGCCTACTTTCTCGGCATCACCAGCACCCTGCCATTTAAGTCAGCCAATATTGCGCTCACGACGCCCGGCAACCCGGGCGACGGGCCGCTCTGGAATCTGGATGACCTGACCTGGGGCAGATCGAATGGTGCAGTGCCGGAACCCGGCAGCCTACTGCTCTTCGGAAGCGGATTGTTGGCCCTGGTTTCGCGTCGCGTGAGGGCCTAGGCTGTTGCTATTTATGTGGGGCCTCAGACGTCGGCGTTTGCACAGCACAATCGCAACCTATGTCGTATTGGTTGGGCTGGCGACCGGTTGCTTGGCGCAGTTTAGTCCGTTCCCCGGCCCTGACTGGGCCAGCCTGAATGACGCCGGCGAAAAAGCATACCAGCGCGGCCAGTATGCCGCGGCCGAGAAATTCTTCAATTCCGCCCTGGACGCCGTGCGGCAATATGGCCCCGACGACCTTCGACTCGCCACCACACTGAACGACCTCGGGCTGCTTTACAGGGCGCAAGGACAGTTGCAGAAGGCCGAGCCTCTCTATCTCCGGGCACTCGCCATCCGGGAGAAGAAGCTCGGTTCGGATGATCCCCAGGTGGCCTCCAGTCTGAACAATCTGGCCGGATTGCTGGCCGCCGACGGGCGGTATACCGACGCGGAAGCGATGTATCAGCGAGCGCTGGCGATCCGCACGGCCAAGCTCGGCAAGTCATCGCCCGAGGTGGCGACTGTCCTGAACAATCTCGCCGGAACGTACAGCGCGGAAGGAAAGTATGAGCAGGCAGAGGCGTTGTTCAAGCAGGCGCTTGAGATTCGAGAGAGCACCCTGGGAGCAAACCATCCTGACGTTGCCAATGCGCTGAACAACCTGGCCGGCGTCTACACCTTCGAGGGCAAATACGACAAGGCCGAGCCGCTGTACCAGCGCGCCATCGCTATCGACGAAAAGATCGACGGCCCCGAGCAGACCGCGCTGACGATGGACTTGAGCAACCTGGCCGCCCTTTACGTCCAGCAAGGCAAGTACGAATTGTCCGTGTCATTGGATCAGCGCGCCCTGGACATTCGCGACAAGACGTTGGGGCCGATGCATCCACTGACCGGCGCGAGTGCGCAGAACCTGGCGCGGATGTACACAGCGATGAAGAAGTACGATCTCGCCGAGCCACAGTACAAGCGTGCGCTGGAGATCTTCCAGAAATCGCTGGGTGCAAAGAGCCCGGAGGCGGGTTCTGTGCTGGACGAGTTGAGCGCGATGTATGTGGCCGCCGGCAAGTATGCCGAAGCTGCGCCGGTATTCGCCGAGCTCATCGGTGTCGAGGAAGCAGTGTTCGGCCCCACGTCGGCGCCGCTGGCGAATACGCTGCCCCAGTATGCGGACGTGCTCTCCAAGCTGGGCAAACACTCGGAAGCCGAACAAGCAGCCAACCGAGGAAAGAAGATCAACGCCGCATTGAAAGCGACGGAAAGCACCCACCCAGCCGCAAACAAGCCCACTGAGAAGTAGAGCACCGGCAAGTCCATTTCGAAACGAGGTTCTTCGACACGCTGCTTTGGTAAAGGAGTTAGAGAACGGGGAGTAGACCGGCGGTCGCGAGAGCGCGGCGATGACAGGCGCGCTGCGCGCCCACCTGAGGGGCCGCGGGGTCGACGTGAAGCACACGAGCATATGCACGATGGTGCCGCTGGACCAGCGGCCGCCCGAGCGCGTCGGCCTGCTCATTCCAGCTCCTGCAATTGCTAGATCAAGGTGAGGAGGAGGCCGCAACTCGTCCTCTAGGAGATCTGCCGCGCCACGATGCGTCCGTAATCGACGGATCCCCCTGAACGGGCAGGCGCTGTTCTTATTTGAATAGTTAGACCGGAACTAATGGCGGTTATGATCCCTAGCGCCGTGTCTAGTTGGGCATCTTGTCATTCAAAAGCAACCAAAATCTGATTCGGTTTCACTGCATCTCCAGGCGTCACCGCAATCGACTTAATTGTCCCGGCTGCCTGAGCCGTTATTTTGATTTCCATCTTCATGGCGTCGAGTACAAGAAGGAGTTCGTTTTTCTGCACATGCTGACCGGGATTGGTGTGCAAGCGTGCCACTACACCAGCCAAGGGACTACGGCACACCTTCGCCTCATCAGTGCCTAAAGAGGAGCCGGGTTTCGAAAAGGTGGGGAGCACGGAGGATTGAAGCGTAACTTGGGGCGACGCGTGAAGACTTGGCGGTGACGAAGGGTGGTCAAGGGCCTCGACCTCTACTTCGTATGGCCTTCCGTCGATGACGATGATCAGTTTCAAGAATTAGATCTTCTCAATGAAAATGAACTGCAGTGATTGACTTTGGGCAAGAATTAGCGCCCACGTTGCACCAAGTTGTGAGAAGAGTGGATGATATCGCGACCCTGGCCGGCCCACGAGCTGGAGTCTTGCTCTCCTTCCGACAGAACTCGTACTGACAGAATGCGCACCTGGCTCCCCACAAATTCGTTTGCCGCCGCTTGGACCACGGCAACGATTTCCGGGGTGATGGCCGCAGCGAAGATACTCGTGGCAACAGGCTCGACCGCCGCGTCCAAAGTGTCGTCGCCGTAGCTCGTGACAGTATCATGACCTGGTTTTGTTGCATTCATTTGCAACCTCTCGCACTCACAGGGGGATTAGCCCATGTTTTTTTGGAGGACGAAATTCGCGCTTGGTGTGCAGACTCTCGAGTGCCTGGATCAAATACCTGCGCGTCTGGGACGGCTCTATGACGTCATCCACCAACCTTCGGCCCGCGGCGACAAACGGATTTGCAAAGGTATTTCGATACAAGTCGATCAACTCCTGGCGGCGCTGCTGACGGTCCTCGGCCGCGTCAATTTCTCGACGGAACACGATCTCAGCAGCCCCTTCTGCGCCCATAACCGCTATTTCCGCGGTAGGCCACGCTACCACCCGGTCGGCTCCCAAATCCTTGCAACACATGGCAATGTATGCACCGCCGTAGGCTTTGCGCAGCACGATCGTCAACTTCGGCACGGTGGCAGCCGAGTAGGCGAACAATATCTTCGCACCGTGACGAATAATTCCACCGTACTCCTGGTCAACTCCTGGCAAAAATCCGGGAACATCGACGAAAGTCAGCAACGGGATGCTAAACGCATTACAAAAGCGTACAAACCAGGCCACCTTATCGGAGGCGTCGATGTCCAACACTCCCGCCATGACCGCGGGCTGACTTGCCACGATACCGACGGTCCGTCCTTGAAGCCTTCCAAACCCGATGACAACATTTGCGGCAAAACCCGGTTGCAGCTCAAAAAAATCCTGGTAATCCAGAATTCGCTTGATCACCTCTCGAACGTCGTAGCTAATTTTAGGTTCGACTGGGACCAGTCGGTTCAGCTCAGGATCGTCTTCAATAGAACTCTCGCATGGCATTCGCGGTGGATCTTCCAGGTTGTTAGACGGCAAGAAGCTCAACAAGCGACGACAGAGTGCCATCGCGCCCTCGTCGTCCTCTGCGATGAGGTGCACCACCCCCGAGCAGTTCATCTGCGCCGCCGGACCACCCAACTGGTCGGCCGTGACTACTTCGCCGGTGACCTGTTTTATGACCTGAGGCCCAGTGATAAACATCTGGGCATTTCTGGTCTGGATAATAAAATCTGTGAGGGCCGGGCTGTACGCAGCGCCGCCGGCGCACGGGCCACAAATAATCGCCACCTGCGGCACCGTACCTGAGAGCATCACATTGTGGTAGAACACCTTGCCGTAGCCGGCAAGGCTGTCGATACCTTCCTGGACGCGGGCTCCGCCCGAGTCGTTGATAAAGATGAAGGGGCTGCCCGTCTTCAGAGAAAGCTGCATCGTGTCGGCGATCTTCGAGCAATGCACCTCCCCTGCGGCCCCGCCCAGTACGGTGAAGTCCTGGCTGGCCAGATGTACGGTTCGGCGATCGATCTTGGCACAGCCCGTGACGACTCCATCCGCGGGGACTTCCTTGTCTGCCATTCCAAAGTAAGTTGACCGGTGCTGGGCAAACAGTCCGACTTCCTGGAAGCTCCCTTGATCGATCAGGCGATCGATGCGCTCCCGCGCCGTTAGCTTGCCGGAGGCGTGTTGTTTCTCGATGCGCTCAGTTCCGCCGCCACGCTCGATTTTGGCGCGCTTCTGGCGCAGGGCCTCGATCTGGGCCTCGATTGTTATTTGGGCCGGTTTCGTCGCATCAGTTGCCATGTTGACCCTTCGCCACTTCGCCGCTCAGCAAGCATTGCATCGCGATGACCGCTGCGTGTGCGGCGACCTACATGTGATAACCGCCGTTCACGTTCAATTCCTGGCCAGTAATGTAGTCGCCATCGGCGGCCAGAAAGGCAGCTGCTTTGGCAATTTCCTCGGGCGTCGCGAAACGGCCGAGCGGAATCTTCGCTTTGATCTGAGCAGCAATCTCCTCGGGAATAGCATCCACCATTTCCGTGGCAGTGAACCCTGGCGCAATGGCGTTAGCGGTGACGTTAAACTTCGCGAGTTCCAAAGCCAGCGTCTTGGTGAACGCGATGATGCCACCTTTGCTGGCCGAGTAGTTGGCCTGCCCAAAAGCTCCCATCTGGCCTACTACCGAGCTGATATTGATAATCCGTCCGAACCTTTGGTTCATCATCGCGGGCACTGCTGCACTGGTGCAGTAGAAGGTACCGTTCAGATTGACATTGATCACCGCAGCCCAATCCTCGTCCGTCATCTTGCGCATCGACCGGTCGCGTGTAATCCCGGCATTATTCACCAGGATATCGAGCCGCTGCCACTTGTCGAGCACTTCCTTGACAATGCGCGCGGCTTCGCCTTTCTTTGCCACATCGCCCTGAACCAACATGCACTCGCCGCCAATTTCGGCGATCTCTTCGGCGGCACTCTCCGCGTACTTGACCTCCGAGCGGAAGTTCAGCGCCACCTTGGCCCCACGCCGCGCCAATTCAAATGCGATCGCGCGTCCAATGCCGCGCGAAGCACCGGTGACGAGCGCCACGCGCTCGGCAAGAGATGTTGGCTGGAAGTTCCCGTTTCCTGAGGTTGCGTTTGCCATTTCTAGACTCCTGTCTTCTACGTTAATATTCACGATCGCGGGATCGACCCGCATAACTACGTAGCCCCCTACCGCGCCCGCTCCAAACCCAGGCGCAAAGATCCTCATCGGTCGATCAATCTTCCCTTCGCGCACAGCGTCATACATCGCCATGAGAATGCTGGCGGAAGAAGTATTACCGACATGCTCGATATTGAAGAAGATCCGGTCGCCTGGAATTCCCGCAGCTTCGGCCAGCGTGAGAACCATGTTCTTGTTGGCCTGATGCGGTACGACCAGGTCGATAGCATCGACGAGGGACGCTCCGCTTCCGTTGGGGCTTGGCAGCGTTGCCAGTTCGCCCATCATTTCCTTCAGATAGCGAGTCACCAGGGCTTTGACCTCCGGCCCATAGACGGTGATGTTGTTATCAAACTCAGGATTCGGCCAGATAATCGAGTTCACCTCCGACCACGGCCCGCTGGCATAAGTCTGGAAAATTTCGACATCCGAGGGCACTCCCTCAGGAGCGGGTGCAATCACCAAGGCTGCGGCGCCATCGCCAAAAATCATCCGAGAAGTACGAACCGTCCCGATCTTGTCGGAGAACTTTTCTGCGCACACCAGCAGGACTGGCCGCTCAATCTCCTGCAGTTGGCGAACGGCCTCGGCAATTCCGTACGGCATGCCAGCGCAGGCCGCCACAATATCACTGGAATTGTGGGTCTGCAGCAATCCAAGCTCACCCGAAAGCCATGTGGCTACGGAAGGTATCAGTTTGGTGCTGGTGCAGGTGCAAAACAGTACAGCGCCAATCTCCGCTGGCTTCCGTCCCGACTTCGCCAACGCCCGTTTCGCGGCAATCAGGGCCATCTCGTCCAGTGGCAGCTCAGTGTAACAGCGCCGCTCGATTCCTGTTTTCTCAGAAATCTCTTCAGCAGTCATGCGCGACCAGCAGTACGCATGGTTGCGGATGAGGTCATCATTCGTACACGGTACCTCGCCCTCATAAACGGCAAGGGCCTCAATTCTTGGTAGGACCTTGAACTGCTTGTTCACGTCCACCGGCGGGTACGGCTTGATGGGTTCGCTCAAAGCCAGCGTGTCGGTTCGTGCCTGACGCCGCGGCGCTTGCCTGACTCTTGGTCCCCAGTTCTCGTCCTGCTTGACGCGCTGGATGAACTGGTACACCTCCTGGCTTCGTGGGTGAAACGCCACCACATAATCGTCGTCCTTCA
>Ga0207761_1000343_pt1 | contig 16561 bp, 13 predicted proteins | sample LuqExpMetageno34_FD_187792 | JGI IMG/M metagenome (GOLD analysis project Ga0207761, IMG submission 187792) | Tropical forest soil microbial communities from Luquillo Experimental Forest, Puerto Rico - Sample 34 (SPAdes) | ecosystem: Environmental > Terrestrial > Soil > Tropical forest ... | reverse complement strand
CGTCGGCCGCCTTAGTTAGCTTGTCGAGCTTTTCCCGCCGATCCGCGTCCAGCAGTTCGAGTTGGCCGGCGCCGTGGGTGAATTGCGACAGTGCAGTGCCGAGCAAGCGGACCTTGCGCTTGGGATCGCGGTGCATACGGAAGAGCTCGAGGAAAATGCGGAAGATGTCTGCGTCGAGGTGAACGGGCTCATTCACTGTCTTTGAGCGTGTGTACGTCTGGAATCCGGCGTAGCGAATCGTAAGCGTCAGAGTGCGTGTGTACAAAGCCGCCTCGCGGAGGCGTTTGCAAGCCTTCTGCGACAAATGGCTGAGCATTGTTTCCATTTCTGCAACGTCCGCGGTGTCTTCACCAAAGGTGTGGTTGTGCGAAATCGATTTTGGCTCGGCGTCGATCAGAAATTCGTAGGCGTCCCCTCCGCGAGCTTTGCGATAGAGCGCGGTGCCCCATTGGCCAAACACCTTTTCGAGATTTTCCTGCGAATGGTTGGCCAATTGTTCGACGGTTTCGATACTGAGGGCGCGGAGCGCTCGTTCCGTGACTTCACCGATGCCGGGGATTTTGCGGATAGGCAGAGGCGCCAGGAACCGCTCCTCCATACCGGGCGGCACCCAGACCAGGCCGCGCGGTTTGCCTTGATCGGAGGCTACCTTGGCGACCAGGCGCGTGGAGGCGAGACCACCGGAGCAAGGGAGGCCCGTTTGCTTGGTTACGGTGCGAAGAAGCTTATCGGCCCCCGCCAACGGTGGGCCGTGAAGCCGTTCAGTGCCGGCGAGATCGAGATAAGCTTCGTCGATCGAGACCATCTCGACGATGGGTGAGAACTTCCCGAGGATTTTCGCGACGTGGTCGCTCCATTCCGAATATTTCTCATGATGGCCGTCGAGAAATATGGCATGGGGACAGAGTTTTCCGGCGGTGCGCAGCGGCATCGCCGAATGAATGCCGTACTTGCGCGCTTCGTAGCTGGCGGCGGAAACTACGCCGCGCTGGTCGGGCCGGCCTCCGACCACAACTGGCTTGCCGCGCAGTTCCGGGCGTTCGAGCAACTCGACCGAGACGAAGAACGCGTCCATGTCGACATGCAAGATCGAGGAGTGCAGCGGTAATGGATGGTCTTCCGCTACATCTTGTTTTGCGCGGAACCTGGCAAAATCCGGCATGGCATAAGCCTACGACTTCGTTTTGTGGGTGGCAATGAACGGCGTACGCGTGTCAGTTAGATAGACGTTCTGCGCAGAGGACGCGCGGAATGCCCGCAAGGTCGTTGGTGACGCCGATATTAGCCCATTTGTCGGGCCCGAGAAACGGCTGAACCGCAGGCAAGCTGTCGTAGCCCAGTTCAAGAACCAACAGGCCGGTTGGATTCAGGCGCTCGGCGGCTTGGGAAATCAGCTCGGCGTAAAACTCGTAGCCCTCTTCACCGCCGTAAAGGGCCAATTGCGGTTCGTGCTCGCGAACCTCGATGGAGAGGCAATCCGCATCTCGACGGCTGACGTAGGGCGGGTTGCTGACGATGAGATCGAAAGAGAACGGCAAGTGGGGAGTGGCGAGTGGCGAGAACGCGGTGAACAAATTTGATTCCACAAAGTGGATACGATCGGAAAATCCGAGTCGAGTGGCGTTGCGCTGCGCCATCTTCAAAGCTACGGGAGAAACATCGGTGGCGTAGATTGTCGCAGCGGGCAACTCTTTTGCGAGGGCAATAGCGATACAGCCGGAGCCGGTTCCGACATCCACCAAAGTGATGTCTTGGCCGGTGAGCCGGGGAGGGCGTCCCGCGAGGATTTCGCGCACCGCAAGGCGATCCAAGGCCACTTCGATCAGGTGTTCGGTTTCCGGCCTCGGGATCAGCACATCCGGTGAAACGCAGAATTCGAGGCCCCAAAACTCCTGCTTACCGGTGAGATGCTGCGTCGGCTCGCCTTTTGCGCGGCGAGCAATGAGCTGCAGGTAAGCTTCGGCAGCAGATTCAGACACGATGTCTTCGGGGTGCGAATAAATCCAGGTGCGATCGCGGCCGACGACGTGAAGAAGCAACAATTCCGCCCCGAGTGTGTAGGAAGGAACGTTCGCGCCGCGCAGATGTCCAATACCTTGCTTGAGCAGTGCGCGGAGCGAGCGATCGGCAGAAACTTCAGTCATTACGCCTCGGCGAGTTCTTGCTTCAGGCGTTCCGCTTCGTAGTGCGTGACCAGGCCATCAACGAGGGGAGCGAGCTTGCCATCCATCACTTCGGTCAGTTGATGGATGGTCAAACCGATGCGATGGTCGGTGACGCGATTCTGCGGGTAGTTGTAGGTGCGGATTTTTTCCGAGCGGTCGCCACTTTTGATCTGGCCACGGCGCTCGGCGGTGATGGCGGCTTGTTGCTTTTCCAACTCCATCTCGTAGAGACGCGAGCGCAACACACGCATGGCCTTGGCGCGATTCTTGATCTGGGATTTTTCGTCCTGCTGCGAGACAACCAGGCCGGTTGGCAGGTGCGTGATGCGGACCGCGGAATAGGTCGTGTTTACCGACTGCCCGCCGGGTCCCGAGGAGCAGAACGTATCAATGCGCAGATCCTTGGCTTCGATCTTGATGTCAATTTCGTCGGCTTCGGGAAGGACTGCAACGGTCGCAGCGGAAGTGTGGATACGTCCCTGCGTTTCCGTGTCAGGCACGCGCTGCACGCGGTGCACGCCGCTCTCGTATTTCAACTTGGAGTAAACCTTGTGGCCCTGAATTGCGGCGACAATTTCTTTTACCCCGCCCATCGACGACGGCGAACTCTCCAGCACTTCGACTTTCCAGCGCTGGGATTCGGCATAGCGTGAATACATGCGAAACAGGTCGCCGGCGAAGATGGCGGCTTCGTCGCCACCGGTGCCAGCGCGGATTTCGAGGATGATGTTCTTCTCGTCGTTGGGATCTTTCGGGAGGAGCAGCAACTTCAGCTCGTGCTCAACAGTGGTCTTGCGTTCGGTGAGCTGCTTTTCTTCCTCCTGGGCCATGTGGCGCATTTCGGCATCGTCGGATTCGAGGACCATCTGGTGAGCGCCGGACAGATCCTTCTCAATTTGCTTGTATTCGCGATGCTTGTTGACGATGACTTCCAGGTCAGCGTGCTGCTTTGCGAGTTTTTGGAAGCGCGAAGAGTCCGAGATGACCTCCGTGGTGGAGAGATCGCGAGTCATCTCCTGGTACCGGGCATCGAGTTGGTCAAGCTTTTCGGTCAGTGTCAGTACAGCCATGGGGAACCTCAGCAAATCAGGAATTTGAACGTAACAGCATTCATTGGAACGAAAAAAGTATTAGCAGTCGGGTGGAAAAAGGAAAAACATGCTCTGGGAGCCAGAGCGTAAGGCGAGATCAGCTAATAAAACGCAGCGTACATTGAACTTTCTGGATTTAAGAATATCGTGAAATCGGCACCGGACGCAATTGCAGGCAACAAGTTGCTGGCGATGATAACGGTGTACTAGGATTCGGGGAGCCAGTTGAGGAGCGATGTCAGTACGATGAGCGAGGCGGCCGAAACCGCAATGGACCATCCAGCGGGAGTTTCCGCGCCGACAGAAGCGCGCGCGGACGCTGGTTTTCTTTGGGATTTCTGGTATCCAGCGCTGCGCAGCGACCAGATTCGAGGGCAGCAGTTGGCGACGGCGATGCTGCTGGAAGTGCCACTGGTGCTGGGCCGCACGACGGAAGGCAAGTCTTTCGCGATGCGCGACGCCTGCCCACATCGCGGGATTCCCCTCTCTTACGGTCACTTTGACGGCAAGAACGTGCAGTGCAGCTATCACGGCTGGGAATTCGACGCGTGCAGCGGAAAATGCGTGCTGATTCCCTCGCTGACCGGCCATGACAAGCTGAAAGTGGATCGCATCGGCGCGGGGCATTTTCCCTGCGAGGAGCGCGACGGCTACGTCTGGGTGTTCATGAGCGCGCCGGGCGGAAGACCTGTGGAGACAATACCCGCAGCGCCGGAGCTTCCCAAGTTCAGCGAAAGGTTCAGGATCACGAGGCTCGATTGCGAGTTGCCGTCGCACATCGATCACGGAATCATCGGGCTGATGGATCCGGCGCATGGGCCGTTCGTACATCAATCGTGGTTCTGGCGCAGCAAGAACAGCATTCACGAGAAATCGAAAGCCTTCGAGCCTATCCCGAACGGTTTCCGAATGAGCAAGCACTCGCCGTCGACGAACAGCTTGCCGTATCAGTGGCTGAAGAAGATGACGGGGGAACCGGTTACTACGACGATTGATTTTGTTTTGCCGAATATGCGCTTCGAAGAGATTCGCAGCGGAAAATTCTGGTTCTCGAGCCGGGCAACGGTCACACCGGTTCGCCGCGATTGCTGCCGGATCGACTTTGTCGCCGCGTGGAACTTGCCGCTGCCAATCGCAATTTTTCGCGCGTTTGCGAAAGTCTTCTTGCGCCAGGACCAGCAGACGATGATTCAACAGGCCGAAGGCTTGAAGCACAACCCGCGGCTGATGCTGATCGATGACGCGGACCGTCCCGCCAAGTGGTACTTCGCGCTGAAGCACAACCTGCTGGAGTCTCGGCGCACCGGCGCGCCGATGATCCATCCGATGGATGGTCCGGTGATCCTGCACTGGAACAGCTAACGGGTGTAGTTAGCGCACGGAAGCCATGTCGAAATTCAATACGACTTGGTCGCCTTCGGGCGGATCAATCTGCACCGCGGCTTCTGTCGTTGGGAACGAATTGGCGTAGAACTCGAATTGAATGGTCGCACCGGTGAGGATGCACCCGCCGTTTTCGCTGCAGGAATAATTGGGCCGGCCTGAAGAGGTGAAGGGCCGGAGCTCGTCATCGCCATCCAGAAAATGAACTTGAAAGTCGGTCCAGAAATCGTAAGGCCGCGGGATGAAATTGATGGGGGAACTCGAACTGGATCGTGCGGGATCCGGGATGAAGGCAGGATAGGTTTCCGTTAACTGAATCTCAATGATGCAGAGAACGGTTTCTTTGCGGTCGCGATGGTCGATCTGTGCCTGCTGGGCGCTGTAGTTACCAATGCGCTGGCTGGTTTCAAGAACCACCCTCGCGTAGGGCGTGAAGATCGCGACGGAAGAAACATACGGGCCAGATTTCGGAGGCGGCAAATGTTTGGCGTACCTGTTGAGGAACTTTCCCAACGACTCATCATGCCGCTGACCCACGAAGTAGGCTTCGCGCACGGCTGTGTCCGACAGGGGAGTATCGAAAGCCAAGGATTGAGGTGGCAAAGCGACTAATGCGGCGAGAATGCAGGAAGCCCAACGGAGCCGGGTGAGCGCCATGGCGATTCCTTTCTGCTTATGAGACGTAGATTGCGACGGCTCCGGTTTCAGATGCGCCGCTGAATCTTCGGGAAGTCCAGCCAGACTTTCACTCCACAAAAGTGCGAGCCCTCCGTGCAGATTGGCGTGGTAATTCCCGCACGCAAATGACAGGGCGGCCCGACGTAGCGAGCGAGTTGCGGGTGGACTTCGCGGAGTTGTGCGATCTCGTCCATCGAAGCGTTGTAAATCTCTTCCTGGGCATTGAAACAGGTGCGCATCGTCCATTTATGGAGCAGGTGAAGTAGCGAGCCGGTCTCGACAAGGCGGACGGATTTGGCATTTGGCAGGAGATAAAGGGCGATCTCCGGAGGAACGCCCTGGTCGAGTAGCTCGTTCTTGGCGTCCCAGGCGTCCTGCATAGCGCGTTCGTAGAGTTCAAGCGCGCGCCGGTTTTCTTTCAACAGCATCGGTGTGATGTAGTCTGGCTCGCGGGTGTCCGCCAGGGTCAGCAGCGGCCGGGAACCGGGCACCATACGATGGCGTTGGTCTTGGCTATCCGCGGTATGACTGATCTTCTTGGCGAACGTGTAGTTCGCATGTTGCAGCGCGCGCATCGCAGGGGCATGGACGCCGACGTTGAGGGTTTCCAGCCGATAGAGATTCCGCGCCGGATTCAGGAGGCGGTCAATTGCTTCGGCATCGGAGCAAGCGGACTCCGGTAAGCCCACCACCGCGCGGTAAGAGTCGGCCATGACGCGCACTGCGTTCGGGGAGTAGTCGACCAGACAAGCGGTGCGGCCATTCAGGCGAGCGTCGAATTCGCGAATGAACTCGGAGGCATGCGTAGAAGCAACTCCGGCGTTTTTCCATTCCGGGAGTTCCTCCAGGGGGACGGTGCCGAAACGGTCGAAGAATTGGGGATCCGTTTGCCGGACCTGTGCCACCATTTCGCCAATGACCGCGCGTGCTTCGCTGGGAGTGTCGGACGCTGAGCACATGCGCCAGAGGCGGTGCAGCACAATCCCGGAGATGGTGTGCACCATGGTAGTGAATGCAGCCACTGGCAGCACATAACGGGCGATCTCGATGGCGCGTTTTTCAGCGGAGCGCTCGATCTTTTGGAGCCGTTTCGGATGGGACATCGGCCCGATGTGCCAGATATCACTCAAAATGGCGCGAGCATCGCCCACTAAAAGAGCCGAAAGTTCACGGTAGTAGGTCCAGGCCCGCGCAATCGCCCGCTCATAAACGCTTTTCGCTTTTTCGTTGAAGTACAGATCCACGGGAGGAATGTAGGCCGCTGCGCGGTCCATCTTCACGTAGCGCTGGCTCTGCTGCTCGGAGTTGTAGAAGGGGTGGGCGTGAAGAAACGACCAGACAAATTGCCGGCTGATATTTTCCAGGCCGAATTCGAAGTGCGCGTGCTGATAAACAGTGTGATGGCCGCTATAGAACGTACCGGCGCCAATATTCAGACGTTGCTTGTCGGTTATTTCTTCGGGCCCGATCAGGCGCGAGGAGTAGCAGGTGCGCGCGGCGGCAATGGCGGAATCAAAGGGATGCTGGAAAGCATTTCGCAGTGTCACGCGCGGCGGAGCCGTCTCCACGCCATCCGGTGACGGTGCGCCATCAAACATGCGGGACTGAGTAGCCACGTTGAGAGTCGATTCTACACGGAGTGCGCGGGCGCAACAAAAGGAGTCGAAAAAAAACGGACCGGAAAAACCGGTCCGTTGAAAAGCTCCGAATCGCTTTAGACGCGTTACTTCTTGCCGGCCGCAGCGGGAATGTTGGCGTACTTCTTCTGGAAACGCTCAACACGGCCGGCGGTGTCAACCAGCTTCTGCTTGCCGGTGAAGAACGGGTGGCAGCTGGAGCAAATTTCCACGCGCAGCATATCGCCCTTGATGGTGGAACGGGTCTGCCAGGTGCTGCCGCAGGCGCAGTGCACAGTAACGTTGTGATAGTCGGGGTGAATACCGGTCTTCATGATTCTCCATTCTGTCGTGTCCGGTCTGCGCGGCGTCTTGAGAGGCTCAAGACACTACAGCCACGTCGCTAGGTCACGAGGCAAACTTCAATTATACGGGACGATGACCGGAATTCAAAATCAGCGAATCAAGTCGAAGGAATGACGGCGGTTGCCTGGTTTGAATAGACACTTTCGTTGCCGGAGGCGTCCACCGCGGTCACCACGTAATAGTAAGTCGTGCCGAGCGAAACGCTCGTATCGTCGTAGGCCAGTGTGGTGAGAAGGGTGCCATTCAGCGTGGAGAAAGATCCGCCGGACACCTCGCTGCGATAAACGCGGTAGCCGACGACGCTGCTAGTGCTGGCGGCCCAAGCTAAGTGTACGGTGTGAGAGGCAGGGGGTGGCGGCGGAGGCGTACCTCCTCCCCCTCCGCTCGAGCTCGAAGCGATCCCGTCTCCCGTCAGGGACATGGTTTGCGGGGAGGACAGATTCGGGCTCAAGAAGGACACTGTCGCGGATGCGGCACCAGCCGTCTTTGGGTTGAACCAGACCTGGAAGGAGAACGCTTGGTTTGGACTCAAGGAAAAGCCGGGTGAAAGGCTGTAGCCGAAACCCGCGCCAGCAATGGTGATTCCCTGGACCGTGACGGTCACATCACCTTTGTTTTGCATGGTGACGTTCTGCGTGCTGGTGCTCTGCACTGTCAGATTACCGAAGTTGATGATGCTAGGACTGATAACCAGCTGCGCAGATACCGTTTGCCCAGAGCCTGTCAACGCAATGCTTTGCGGACCGGACTGCGCGTCGCTGGTAATCGCAAGTGTACCCGTCGCACTCCCCGAGGCAGTTGGCGCGAAGGTGAGGGTGTAGGTCAGGCTGTTTGCGGGCAGGATCGTGCGAGGCACAGACGGGCCGCTGATGGCAAATTCTTTGTTTGAGACTGCCAGGCCGGTGATCTGAACGGGAGACTGACCGGAATTTGTGACGGTGAGGTTCTGGTTGACGGTCTGGCCGACTGTCACAGTTTTGAAGTCGAACGAGGAAGCCGAGACGGACAGTGCACCAGGCGTGAGTTTTTGAGTGGCAGGCCCAGAACCAACACAACCGCCAAGCAAAAGCAGCGTCGTTGAGAGGCCCACAACAATCGCAAAAAGGCGCCCAAACGAGCGCGAGCAGCTGGGCTGGTACAAGGGGAATTCTCCTGTAAATAGGAAATTATTACCTAGACCTGTGGACAGACAACCTGTCCCGAGTACAGAAATGGGACAGGGAGTGCCTTGGACACCCCTGTACCATGGAACAGGCTGTCGGCTAGCGTTTGGAATGATTTGGGAGATTTCAGGAAACGAACTGGCAGCCCAGGCGGAATGCACCTTCGTTAGTCTTGCGACTCCAGACCGGCCTCAAAAACACGCGCACCGGCGGCAAGATCGGCACATGCAGGACGGCCACCAGATTCGCGGGGAGTTCTTCCGGTTTCTCCAGTTCGAGCGCGACTCCGCCGAAGCCCAGGTCTAATACCCGGGCGCGCCGCGAACCGTTGTCGCCTAATACCGCGTAGGCGTTCGTGCCGGTCATGGAGACGCGTTCGGCCTTTCGCTGCACCGCATAAACGACGGGAGACTCTTGCCGCGGGACCGTTTGAGTTGTAATCGATCGTGCAGCCACGGAAGTTGCGTCTTCAAAATCTGTCGTGCTTTTCTCGGACCTTCCGCTGTTAATCGGAATCGGGCCACTGTCAGAGGTGGCCGGTTGAATGACCGGCGCGTTCTTGGTGTGGTTGGCGTGTTTCAGACGATACAGGCGTTCATCGGCCACTCGCACCATTTGATCGGCCTGCTCGCCATCTTGCGGATACGTGCCGACGCCATGGTCCATCGTCACGGCAACGCCAAGTTGGAGGGGGCTCAACACTTCGGCGAATACCGTTTCCACGCGGCGGCTGATGGCAATCGCCTGAGATGCGTCGGTCTGCGGAAGCAACAAGGCGAATTCATCGCCGCCGATGCGGAAGGCTGAGTCGGAGGTGCGAAGCGCCTTCTGCAGCGTTGTGGCCACTGCGCGCAGGACGTCATCGCCGCGCGGATGGCCATACTGGTCGTTGACTTCCTTGAAGCGATGAAGATCCAGCATGACGATGCTGAGCGGAAGACCATAACGGCGCGCACGGTTCAGTTCTTTTTCAAACGATTCCGTGAACAACCGCCGGTTGTACAGCCCGGTGAGAGGATCGGTCACGGCGCTTAGTTGCAGTTTCTTGTATTGCTCGTACTCGACAATCACGGGTACGCGGACGAGCCCCGCGGAAGACAGCACGTCGATCAGAACGGTCTTGAGCGAAATGGCGCGCCCCAGCTGTTCGGACATCTCTTTGCGACGCGTGAGCATTTCTTCCCAGAGTTGCAGACACTGACTCTCACGCAAATCCAAATGAGTTGTGGTTTGAAAATACCGCTGAAGAAACTGGCTGCGCGCAGGGATATCCATCTGCTCGAGCGTGTCAGCGAGGAGCTCGAGATAGGCATCTTCCAAGGGCAAACGCGGGGCCGAAGAGGCTCCGTTGGGCATGGCTGGGTTTTCCCTACAATCTGCCTCCCCGCGGGGTATGGGGCGGCACTACATCAGATGGCTGTGAAAAGAAGGTGCAAGCCTAGTGCCACTCAGGGACCATTCTTCCCGAACAGGAAGGCTTTGGGACGGCGGTATCTTATTACAAACCGAGAAGATAAGCGAGCAGCACGCAGCAGGCAAACCGGACCACGATTAGCCGCTTTTGTAGCGAGCCCCCGGAAAGTGGCAGAGATTTACTCAAGTGGGCGGAGGAATTCCAACCCAAAGACTCTTAGATCACCCAAATCCTGCTGGCGTCTGACCTTAGCGGTGATGGGAGGTGTTTCGCTCGGTACCATACTCGATGATGCCGGTGCGGGAGCCGGAATCGTTAGGTGGACAATTTGATTAACACGGAGATGATGAGAACAAGTTATGCACGCTCCGCGTGCGCTGATGTTGAGGGTGCGCGTGAGTTCGATAAAGTCCACACCCGCCGCATCCGTCCCGCGCAAGAACACGGGGACTTGGAGCCGAATCCGTGAGGCATTGCGAGAGTACACGGGTTCAAGATTGGGGTTGCTGCCAATCGGATGATTCAATTTGACGTCCGAATTCATAGTACTCCGGCACTAGTACAGCACGAGCAGGTAAAATGCCAGTTGCTCTAGGTCAAACTGTATTTAATTTGTTGAAACATTTGAGCTTAGTCTTGCATTCCGAAGCTTGAACCAAGTGCGAATGGCACTTTACAAGAAACTTTACCCACAGCTTTTCCCAAAAAGAGCAAATGGAACGCTTTTGCCATTGACAGGTCGATGGTGGTCTGGAAGGATGAACGGCGTAACAATGGGAAAATAATTGCCATAATTTTTCAATATCCATGGGAACAATTTTATCCACAGTCGGGAGCGGTCAGAAAGACAGTGCCAGCGTTTCGGTCGAACATGTTCGCAGTCTGCTAGATCGTCTCGATCGCGGATTTATCGTGGCGAGCCGCGAAGGCCAGACGCTGATCCTAAACGAGCGGGCAAGAAAATATTTTGCCTCGATGGGTGTGGATATTGAAAACCCGCCCAATCTTTTGCGAGAGCTGTTCAAGGTCGACCCCAACGAGATCTTCGGGCGGAGCGAGCAGGGCGAGAAGAACATTGCCCTGGAGGCGACTCTCGGAGGACGACCGTGCCGAGCGCGATTGAATTGGATTCCGCAATCGGATTGGCTGGCGATCGAAATGGAAACGGAAGGCGGGGAGGGGGGAGCCCAGCCGACAGTTCAGGAACTGTTGCAGGAACGCGAAATCACCTATCGCAATCTGCTCGCGGCGTATTTGAAGTTGCAGGAAGTAAACCGGCAGAAGACCGTTTTTCTGGCTTCCGCCGCGCACGAACTGAAGACTCCCCTCGCGGTCATCAAGGGTTATTACGATTTGCTGCTGACCGGTTCGCTCGGAAAACTCACGGAGAAACAGCGGGACATCCTGGAAGAGTCGAAGGAAAGCTGCGAGCGGCTGGTGCGGCTGGTTTCCATGTTCCTGAACTATTCGGCATTGGAAAGCGGAAAGCTGGTGTTGCAGCTCCGCGAAAACGATCTCCGCGATTGCCTGGCGGAAATCGCCAGCCGATGGTCGGAAGCGTATCAGCGAAAGGGCGTCAAGCTGGAGAGTCATCTGGACCCATCGATACCGGCGTTCCGGTTCGATTACCAAAAAGTGCAGCAGGTCGTCTCCAACCTGTTGGATAACGCATTGAAGCACACACCGACGGGCGGCACAGTGTCGCTGCGAGCGCGGCCGCACTTCTGGGAACGGCGAGTAGCGCATATCGCGCCAGTCGAAGAGCGCCGGAGATTCCGCCTACCGCGCCCGAATAGCGTGGAAGTGAGCGTCACTGATTCCGGCCCCGGGATCGCGCCCGAACATCATCAGGAAATCTTTGAAGAATTCATGCGGGTCGACAAGAACACTTCCGGGATGGGCTTGGGATTGGCCATCGCCAAGCGGCTGATTCAGGCGCATCGCGGAAAAATCTGGGTCGAGAGCGTCGCTCATGGGGGAAGTTCGTTCGCCTTTATGTTGCCGATGGACCAGCACTGAAGTTTCAGGGGAAAAGGGGAAAAGGAAATGGCGGTAAAGGAAAAAATTCTCGTAGTCGATGACGAGCCGAGTATCCGGAAGTATCTCCAGACGTTGCTGGAGGTGGATGGGTTTGCCGTGGAGACGGTGGGCAGCGGGAGAGAAGCTATCGACAGAATCGCGGGCGGACAGAGGCCGGACTTCATCATCCTGGATGTGTTGATGCCGGAAATGGGCGGCCTCGAAACGCTGCAGGAACTGATGCACCTGGACCGCAGCCTCAATGTGATCATGCTTTCGTGTTTGAACGAGGTGGGGACCGTGGTGGAGGCGATTCGCCTCGGCGCGCATGATTACCTGACGAAGCCCTTCGAGAAAACGGAACTGGATGCGGCGATGCTGAAGTCGCGCCAGAAGAAGCAACTAGTTCAGGAAAACCAGACCCTGAAGGATTACTGCGATCAAGTGACCGAAGATCTGAGCTTCCTGGCTGCCAGTCCGCAGATGGTGCGCATTCGCCAGCAAATCCTGCAGATCGCCCCGGTCGATGTCCCGGTGTTCGTGTGTGGCGAAAGCGGAGTCGGCAAGGAAGTGGTGGCGCGCATGATTCACCTCCGCTCAAAGCGCCGCAATCAAGCCTTTGTGAAAGTGAATTGCGCAGCACTGCCCGGCGAACTCCTGGAATCGGAATTGTTCGGATTCGAGCAGGGCGCCTTCACCGGAGCGGTGCGCGCCAAGCCCGGCAAATTCGAACTGGCCAACAAGGGCACCATCTTTCTCGATGAGATCGCGGAAATGTCCGTGCACCTGCAGGCAAAACTGCTGCACGTGCTGCAGGATCACCAGTATTCCCGCCTTGGCGGCCGCCATCTGGTGGAGACGGACGTGCGCGTGCTCGCGGCGACCAACGTCGATGTGCACGAAGCGATGAAGACCGGCCGTTTCCGGGAAGATCTTTACTACCGGTTGAACGTTCTGTCGATCAACGTTCCTCCGTTGCGCGAGCGTACCTCCGAGATTCCGCTGCTGTTTCGCCATTTTCTCGAAAAGTACAGCGAGAAATTCGGAAAGGCGCCGCAAAGCCCCTCGAAGCACCTTCTGGATGCAGCCATGAGCTATCCATGGCCCGGAAACCTGCGTGAACTGGAAAACTTCGTGAAGCGCTATGTCATTCTCGAAGATGACGAAGGCAGCCTCCGGGAATTGGTCGAGATGTCGGCGTCGCGTCAGCGTACTTCTCCGCGTGAAGAAGCTCCGGTCGCTCGAGAGCAGGGTCTCAAGGCTCTAGTGCGCGGATTGAAAGACGAAGCGGAAATGGAAGCGATTGCGGACGCGCTGGAAAAGACGCGCTGGTGCCGGAAAGATGCGGCCAAGATGCTGGGAATCAGCTACAAGGCGCTGCTGTACAAAATGAGGCAGTTCAACCTGGATACGCCCCGAAACAGACGTAGCCCGGCCCCCAAAACATCAGACGAACCCACGCCCGTCTGAGAAGGACGGCTGGTTGTCCGCTGTTTTTGCAGCAGGCGGTGGGGCCGAAGTGGCAGAAGGACTACACCGAGTATTGGGAACGGCAACGCAAACGGATCCTGGATAAGAACAGTTTCGGTGTGTCGCCGAATGACGCGGGGCCGTTGTGGCTGGGGCTCCGGCTGGTTTCGCCGAAAAGCCCGCAAGCCTATCAGGGTGTGACGTATTCCAAGGGAGCGTATGTCCTTTCCATGCTGCGCTCCATGATGTACGCGGACCAAAGCCCGGATAACAAAGATCAAGCGTTCATCGACATGATGCACGACTTCATCGAGAGCCATCAAAACTCCCTTGCTTCGACGGAATCGTTCAAGGCGATTGCGGAGAAGCACATGACCAGGCAGATGGATCTGCAACACAATGGCCGCCTGGATTGGTTCTTTAACCAGTGGGTCTACGGAACGGAGATTCCCCACTACCAGTTTCACTACGCGGTGGAGCCTGCCGGTGCCGGTCAATACAAGATTAAAGTAGAGCTTACCCAGAGTGAGGTGGACGCAAACTTCGCCGCTTTCGTGCCGATCTATGGAGACTTCGGAAAAGGGATGGTGCGGTTTGCACAGATTCCCATCGTCGGCAATACCACGCGCACGGTGACCTTCGACATCGATAGCCAGCCCAAAAAGGTGGAGCACAACATCTACAAGGATGTTCTGGAGCGCTAAGGCAAGCTGTTCTAGTACCAGGGATTTGCGCTCTGGCAATCACAGCAAAAAGAAAACTTGCGATAAGAGAAGCGCGTGAGGTATCGTGCGCTCCGATAAGCACAAGCAGCTGGGACGTGATGCCGGTTCAGGTATCGTGTCTCGCCAGGGTTTGCTGAAGTGGGAAGCCCGCCGGTGGATCGGGAAAGAGTCGGGCTGGGTTGCCGTTCGATTCCCTTCCTCTCAGGGGCTTTTGTTGCCGGCAGTTGTGGGGCTTCGTACATCCGGCGTGTGCGGCATTTCATCAGGATACAATTCGACCGGTGGCACCGGGCAGGACGCCACCCACGGGAGCCGAGGATGTCTGTAATGACAGAACGCCGGACGGCGCGGCGCTATGACTTGACGTTGCCCATCAGTATCCGCTTTGCCGCGGAAAGCCTGGTGACCAGGCAAGACGGAAGGACGCGCGACATTTCGACGCGCGGCCTTTATTTCGTGGTGCCCCGCGACCTCGAAGCAGGTTCGGAAGTGGATATCACGCTAACGTTGCCCGCGGAAATTACGCGCGGGGGGGACGTGTTCGTGCGGGCCCTGGGAAAAGTCGTTCGCGTCGAACGCAGGCTGGAAGATGGCGAATCGCGCCTGGGCGTCGCCGCCGTTATTGAGCGCTACGACATCATCCGGGGCGAAATGGCGCGGGCTTAAGGCCTCGGTGTACTTTCCTATTGCGGGGCCGCTCCGCCCGGCGTAGCATCTGCGGAAACGTCTGCCCCGGAGCGTCCAATGAAAGTTTCGGATCTCATCGGGTCCCGCAAGGAAGTTTTCTCCATTTCGGAAGAAAAGAGTGTTTTGGAAGCCGCGCGTTACTTGCGTGAACAGCAAGTACGTTCGGCCGGCGTGTTATCCGTGGATGGCAAGCTTGTCGGTGTGATCTCGCACAGCGATATTTCAGACAAGGTTGCGGCCGAAAACCAGTGTCCAGCGTGGGTAAAAGTGTCGGAAGTGATGAGCCGTACGCTGATTACGGTCACGCCCGAAGCGACGTTTGACGCGTGTCTTCAATTGATGGAGCAGCATGGCATCTACCATCTTTTGATTGTGGATGAATCAAACGGCTTTCGCGGCATGTTGTCGGTCAGCGATTTTCTCCGGGTGATGGCATCGGACGAAAAGGCGCGGGCGGATTTGCTGGAATCCTATCTTTTTTCCGCACGTTAGCGAGTGTACAGCTGCGGTTTCGGTGACCCGGCGACTTGCCGCCGTGGGAATTCTTCTTCTCATCGCATTCCTTCGAATTTCCCCTTCTGGCCCCAACCCTTGACAACGGTCCGCTCGCCGGTACTAAAACCCATCCGATTCCATTTACCGTATCCGTATGTAATAAAGGCAGTTATTCAAAACGCGGCGATTTTGGATCGGCGAAGCTCAGGGATCAGTCTGGTTGGCGGTTTGCAACTCCATGCCCCGGAGCCCTATGCCCAAGGAATCCCCCGCCAAAGTCAAACATTCCGACGCCTGGAACCCGATTCCACCGGACGAGGTGCTTTTCGGCCGAACGGCTGGAATGGCGGCACTGCGCGCGCATGTTCAGAGAATCGCGCGGACGAATATCCCGATTTTGCTTACTGGCGAGGGTGGCACCGGCAAGGAAGCCATCGCCCGGTGGGTGCATGCCAACTCCGACTATGCGACGGGGGAATTCGTCAAGGTTAATTGCGCCGCCATCCCGGGTTCGCTGCTTGAGAGCGAACTGTTCGGTTATGAAAAAGGAGCGTTCACCGGAGCCAACTTCGCAAAGCCTGGCCGGGTGGAATTGGCGCATCGCGGTTCTTTGTTCCTGGACGAGATTGCCGATCTGGATTTCAATCTCCAGAGCAAATTGCTGCACTTTTTGCAGGACGGGAGCTTCGCGAGAATCGGCGACAGCATCGAGCGGAAGATCGACACCCGGCTGCTTTGCGCGACGAATAAGGATTTGGAGAAAGAAACACGGGAAGGCCGTTTTCGACAGGATTTGTTTTACCGAATCCATGTCTTCCGGCTGAAGCTTCCGCCCTTGCGTGACCGCGTCGAAGACATTCCCGCACTCGCGGAGTTCTTCCGGCAAAATTTTCAAAAACAGTTCAGTATGCCCGCGGCGCAATTCCCTCCAGAGACGTTTGAATACCTGCAGAATCTGCTTTGGCCAGGAAACATCCGGGAACTCTCCAATATGATCGCCCGGTACGTTTTGATCGGGCCAGAAGCTGCCGCGAACGCCGAGGGCTTATCCAAAAAAGGCCGGGTTTCGCGAGTCGAAGGCCCGAATGGTAGCGCTTTGCCGCTGAAGAAGCTGGCCCGCGACGCGATGAAGCAAATGGAGCGAAATGTAATCCTGGAGACGCTGCGGGCCAATCAATGGAACCGCCGGAAGACGGCACAAGAACTCAAAATCAGCTACCGGGCCCTGATTTATAAGATTCGGGATGCCGGCCTGATCTCGCGGCGGCACGCTGCGAAGAATTCGACTC
>Ga0207761_1000341_pt1 | contig 16588 bp, 24 predicted proteins | sample LuqExpMetageno34_FD_187792 | JGI IMG/M metagenome (GOLD analysis project Ga0207761, IMG submission 187792) | Tropical forest soil microbial communities from Luquillo Experimental Forest, Puerto Rico - Sample 34 (SPAdes) | ecosystem: Environmental > Terrestrial > Soil > Tropical forest ... | reverse complement strand
GCCCACGAAACTTGTCACCATCGGAATCTCTCCGATGGTCATATCGTTGATCATGGTTGCTGGAGTCTTTCTGGCGAGATGGAGCCTGCCTGCATTGGTGCTTGGCACTTCGTCTGTACGAGCCGATGTTCGTCGCGCGCCCCACCTTGTGTTTTGGGCTGTACTCGCAGGTTGCCTGTGGGCGGTGGCGAACACGCTAACGGTTTTCGCCATACGGGATGTCGGCTTGAGCATCGCGTTCCCCTTGTGGAATTCCAACAGTTTGATCGGCATCCTCTGGGGCTTTCTGTTTTTCAACGAATTGTGCCAGGCGGGTTGGCGACGGTGGGCTGGCGTGTTGGGTGGAACTGCTGTCCTGTGTTTTGGCGGCGCGCTGCTGGCCATTGCTTCGTCTGCGCAAAACTCCTCAGGCCACTCGATGAACGGTGTGTGGGCGGCGCTCGGTGCCGGAGTGCTTTGGGGGACAATGTACATTCCGTATCGCAAGGCGTACCTCACCGGCATGAATCCCCTGTCGTTCGTCACATTTTTCACTTTTGGCGAATTGGGCATGATGGGATCGTTGGCTCTGGCGTATTCCGGCGCAGCTCCTCTGTGGCACGAATTGCAGCAGGCTCGCTCTGTGATTTTCTGGTTGATGCTCGGCGGATTTGTCTGGGTGATTGGCGATCTCTTCCAGCAATATGCCGCGAAGTACGTGGGCATCAGCCGGGGCATCCCGCTCTCCAACACAAATCAACTTTGGGGAATGCTCTGGGGCATCCTGGTTTTCGGCGAATTGCAGGGCAAGAGCCACACGACGTATCTGCAAGTGATTGGCGGTTCGCTCCTGATGGCCTTGGGAGTGGGCGCGATTGCCGCGTCCTCGGCGATCGGCCAGGAACACGCGCGCTGGAAGCTTGCGGCGTTACGCGAAAGCGAACGCTATAGCGTACCAATGGATTATGTAGAAGCGCGATTCGAAGGCCGCCAGGCCGCGGGCGAACTTCAAGCCCGGCGCACGCTGGCGGACTGGCTGTTGGTCGTTGCCGCGACCGCGATTCTGGCGTGGGCCGCCACGGTCGCGCATGTTCCGAGCTTGCCGATTCACTGGGAACCGGCGCTGGCGCTCTCGGCCGTTTCGTTATTGCTGATGGTTTTGTGCGGCCGAAAGCTTTGGCGCACCACGCGTTTCCACTGATGGAGTTTGTTCGATCATGAAGACGATCCCAAAAGTGGATGTGGTTGGCGTGGGCCTGAATGCGACGGACACTTTAATTCCGGTTCGAGATTTTCCTGTCAACGGATCGAAAATCGAAATCTCATCGGCAGCAACTCTGCTCGGGGGACAAGTCGCATCAGCGATGGCGGCTTGCCAGCAATGGGGATTGCGTACGCGGTATCTCGGCAAATTGGGCGAAGATCATTTTGCGCAACTGCACCGCTCCGAATTTGCCCGGCTTGGAGTCGAGACTCATTTATTCACGGCGGCGGGCAGCCCAAGCCAGCAGGCATACATTCTCGTGGATCACACTGGCGACCGCACTGTGCTTTGGAAGCGTGACAAACGGTTGACGTTGCTACCGGAAGAATTGCAGCGCGAATGGATTGTCAACGCCGGAATTTTGCATCTCGACGGGCACGACACTGCCGCCGCCGTGGTTGCCGCGAAGTGGGCCAGGGAAGCGGGCGTACCGGTGGTGGCTGACCTGGACGAACTGTATCCCGGTGTCGAGCAGCTCTTGCCGAACATCGATTTTCTCATTACCAGCCGCGACATCCCGCAAAAGCTGACCCGCGAACCCGATCTTCGCCAGTCTTTGCCGGAAGTGTTTCGACGCTACCAATGCAAGCTCGCGGCGGCCACGCTGGGCAGTGACGGCGTGCTGGCCTGGGATGGCGCCCGTTTCCATTATGTTCCGGCATTTCAGGTGAACGTCATTGACACTACGGGCGCAGGGGACATCTTCCATGCGGGTTTCATTTACGCGTATCGAAAAGGGTGGCCACGGCAAAGGCAACTGGAATTTGCGTGCGCGGCAGCCGCGTTAAATTGCACCGGGCTAGGGGCGCGCGGGGGAATTCAGCCGGTCGAAAAGATCGAGGAATTGATCGCCACCGGACAGCGTCACACCGCTGCTTTTGACGTTGAAGCCTAAAAATAACTTCGCTTACTTGGAGGCTTCTCCCGCCAGTGCGGCAATCACGCCGATGTTCGGAAGCAAATCTTCCGGCAAATGATGGCGCTCCTGCAGATAGGTTGGCGAATTATAGGAGACCCAGACTTTCCCGCGTGTATCCTCGGCAACGAGGATTTTCAGTGGGAGGTCTAGCGCGCTGCTTGGAGCTGCGACCATAAGAGGGGTGCCCGCCTTGGGGTTACCGAAGATCAGTAGCTTGGTGTTGGGCATCTTAAGCCCGGCTCTTTCGGCTTCGCCGCTATGATCCACGATCGTAAAGATCTTTACGTTCTTGGCGCGGAGCATGCCTTCGAGCTTCGAAACGGTATCCGCGACAGAATGTTGACTCTCGATGCGAACGATACCGAGGGTTGAGTTAGCAGGTGCGGGCATAAATACCTCTCCAGAATTGGGGGTACCGTTCGCCGGGACATGGCGAGTAGAGATGACATAGTAGCTCATCGCCAAGCCAAGTACTGCGAGGAAAATTGCGACCACCACCGCAAGTGTCGAGGGATTGCTGAATTGCCCGGAACCGCTGCGTATCATGGCGAGCAGGCGCAAGTAGCGAAGCAAGGACAGGATGGAAACCAGGACACCGACGAGGATCAGCAGCGTCCCGAACCAGAGAGAATACCCGGGGGAGATGGCCGGCTGGTTCGGACGCATCGAACTGAATTCCTGCAGGAAGAAGCCAAATCGCGCCAGGACAAAGCCCAAAGCCATGAAAGCCAGCCCCGTGCGAATCCAGGCGAGAAAAGTGCGCTCAGCGGCAAGAAAGTCCCGAGCTGACGCTGCGGCATCTCCACGCGATTCCATGCATTCCCTTTTTTCCGACCTGGCTTCTCGAGCGAACTAGGGCTCAATCTTCAGCATGACAACAGAGTGGGACGCCACTTTAGCAGAGAAACTGCCCGTGGAAAGGCCGAGATCCTTGTGCGTCCACAGATCGCGAACTTTGGCGCCCAGATGGGACGGATAGCCGATTTCTTCCCAGTTTACCTTCACTTCGGCTTCACTCCCGCCGCGGTTGAACAGAATGACCGCGCGGCTTCCGTCAGCCAGCGTTTTCGACCAGACCTCGAGATCGCCGTCCTTGCGAGCGCGACGGCCCTGGCGACCCAGCTTGTCTTGGTTAACCGCGATGACTTCGCTGTTCGTGAGGATCTCCTTAATCTCCGGAGACATCGATCGAACATCGTTACCCGCAATGAGCGGAGCCGCCAGCAGTGCCCAGAAACTGAAGTGCGCGCGATACTCCGGAATCGTCATTCCCCCGTTGCCCACCTCGAGCATGTCGGGGTCATTCCAGTGACCTGGACCAGCAAAAGCTTCGAGACCGACCTGTAAATCGACAATGTCGACCATGCCCAGTTCGCAGCAGCTCCCGTCCGGCCATTTCTTCTTGCTCGTAAACTTATCGGTGATATCTCCTGTGGTGCGCCACAGGTTGCCAATTCCCGCGCCCCAGGTCCACGGTTTGGCGGTGCCCCACTCGCACATGCTGAACACAATCGGACGACCGGTCGAAAGCAGCGCTGTGCTCATCGTCTGATACGCTTCCTGCGCGTTGCGCGTACCCGTATTGCACCAGTCGAACTTCAGATAATCTGCACCCCAGCGTGCGTATTGAAGAGCATCCTGAAATTCGTGGCCCTGGCTGCCAGGGCGCCCTGCGCAGGTTTTTGTGCCGGAATCCGAATACAGACCGAACTTCAGCCCCTTGGAATGAACATAGTCGGCGAGACCCTTAATGCCGGAAGGGAAGCGCTGTGGATCAGCGACGATATTTCCATTCTCGTCGCGGCTGACCTGCCAGCAATCGTCAATCACCACGTATTGATAACCAGCGTCTTTCATTCCATTCGAAGCGATCGCGTCCGCGACGGATTTGATGAGATCTTCGCTGACGTTGCAAGCGAATTTGTTCCAGCTATTCCAGCCCATTGGGGGCGTTTGTGCCAGAGAATCGCGTGTCAGTTGCGCTTGGGTTTGCTGAGGGGCAAGAACTACCGCACACAAAATCACAGATGCTGCCAAAAAGCCTTTCCAATCGGATTTCATCGCATCTCCCTAACGGATTGCTCCATCAGATGCAGCGCGAGCGCTTGATTTGCCTGGGTCCACGCCAGCGGTGTGTGAGCATTCGGAATATAACGCCCATTTTTCAGGAAATAAAGCTCCGGACAAAGGCCATCGGTCGTGATTTGGGCGAGCGAGCGGTTAAAGTAATGGATCTGTTTGTGAAAATCATCGATGCGTGAACGGTCCTCCGAATATCGCTGCCCGTAGATGATCGAGAGCAGAGCATCGAAGATGCACCACTGCGCCTCGCAGTCGGGCTGCAAGTGCGCGTCGCGAAAGTCCAGCCGCTCGCTGAAATCGCCGCTCATCTCGTCGGGCTGGAACCACTCGTCGTAATCCTGGCAGAAGTAGGAATCCCCGGCGTATCGCTTGATGCCGACCTCTGCTTTCAGTCGTGCCTGCACTAGATTAAGAATTGCGCTTTGGATCGAACGGTCCTCGATTACACGAAGTGGGTGAACCAGAAATAGTAGTGCAGAATCGACCATGCGGTCTGGCGGAGATTCGAACGGCAGAGTCTCGTTCAGCCGCTCACGGCCGCGCGCGATCAACTCATCCAATTGCTCGAAGTCTACGCCGGCCGTGCTGCACTTCTTCATCTCCTCAAGACCGCCAACCACGGCGCCGACGCTGGAGTTGTTAATCTTGCGCCCCTCTTCCCACGCGCCACTGTCCTTGTCCTTCCAATACTCGATGGCGGCAAAATAATCGGGGAACAGGCGAAAGATCTCCGCATCGCTGGCACTTAAAGGCATCGCGCCGGAATTTGCCAGCGCGAAGCGAAACCATAGAGCAAGGCCGAGGGCGTCGTTCTGTGCATGCGTCCACTTTTCCGGCAATTCACCGAGGTCTTGTGCCGTGAACCGGATGTGTGGGCGCCGGTTCGCATCCTCTTTGAGGGACGGCTCGGCAATAATCTCCCGAAAACGCGGCATCTGTTTCGCAAGGAATTGCATTAGGCCCTGCATACAGGCGATGGCCGGGGCAAGTTCTCCGCGTAGCCGGAATGAGTTCGCGATCATGACATTGTCGCGAATCCACACATTCTGATAGCCAGTCACGGAGTCGCGAGCCTGGCTGGGACTGGCGGCGAAGAGCCCGTGGGCCACCGGACGGATTTCGTGCGTCTTATGCTCCTCAAGCACTCTGCGAATCACGCGCAGAGCTTCGGGAGTGTACTGCCCCGCGATCAAATGACGCAACAAGCCGGGCTCATGCATTTGTGTTTCCTCGGTTGCTCATCCGACAAGATTCTATCCCCACGTGTGAATTTAGGATGAACGAGTGACGATGCTCGAACAAACGGAAGGTAAGCTGTGCGCCCATTTGGAGTGTGTCCAAGTGGAGAATGCCGGGAACAAAACATTTCTTGCGGTGTCTGAAACATCGTAGGCTGACTTGTCGTATTTTCAAGGGGTAGAGGCACGCTGCCAGGGCTCCATTTGCGCGCCAGCACAACCGCTGAGGTCGACAGGTTCATGTCCAACGGAGCGCTCGAGGCACGACGTTCGGAACGACGCAAAGCGCCGCGGTTTCGTTATCAGGCGCCTGTGGAAATCGAATGGGGCTCGGCGCGGCTACGCGCCCGCACCCGCGATATCAGCGCGAGCGGAATGTTCCTGGAGTCCGAAGATGTGCTTTGGGTGGGCGCCGGCTTTCGAGCGCGGCTCTCGGTGGACCGGCCGGTATTTCTGGAATGCTCGGTGAAGCGAGTGGAACCGGGCCGCGGGATGGGCGTAACCGTTGAAGTGCAGGATGAGCAAAGTCGACACTTCCAAGACTTGCTGGCGCGTCTGGCGGCAGGGGCCTAATCCCGGGAATCCCGCTTTATACTATTGGTGATGACGCGCTGCCTCGATTGCGGTTCAGAGCGCACCAGCGATCAATGTCCCACGTGTGGGCTGACCTCGGCGGCCGCGGAAGTCGTGTTCCGCAAACGCTTGTTGCTCCAGATGGGAATTTTCCTCGTCGGCTCGCTTCTGTTTGTTACCTTGAGTCAGGTTTATCCGCCCCTCGACATCGACGCCATGCTGGTCTTCTACGGGTTGATCTTCTTCATTGCGTTTTCATTGGCAATTATTCTCGACCGGCGGGCGCACGGGCGCAAAGAGATCGAGCTTTTGAAACACCTATTCACAGGGTTGATACCGATTCCGTTCATCCTGTCGGTCGCGCTATTCCTGAATGGCAAGCTGGATTCGCCCAAGAACCTGGCTTATCACGCGACCACGGTCGAAGGCCGCTACTTGATGCGAGGGATTGTGCGCGGCACGAAACGTGTGTTTGTGTATTCGTGGCGCGAGGGCCGCAGGTATGAACGCTTGGCGGTCGATGCCGACGACTACGAACGCTTCCACATGGGCGACAAAGTGAACGTGGCGGTGCAGCCTGGCGCTCTGGGGATCCCGTGGTTCTACGGCGTTTATCGCGCACAGGAACCGAAATTTGCCGCGCCTCCCCCGGACGCGACGTGGGAATCGAATAAACCGGTAGATAAACCCCAGGCGAAGTCGCCGCCTGCGAATCCCCAACAGAAAAATCCTTAATAAATTGGGCGGCCGTTCGGGCCGAGTGGAATCTGCAACTCCAGGAAGTGGCCGTTTTTGCCGAGACGGAAGCGGATACGTGTGACCGGACCGACGTCGCGCGCCTTCCAGTCGGGAGTTTCGATCGGCTTCTCGGGCAAGTCCGCGTAAGACCACTCGGCCGAATTGCCGTGAACTTTGATGGTTTGCGGATCGATGTCGTAAGCCTCTTCGTCGTCCACCTTGACGAGGAGATAGCGTTTCCAGATGCGGACCAGGAAGACTCCTTTCTTGCCGGAGTGGTAGATGTTCCAGGTATTGGGGGCGTTGTCGTTATAACGGACGATGGCGAATTCAACGGAGTTCCAAGTGAGCGGAGGCTTGGCGGCAGGAGCGGACCGCTGGGCTGGAGGTGGTTGGGAGCGGGAATGAGAAGGGGAAGCGGTGAACAGTGGGAGGAAAGCGGCGAGAAGGAACGTGGGCCGGTGCATGGGTACAGTGTACAGTCAACAGTCGACGGCCAATAGCCGATGGCTTGGTCCTTCGACACTCGATGCCGTGAAATCAGAAGGAGCAGGAGGGAGAAGAGGAGTTGAGGGAGGACAAAAGGTGCTTGGCGGAAGGGAGGTCGGGATTGAAGCGGAGGAGACGAAGTGCCGTGGCCCGGGCGAGCCCGAGTTGGTTGGAGGCACAGTAGAGGCGGGCGAGGTTGAGACCGATTTCGGATTTGCCGGGAGCGCGATCGAAGGCGGACTGCCAGAGTTTGAGAGCTTCGGCGAGGCGGCCCTGAGTGGCGTCGATGGCCGCGAGGTTGGTTGCGGCTTCGAGCGAGTTGGCATCCAGCGACAGAGCCTTAGAGTACAGAGCAGAGGCTTCGGGGAGATTGCCGTGTTGCTGAGCGGCGTAAGCAAGGGCGACAAGCAGCGCGGGATCGTCGGGCGAATCGCGGAGCGCGGCGCGAAGGAGTTTTTCGGTTTGCGGTTGGGCTGCGGTCATGCCGCTGGTAACAATGGATTGCCAGGCGAGTGCGAGGTCCCGCGTATCTCTAGAGGAATCGGGTGTGTTAGGAAAGGGGACCAGGGTTGGGAGCATCGACGCTTGAGATTGCGACACAGGGTCCATTTTGGATGATGCATGCGGATTGCGTGGGATGCGGTGATTGGTGACCTGCGTGTGGGCGACATCCGAACTGAGAGACGCGGGCATGTGGCAAGAAGTACAGTCGAGCTGATTGCGGTGATGCTTTGCGGCGAATTTTTCGCCGTGGCAGGCGATACATTTGCCGCGGAAATATGCCACGCGATCTTGCGGCGCGATGGACTGATGTGGGTCGTGACAGGTAGTGCAGGTGAGCGCGTCGCCGGACTTTCTCTTGCAGGCGCTTTCGGCGAGGGCCTCGAACTGGCTCGTGGCGCGGAGACCGGCCGGGACGTTGCCGGTGAGCACGTAGTAGCGGACGTAGGCGAAGAGATCGTCTCCGGGCTGGAAATCGTAGATGTGTTTGCCGGCACGCTCGATGGCCGCATTACCTTCGAGGTGGCATTGCATGCAGACCTGATCGCGAAGGGAAGGGGAGAGTTTGGAGGGATTGACGGGATAGGAGATGGGCGCTTCGGGGTGTTGCACGTGGACAGCGCCAGGGCCATGACAGCGTTCGCAGGTGACGCCGGCATAGAGGAAGGGCGGGCCGGAGTAGTAATTGTCGGTGCCTGCAAGAGGAGGGCGGAGAAGGCTGACGTGGCAGTGGAGACACGAAGTAGTCGCCGGAAGGTTGAGCGGCATGGTATCGGAGGAGCCGTAGGCTGGCGCCATGTCCCAAAGGTGGCGGTCGGTGTAATAGTTAACGGGGGATTCGAAGAGGAAGCCGTCGGTGGAGAAGAGGTAGGTTCGTCCACGGCGGCCCTCGCCGATGTAGTAAAGGAATTCGCGGGTGTCATGGACGTCAGGGTCGCCGGGGCGGTCGAAGCTGAGGACCACTTTGCTGTCTTCGCTGGCGACTTTGTAATGGACGCCGGACGGTTGGTGCGTGAATCCGCCGGCGATGAGGTTTTGCGAGGCCTGGCCGCTGGCATTAGCCATCGGCGTGCGTAGGTAGGATTGATATATTCTGGGATGGCATGCAGAGCAGGCGGCGTTGCCGACATAGCCAGAAGAATCGATGGGTGTGCCGGGCGCTGGCGGATTGACATGTTGGGCGAGGAGATGCGATGGCGCCGTTGCGAGACAGAGGAAGCAGGAAAACAGTAGCCGGCGGAACTTCGCGCTAGGGATCAAGGCGATTACCTGGAATCAGAAAGAGAATAGCATCGAACACGGGAAGTGAAACCCAAGACAAGTTTGATCCGCCGAACCCTGGGGCGCTGCCCTCAACGCTCAGGACCCCAGCGGTCAATCGGGGTGGCTTGGAAGGCGACGATAAATCGCCGCACGCACAGATATAATGCAGGGGAAGTTGGGGAGACCACGAGTGGGGCGAGTATGGGGAATGTTTGCGCGGGTGTTTCCGCGGTGCAGCATGGTCGCCCAGGCGATTGCATTCAACGTGTTTCTGTCGTTTTTCCCGACGCTACTGCTGGTAGTGGGATTCGCGTCGAGCTGGATCGGAAGCAAGACGGATACGCTGGAAGCGATCCGGAGCTTCACGGATTTGTTGCCGCCCGGGAGTCATGCAATCGTGGCTGACTATTTATCGCGGAGAAGTCCGGATGTGTGGAAGATCTCGCTGGCCGGGGCCGCGGGAGCGCTGCTGGGCGGATCGCAGGTAATGAAGCTGTTGATGAACGGGATTCACCTGATCTACGACGAGCCGGAGCGGATGGGATTCATTCAGCGGCAATTGCGAGGGCTGCTGTTGCTGTTGATCACCGTGGCACCCATCTTGGTGGCGGGAATTCTGGGGGTGTTTGGCAGACCTCTGCGGCATTGGTTGACGGCCGTCTTGTGGAAGGATGCACCGGTGCATGTCGCCTGGGTCGTTTTCTTTCCCTTGGTGGCTATGATTTTGGCGTTGCTGGCATTGACGGTCATTTACTATGTGGCTCGGCCGCAGGAGAAGCATTTGAGCCACGTTTTGCCTGGCGCGACGGTGGCGACACTGATGTGGTGGGGGGTGAACGCGGGATTCGGATTCTATATGCGCCGGGTGCCGTACAACATTGTGTATGGCGGTCTGGCAGCGGTGATTGGCCTGCTGATCTGGATGCAGATATCGGCCGCAATTGTGTTTCTCGGAGCGGCATGGAATGCGGAAAATGCGGAGAGGCGTTGAGAGGTTTAAAACGTCGATTTAAGACCTCAGGTGCGGGATGAAAGTAGACGTGGCATGTTACGCAGGCTACCGAGGGGACGAGCGGCCGACGCAGGTACGGCTGGGGGAGCGCGTTCTGGCAGTGACGGACGTGGAAGACAGGTGGTATTCGCCGGGGGAGACGTACTTTCGCGTAAAGGTGGAGGGAGGAGACCGATACCTGTTGAAGCACGTCGAGGCCCAGGACGTCTGGAGCTTAGAGGGCTATAGGAGCGGGGTGAATGAGTAGGAAGGGGCAGAGAAACCCAGGACCAAGCTCCACATACGCAATCCTGGCGAGAGCTTGCATTTACGCCAAAGGCGAATTGGCGCTCGATTTACAGGCACAGCCGGTTGCGTTGACGGGATAGAGGATAGGCTAGAGCGAAAGTGCCCTATTTTGTGTGATCCGTTCCGGCAGAAGGGCCCATAAGCAAAATAGGCCAGTCAGTCGCTAAAATGAACTCTCTATGGCAGACGAAAAACAAGCGAGACTCGAAGCACGGGCGAGAATCGATATCAGGAAGCTCTATGAAAAAGGCGAAATCACCTTGGCAGATCATGCATCGGCCTTGGGATATTTAAGGGGTATTTGGTTCGATCACCTTTCGGACGCTGAGATCGAAGATTTCATTTGCAAGGAAATCAGAAAACTTGAGACCTCAACAATCCAACCCGCCGAGTAACTCAGATTTCTCGTAGATGGTCGAGGCGACGACATGAATCCGCACGAGAGAAATCCATCCACCCCGCAAGACACGAGAAAACTCCAGCGGGAGGGGGAATGAGCCTCGCGTTACGTGGCCGACATGTAGATTCAACTAACTGGCGACGTGACTGCGAGACGATCAGAGGCTTTACTCTCGAAGCACCCCTTTGGCATCCTTTGCTTCAACGAACGGTTGGGAGCGTTACGATGGACTATGAGCTTAGCCTATCGAATTGTTTTTGAATGCCCCAACGGTCATAACATCAACCTGCAGAAGAAATGTGGTAACGGGTCGCTGTCGGAAACCGAGGCAATGAAATTATTTGGGGATGAAGAGCTGTCGTGCCCGCATGCCAAGTGCGACTGGCACGGGAAAGCATCACAGGCTAAACTCCGTCGAATCCTACCGTTTACGTGGATACTCGCGCCCGCGACTTAAAAAACAAACGTTCAATGAATCACAAGAATTTCCGGGGTTAAGGCTCAACCAGAGGTGGCTTGGCTATCTTCGACTCGGTCAACGGCAATATAGGAACAGGGTTCTTCGCATTTGCTCCCGCGCGGGCTCCGGCAAGGGCTTGGCCAATCTTAAAGGAGCCCTTAAAAATCGCACTGACGGGAAGGATGCCGCCCAACCGGTGCGCACCGACGGAAGCCAAACCCATGGACGCGAAGCAACCGCAGGATTGACAGTCAGGGCTTCCGCCGAACTGGCACGGAGTGATCGTCGTCCGAAGGTCCGCCGATATGGTCTCAGTAGTCTGTGCGAAAATACAATCCTGCGGGCTGCGGGGGGGCGAGGCAAACTGTTCGATTACAACCGCCGGCATATCAAGTTTCGGATGCTGTTTGCGTAGCTGCATCATTTCCGAAATGGCCAGGGTACGTTCCGCGGGAGTCAGCATTTCCGGCAGTTGATCGCCCGTTTGCGGGGTAAACATGCTGAACCACACTTTTTTGATCTCCGACCTGGGAGTCCAGAATTCAAGGAACTGGGTGAGATAACGCGGGGACTTCATCATTTGACCGGTGACAGTGCAGTGGATTGTGATTTTTTGTCCGGCGATATTTTTCAAAATGCGAGCGTACGTAGCCGGCGCTCGCCGGACGTCGTGTTCGGGCTGCAGTCCATCAATAGACACAACAATCTGCAGGCGGGGAACATTAGCCCATTCCAAGTTGATGGGTCGAAAAGCGCTGGTGACAATTTGGACGTGGATTCCGCGCGTGAGCAATTGAGGAACCAGCAGCCCCAGTTCGCGGTAACGCACCAGCGGGTCACCACCGACGATGGACAAGTGCAAAGGCCTGAGGCGATCGACGACTTCGAGAACGCCATCAATGAGAGCTTGGCCGGTGCGATCGTTGAGCTCGCGTAACAACTGCCCCCCGCCAAGATGGGCCTTGTCATAGGCGTAACAGCCTGGACAATTCAAGGGACATTCCCGAGTGATCTCCAGCGAAAGAGAAGGACGCTTACCCGTGAGGATCTTGGCCCAAGCTCGAATAATCTGAGAGGTCTGCATGCATGTCCTGACTTATCGCGCGCGACGATAGCGGCAAATCGACCAGCGAACGAATCACAGATCTTACTCTGATTTGGGCTAATCCTGATAAGCGGGGTGCCTACAAGAGGCCGATGCAAGCACTATTTGATGTGATTGCCCATTGTCATTATGAGGGGCTCCGGATTGCCGATAATTCAGAAGTTATGTCCTACGATGGAACCCGCTCCCCTGAGTCGGACATCGGTGTCTGAACGCTTACCGCCTCTTTTGCTGCGCGTTTAGCAAATTTCTTCTGCTCACGCCGTTCCGCCTTGGCTCGCTGCTTTTCCTGCCGCTTCATTTCCTTCTGGCGCTTTTGAAAAGTGATGGTCAAAGGTCTCCTCAATAAGTTCGGTATTATTCTACCTCATCGGAACTGCATCACCACGAAGCTCCGAGAAACGTGCGCACGAGGCCGGAACGGGAAGGGTGGCGCAGTTTGCGCAGCGCCTTCGCTTCGATCTGGCGAATACGTTCCCGGGTGACAGAAAATACCTGGCCGACTTCTTCGAGGGTCCGCGGGTTGCCATCGTCGAAACCGAAACGCATGCGGAGCACACGTTCCTCGCGGGGGCTCAGTTTCCCGAGCACCGCGGCCATTTTTTCCTTGAGGCTCAAGTTCATAGCTGCTTCCGATGGAGAGATTACCGTCTTGTCTTCGATGAAATCGCCAAGATGAGAGTCCCCCTCTTCACCAAGCGGAGTCTCAAAAGACACAGGTGTCTGAGCAAACTTGCGTGCCTGGCGCACTTTTTCGATGGTCGTCTCCAGCCGCCTGGCCAGCTCCTCCGCAGTAGGCTCGCGGCCCAGTTCCTGTACGAGCTGGCGAGTGCATCTGGCAAGCTTGTTGATGACCTCGACCATGTGAACGGGCACTCGGATGGTGCGAGACTGATCGGCGAGGGCACGCGTGATAGCCTGTCGAATCCACCAGGTGGCGTATGTCGAGAATTTGTAACCCCGACGCCAGTCGAACTTGTCGGCCCCTTTCATCAGTCCGAGATTGCCCTCCTGGATCAAGTCCAGAAACTGAAGGCCATGATTGGTGTATTTCTTGGCGATGGAAACGACGAGGCGCAGGTTGGCCTCGGTCAGTTCATTTTTGGCCTGCTGCGCTTGCACTTCACCCCGCTGAATGAGCGCAAGGGTACGTTTCAGGCTGTTGAGCCCTCCTTCGCTCGATCGTTCGATCTCTTTCAGCTCGGCTCGTCGCGCGCGCAGTTCTCTGCGAGCCTGGGCCGCAACTTCACCGAGAGCGGCGTCCGCGCGACGCTCAAGACGGTGGACCTCACGCTCGATGACGTGCAGGTGCTCAACCGTTGAACGCAGTTTCCCGATCAGACGCTGTTTCTCACGCCAATGCAAGCGGATGCCGCGAAACTCCAGAGAGAGCCGGATACAGGTGCGTGCAAGGGCCCACTTGGCTCGAAGATACGAGTGCTTCTTTGTCTTAGGGATCTCCGCAAGCTTGGCCGCCCGTTTCAACGCGGCTTCGTAAAGGTGTGAGACTCGTTCGATGGACTTCAGCGTCTGACTGACTTGGTTGGCTAGTTTTGCTTCGGTCAGCTCCGCCTCGTCAAATTGGACGATTTCCTTGATTTGCCGCGAATTGCGGCGCAAATCGGTTCCCACAGCAATCAGTTCCTTGATCACGATCGGTGAGCGGGTGATGGCCTTCATCACCACGAGTTGTCCACGTTCGATGCGCTTTGCAATTACGACCTCGCCCTCTCGGGTGAGCAAGGGCACAGAGCCCATTTCGCGGAGATAAACGCGAACCGGATCCTGGGATTGGGTGTCCACGCCCGAGCTCAGGTCAAGGCTAGCTTCGGCCCGCAGTTCCTCTTTTGCGTCAGCTTCGGGACCCTCGGCAGCGGCCTCTGCAGTCTTCGCGGCGGTAAGGTCCTCGTAGATCCCAATGCCCTGGCGTTCCAAAAGGGACAGGAGATTGTCGATCTCCTCCGGTGAGGTCACGTCGGAGGGCAGTTTATCGTTTACCTCATCATAGAGCAGATAGCCGCGCTCCTTACCGACCCGGATGAGTTGCTGGATGTGACCCAGCTCGTCTTCAATCGGCCGCGCCACGTATGCTCCTGACCTTGCGGGACGAGAGGACGCAAGTGACATCAAGATTCTTTGTCTTTCCTGTAGGCAGAGGTACCGGACGCGGTTTTCGGCGAGTGGGCCGCCGTGTAGTCCGCCAGCTCTGCATCGGTAATAGAGAAGCGCGCGGAGGGGAGATGGTCGCTGCGGGTGGCGAATTCGCGGTGCAGCCGGAGGGAGCAGATGTCCGGAGCATCCTGATAACGCACGCGATGAGCCACAAAAGCGGCGTTCGCAATGGTCACAAAATACTCAGAGATTTCGCCGCCAGACTCACGACGGGTGAACGCATATTCGCGGACTGCCCCCCTGGTTTGAAACCCAACGTACTGAAGGACAATCGGATCACTCAAAACGGTCCGCCATTTCTAAAAAACTAAAGTCGCACCCTTCCGCTTTTGGCTGCCATCGAATTGATCAAGAGGTTTCGAAAGAACAATAACGCGGCATCTTCATCATGGCACACTTGGCGCGTCAGGCATACATGATCTTGGATCGCAGTACGAGACTAATCTTTACGGGAGCGATATGTGAGTGTAAAAGTCGTCGCCGCCATAAACAGTATGAACAAACAGGGACACTATGCCCATATATCTCGGCACCAGGGCAAAGTGTGGGTTGAGATTGACCAGTGCATGCTTGCCTCATTCGAGGAAAATCGAAAAACTGGTCGATGGAGTCCATTCCTTCGAGGAACTAGCGGAGTCCTTCCGAAGGAGGCATGATATCGAGATGCGCCGTACCTGACACTACGCACCACGGTTGATGAGCATTTCTCTGAGGGAAGCTGGTATGGATTTGTTAAATGCGCGAATTAAAAACAACCGAAAACAGGCGCTACGAGAAGGTCATCCTCGCGATTGGTGTTGTGGTGTTCGTTGTGGTTGGTTGGCTAATTATGGTCAAATAACGCTAAAAACGGCAGCAAGACACAATCCACGATTTTTCCGCTGGGTAGTAGTGGCGGGTCTAGTTTGGTTCGTTCTGCAGAAAAATCACGTTACCGTCTTCGTGAACCACGTAAAATCGTTTGCGGCGGGTCTTTTCCGACAGAATGAGATACTTGCCAGGTCCCTTACCTCGTAGCACCGACAAGGCGTCAAAGAGCGAATCAGTCTTAAACAGCCACTGCTTTGCCTCGTTTTCGTCGATGCGAAATACATCTAGCTGTATCGTACTCATTTGAAACCCATAAGCTCTTCGGGCTCAGTCAGGCGAGTAGTGCGCTCTGACAAGAAGATCAGATGAATGACTATCGGACGTAGGGAAGGCCCGCTTATCCGGGATCGTGGCTACTTGCGGGAAAGCATGAAGTCCGCTGCCAACAAAGTCAAATCAATTTGGAGTAAGAAGCGTGCCCATCTGCTGTCGCACGGTTGCATCCGCGATAGCGTCGTGCCTGAAGTCCTCACAATTACATGCCAGTCGCGCGCAGGGATATGTCATTTTGCCGTTTCACGACCGCCTCACGTGGATTGAGCGACTGTGGCCGCATTGATCACAGGGTCTCTTCGGCTTTCCTCCTGGCATGGCGGACAAGATACCACAGGGCTGTGTGGCTTGCTAGGCCAGAGATTTTTGTGAATTAATCCAAAACTGTTCTTCCGAGCTTGTTGAGTAGCAGTTGCAAATTCGCAAACTTCTCTTCAAATGCCTCATCGGTCCTTAGGTCGCGGTCTGGCATTTTGCGAAAAGCGAAGAGCTGAACGGCATCGATTAATAGCATCTTTGATATTTCGCGCTCTTGCCTCGCCCTTGCTAGTTGTAAGAGCAATTTGACAGAAAGTGATTGAAATCTCTGGTTCTGTTATTACAAAGGCGGTCTGCTCATTTTCTAGCGTAGCCCGTCGTCGTTCGATGACCTTTTTAGGGGCTCTAGGCTTTCGATTTGACTTTAATTTTGGCCGGCATTCCGAGCAAACGCTCAGCTTTTCGGGAATTGCCTGCGCAGTAGATGCAGGTTGGCCGCTGCTATTTGCCGAAGTTGCTCTATTCGCTCGTGCAAGAGTATCTGCAGCTCATGGGCAAGCTTCAACGACTGAGCGTCGTCTTTGGAATTTGCCAGTTGCTCTGACAACTGTCTAATTCGACTCTCGAAAGGCATGTTGAAACAAAATAGTAGTCGGTTGTGGCGGATGTGAAATACAGCGTTTTGGGTAGAGACTATTAGGGTC
>Ga0207761_1000340_pt1 | contig 16590 bp, 17 predicted proteins | sample LuqExpMetageno34_FD_187792 | JGI IMG/M metagenome (GOLD analysis project Ga0207761, IMG submission 187792) | Tropical forest soil microbial communities from Luquillo Experimental Forest, Puerto Rico - Sample 34 (SPAdes) | ecosystem: Environmental > Terrestrial > Soil > Tropical forest ... | reverse complement strand
TTTCCTTCGCCAAGGGAGGCGAAGAGGTGGTGATCCGAGATCGTAATCTCCCCGTGGCCAAGCTAGTTCCATTTTTGGCGGAAGGTGCCGACGATCAGGAACTTGGTTTGGTTGCGGCCGGGAAACTGCGTCTCCCCAAGGTGCGACTTGATGTAAAGGAACTCTTGAGAATTCCGACTGGAAGCGTAACAGGAAAAAAGGCCATGCAAGCCGTTCTCGCCGACAGAGAAGAAGAGCTGTGAAGAAATCGACCGCGTTTTGGGATGCGAGCGCGCTCGTTCCCTTGTGTATTCACGAAGCCGCGAGTCGTCACGCTCAGTCCCATCTGAGGAGATTCGCGCCTGTAGTTTGGTGGGGAAGTTTGGTAGAAGTTCACAGTGCTATTTGCCGCCTCCATCGCGATAGGGAGATAAGTGATCGCGACAAGCAAGGTGCGGTGGCACGCCTGCGTTTGCTAAACCGTGGGTGGAGGGAAATTCTTCCCGACGATCAGGTTCGTGATTTGGCGACGCAGTTGTTGGATACGTATACCTTGCGGGCGGCGGATAGCCTGCAGCTTGCCGCGTCCTTGACCTGGTGCGAACAGCGCCCGTCGAAGAGGAGCTTCATCTGCGGGGACCAGCGATTGGCCAAGGCTGCAGAATCAGCTGGATTCTCGGTTCTCGAACTTTCAAGAGCCGTTCCCTGAACATAATATGGCCTTGTCCTTAGCATTTCGTGCAATCAGCGAAGATCACAGGCAGAATTGGCGCCCTTGCCGCTATTTCTAAGCGCAGACCAACGACCTCAAGGACTGATAAGGGCGAGGTCGGTGGTTCAAGTCCACCGAGGCCCACGAAAAATCACTAGTATTCATGCGGCGATTCACACTTTCCCCGTTTTATCAAATGTTCTCCAAAAGCGAATTTGCCAAACATTTGCCAAAAGCCCGGACAGGAGGACGCACAGCGCGGCTCCTTTCCAGCACGGCCCTTTCTAGTATCCATGCGCGATTGATTCCGCGCGCGTGTGACCCGAACCCACGCGTGCTCCGCGAAACGAGCAGGGAGATATGAGGGCCGCGGATCCCAGTCAGTGCGAATCAGGCTGACGGTCTCCCAGGTATGCGACGAAATCAATTTGCTTTAACTCGGAAGGACCTTGGGTGTATAAGGGTGCCCATCCGGGAGATCGAAATCCCGGCAAAGAGAAATCTCTTCCCGAACAACGTCTTGACCCACGACCGCGAACACTTTCGCAGCTCTTACGCCGGCAGCCCGCCCTGGGACATCGGCAAGCCCCAGCCTGCGTTCGAGGCCGCCGCCGACCAGGTCGTCGGCTCGGTTCTCGATGCGGGCTGTGGCACCGGCGAACACACCCTGTTCTTCGCCGCACGGGGCCATGCTGTCACCGGCTTCGACTTCCTAGAGGAACCCATAGCTGCGGCGCGGCGCAAGGCCGCCGCGCGCAGCCTCATCGTCAAGTTCCTGGTCGAAGATGCCCTAAAACTCCATGAGTGGACCGAACGCTTCGATAACGTGCTCGACTCCGGCCTGTTTCACGTTTTTTCCGACGTCGACCGCATTCGCTACGTGCGCGGGCTCGTGACCGTCCTCGATCCGGGCGCGCGTCTGTTCCTGCTTTGTTTCAGCGACGCCACCCCGGGAACGGAAGGACCGCGACGCGTCTCGCAGTCTGAGTTGCGCCATGCTTTTGCCGATGGCTGGGAAATCGAATCCCTCGAGCCCGTGCGCCTCGAAATCCGCCCTGAGTATAGACAACAGGGGGCCTTCTCCGGCGAAGACCCGCGCGGCTGGTTCCTCATCGCCCGCCGCCTGGCTTAAACCCATCCTCCGTCGCCTATCTTTCTCCTTGATTCGTACTTCCTGTTTTAGAAATTTCCGGAACGCATTTCGGGGGGAAGCTCTTTTACACTGGGGCACCAACATAAATCTAGCATAATCTAGATTTATCTTGACATCTCCACCAGCGAGTTTAGAATAAAGTTCTGAGGTGCACCATGGCTAACCGGGCAACCGTCAAGATAGGTCCTGCAATCAACGCGAAGCTGTACAAGGAATTCGTCGCGGTCGCGAAAGAAAACGGACAATCCCAGAGATTCCTGCTGGAGAAGGCCATCGAGCATTACATTCATAACGTCGTTCCCTCTCAGCGCACGGTACGACCGGAAGCGATTGAAGCGTTCCGCCGCTCGAACGAAAAATTCCGGGACCTGTATCGGAAGCTGGCCGAGTAAATGGCGGAACGGGTCTACCTAACCGTGGGCGAAGTCCTGCAGATCCATCATCAGCTAATCGAAAACTACGGCGGGGATCATGGACTCCGGGATAAGGGGCTCCTCGAGTCCGCCGTTTTCCGCCCACAGATCGGGTATTACAACAGTATCGCCGAGGAAGCAGCCGCGCTGATGGAATCGCTAGCCAACAATCATCCCTTCCTCGACGGCAACAAGCGTATCGCTTTCGCCGCTGCACACACCTTTTTGCTAGTTAATGGATACGACCTTGAAGTGAGACCCCCTGCAGCGTACGATTTTATGATGCACTCCATCGCAAGAGGCGAGTTCCGTTTCGGGCCAATTCTCGAGTGGATCAACAATCACATTCGGCAAGAATAGTTGACGCGATAGAAGGATGGAGGACTATAGTCCTTGGGCGGCGTCTTCGTCGGGTAACCGGATATGAAAATCCACCAAAAGGAACACGCGTAGCGGGGGATACCGACGCAAGCCATGTTCTCAAAAAAACCTGCATTTCTGGCGGAAGTACTAACGACCGCAATACTGATAAGGGCGAGGTCGGTGGTTCAAGTCCACCCAGGCCCACCATAAATCACCAGTGTTTATGCGGTGATTTCCGCTTTTTCTGCGTAACGGACCCTCGCTGAAAAAACCATTTGCCAACTATTTTCTAACTTTTCGGAAGCAATCGCGACGTTCTGCCCCTTCCATTTGCCGACTCCATCGCCAAAAGGCGGGCCCAGGGGCGTGTGAGCCGCGTGAACTGCTCTGTCACCGCTCTTAGAAGAAGGCAAGGCCCTTCATTGGATAATGACGGCGATTTCTCGTCCACAGCTCCAAGCCGTGAACGGAAGCCGTTGCGGCGATCAGCGCGTCTCCCAATTCGACGCTATGGCTTTTCGCAAACACCCTCAGGTAGTCGCCGGCACGCCGCCCGATCTCCAAGTCGATAGGAACGCACTGGATGACCGCGAAGAGGTCTTCCAGAATCTTGTGCTCCTGCGGCCGTGCCCCATGCCAAAGCTCTGCCACTGTGACGGGCGAACACACGAGCACGGCTTGGCTCCGGGCGAGACTATCCCATTTGGCGATAAGCCCAGTATCTCGGCCTCTCGAAACCTCGATCAGAATGTCGGAGTCAATCAAAATCGACGTCACAATGCAATTCTCGATAGCCGCTTGCCCTTGCGGAGCTGGCGGACGTATTTCCCGGTATCAGGTAGGTCATTACGGTCCCGCCAAATGCCAATGAGGGCTCGCATCGCCTTGCTGCGGTTGGCAGGGGAGCTCCCGTAGCGATCCCGGATGGCTTGGCGTACAAGGTTAGAAATAGAGGTACGCCGCTGCCGTGAGTGGATGTGCAGCACCTTCCAGATATCTTCGTCCAGATAGAGCTGTGTTCGTTTCATGATGTATAGTATACATCACAAATCGAAGCCCTCGCCATCGCCCTCGCGGGCGCGAGCCCCCAACGATGATGGCGAACATCCTGCGAAGGTCGCAATCCTGATAAGGGCGAGGTCGGTGGTTCAAGTCCACCCAGGCCCACCATAAACCCAGTATTTATGCGGTCATCCTCATCCTTTCCACTTACTGTGCTTTCGCTCAAAAAGCCATTTGCCAAAAATCCGGGCGACCTGATATAGACACAGTTCGGGCGTTCCGCTCCTCGCTGCCACTTCTATCGCCGACAGGAGGGAGACAGAGCTCAGGATGAGAGGTCAAAAAACCTCTCCGTCATTGTTTGTGCGCCTGGATGCGCTTTGTTGCAGTGGTCTGGTTCGTCATTACTGGGATGGAGCGAGCCTGCTGCCGTGGTGAGGGACCTGCAGAGACAGGATGATCACGGAGGGAGACTTCGCTCAGCTCCAGCGCTAGATTCTTCTGGCTTGCCTCGAAGGAGATTGCTTACCAGCAGAATTACGAAGCAACGTGTTTTCGATGCAGTGGCCACCAAAATCGGGGCACGAACAGGAATTTCCTGAAGTCGACCGTGCAGACTAGTTTAGCTGGAGCGAGTGCAACACACCCTATTTGTGCAACTATTGTGCAACCGCCAGGGGTTTGCTCTTTTGCCGGTTAGGGCACCTGCTTTGCAAGCTCGCGAGACAACTCCAAACCTTCTATCACATCCTTCCATTTTTGTTTATTTCCAATAACTTGGGGCATCTGCTTTTCGCTCGAAAGCTAACCCCAACAGCCAAAACAGATAGGGTTTTGGCACAGTTATGACACAGCCGAGAGCACGTGCCTACGGCACATGCTTTCCAGGCAGGTCTCTCCGAGCAGGGTTTTCGACACCCTCGTATTTGGAGACCGGACTCATGCAATGCGAAACCCCAGCACCTGTTGCAAATCCTTGAGAAATATCATCACAGACAGTCGCTTCGCAATCGCGAAGCCTGAGGCCGGACACGTCGCTCCTACAGCCAGCGTCGAACGGACGACTTATAGCTCAAATATTGGTCCTGGAAGTTGCGCTCGAGAAACCGTTCTTCTCGGGGGATCACAACTGCCGCGATGAAGCCGACCGCAGGAACGAGCAAAACGAGCAGCCAAAGGTCGTTCAACCAAATCGCCAATCCGAGCACCAGCAGAACAAAAGATAAATAAACAGGATTGCGACTGAAGCGGTAGGGACCTGTGCGGACAATGGTAGTGCTGCGTTCGTTGCCTCGTATCGAAGTGCCGGCGGCCCGAAATTCTCGGAACGAAAGCAGGAAAAGCAATAGGGCACAAAGAGAAAGAAGACGCCCGAGCAACCGGAGTGTCGATGGGACGAAGGGGAGTGGCCAAACATGGTTTAGTGCGACCGCCAACAGAATTGCAGCCAGAAAGACAATCGGGGGTCTAAGCAAGCCCGGTAGCGGTCCGCCTTTGTCCTCGCTTTCGGCATTGTCGCTTGTAGTCCTGCCGTAGTTCCCATCCATGGTCGTCTCCTTTTCCTTGCTATCGTGCGGTGGAAAGCCTATTCTGCAAGTTCAAGTCGACTTGAAGTCAAGAGGGAGACAAACCTGGACATAGCGGAGGTAGCGCGGCACTCTGGCGTCCCTGCCTCGACACTCCGGTTCTATGAGGAGAAGGGGCTGATCACTTCAACCGGGAGGCGGGGTCTGAGGCGTGTGTTCGATCCCGGCGTGCTGGAAAGGCTGGCGCTCGTCGCCTTAGGACGCGCTGCCGGCTTCTCGCTCGATGAAATGGCACTCATGTTCGCGCCGGATGGGCAAGTGCGCATCGACCGGCAGATGCTCGCGGCCAAAGCAGAGGAGCTAGACAACACAATTCGCAAACTCACCGACATGCGCGACAGCCTGCGCCACGCCGCTGCGTGCCGCGCTCCGAGCCACATGGAGTGTCCCACGTTCCGCCGCATCCTACGAGCCGCCGCGTCTGGAGCCATTGGTCCACGAAAGAAAAAGAGTCTATCGGCACTATAACCGAACGCCTGTCCACGCGATTCAGGCGACCACCACCCTCTTTCGTTCTCAACAGCGATTCTTGTGTCATTGTCACTCACGTTAAATCAAAGGATGAAGGCCTGCCGGAAAACGAGTCCAAGCACTTCGGCGCTGCCGCCTATTCTTTGGAAAGCCGTGACCCAGCGTGCGGCGGATTACTGATAGCACCTAGTGTACTGCGTCACACAGATGTGCTGTTATTGAGGTTGGCCTTAGCGCGTTTAACTTTTTCGAGAATGTCATTGGCCTTTGCGGTCCAGATAAAGGGTTTGGGTTGACGATTATGTTCTTCGACATAAGTGAGGATGCATTCTCGGAGAGCTTCGACGCTGGTAAAGACGCCGCGCCGGAGCTGATTCTCGGTCAGGTCGCGGAAGAATCGTTCAACCATGTTGAGCCAACTGCTGCTGGTGGGCGTGAAGTGAAAATGAATACGCTTGTGGGGCGTCGCCCAGCGCTGAACCGCCGGGTGTTTGTGGGTGGCATAGTTGTCGACGATAAGGTGGAGCTGTTTGTCGGCGGGCGTTTGGCGATCGATCATACGCAGGAACTTCAGCCATTCTTGATGGCGATGACGCTCCATGCAAGTGGCGAGCACACTGCCGTCGAGCGTGTTGAGAGCGGCAAACAACGTGGTGGTTCCATGCCGCTTGTAATCGTGCGTCATCGTATGGGCACGGCCCTTTTTCATGGGCAAGCTGGGCTGGGTACGGTCAAGAGCTTGGATCTGGCTCTTCTCATCCAATGACAGCACCAGCGCATGTTCGGGCGGATTCAGATACAAGCCGACGATGTCTTCCAGTTTCTCTGCGAAACGGGAGTCGTTGCTCAGCTTGAAGGTTTCGACACGATGCGGCTTCAGACCGTGACCGTGCCAGATGCGCCGTACGCTGGCCTCACTGATACCGGCAACGGCGGCCATGGTGCGAGTGCTCCAGTGGGTCGCATGAGAAGGTCTTTCCTGTGTGGTCTTGGCAATCACCATACGCACAAGTTCCGGTGAGATGGAAGGCATGCGGCCAGGCCGCGGAGCATCGTGCTCCAGCCCAGCGATACCGTCGCGCAGAAAACGCGAGCGCCAACGAGCAGCAGTGCGCGGCACGATCGAAAGCAGGCGGGCAATCTTCAGGGCTTGCGTGCCTTGGGCGGTCAGCAACACGATCCGCGCGCGCAGCACCACTCGCGCCGGAATCTTGCGTCCGCGTGCATAGGCCTCTAGCTTTGCTCTTTGCTCTCTGTTCAGAACTACTTGGGGTGCGATTCGCATCAGCCGTGTCCTCCTATTCGGTAAGAACACAGCGAAAAAATAAATGTCTCTATTTATGACGCATTATAATATTGCTCAGCCATGAACAAACCGCAATCGATGGGAAAATGTAATCTCTGCGGGGAGATTGTCGGCCAGGCTTCCATGACGCGGCACCTAAGGGCGTGCTGTCAACCGGAACCTTCCAAGCTATTGGCGCCTGCTGAAAAACGACCGCCTGTCCCGAATTTCCATATAGCCATCGAAGGACGTGACGCCAAGGTGTACTGGATGCATGTGGCAGTGCCGCTGACCGCTCCACTGAGCAAACTGGACGATTTTCTCCGCCATACCTGGCTTGAATGCTGCGGCCACTTGAGCGCTTTTGAGATTGGCGGCAAGCGTTATGCTTCCAAGCCCATGGATGAAGAAATGAGCATGACAGTACGCTTGAGCCAAGTTCTTGAGGTAGGGATGAAGTTCTTTCATGAGTATGACTACGGTTCTCCAACGGCTTTGGTGCTTAAGGTTGTTGCCCTTCGTGAGCAAAGCTTGCCGAAAGGCGCCGTACAACTATTGGCTAGAAACGAAGCACCGCAGGTAAGTTGCCAGCGGTGTAGCATCCAGCCCGCCACCCAAATCTGTACCGAATGCGCGTGGAATGGGGAGGGCTGGCTTTGTGAAGCGTGCGCCGTCGCACATGATTGTGGTGACGAGATGTGCCTGCCGGTAGTTAACTCTCCTCGCGCTGGTGTGTGCGGGTATACGGGTTAGGCGCTACTATTCAATATCTGCTCTAAATTTCGTCGCACTACACTAGCAGCCTGAACAACTGTCCTCTCCCAAAGGGCAGGGTTGTCTGCGGGCACATTGAAATCGGCTTCTCGGAACGGCTCATCGGAGTATCTGAGTAAGCAAACAATGAAGATATGGCGAACTTTCTCGCGAAAGAACGAAGCAAGTCGCTGGCGTTCTTCTCGCAGGGCACCGTGCCCAATCACAACGACCCCTACATGATTAGCCACTAGGTCGATTGCCTGAGCGTCATCAGTCCCGAGACAGAGATTACCCTGCAACCCGAGCGTCGCAGAATGGCTTCGCGGTCTTCGAGAATCCCCGGAGAGAATTCGATCTGCAACACGGTCTCCATCGCCCGTTCAGGAGGCTTTTTGCACCGTACTTAGGGCCTGACTCCGGCCTTCCTGAGGATTGTCATCATGGGGCACCAGTTCGTGAAGGCTGACTGGAACAGATTCAGCCCCACAAATGCAGTGAAGAGAAACCAGTACGGGCTTACCCAATATCCCAAAGCGAGCGAAAGAAGCACAAACAACCCAGCGATTAACCGCAGATACCTTTCAACAGTCATGATATTCCTCCCAAAATTATAAGTTGATACTTGCAGACCCTTCCGTTCCAGAACCCGAACTGATGCTGCGTCGCTCAGACATGTAATAAAGAATCGGCACCGCCATGCGGGAAAGCAGTGTGGAAGCCACTTCTCCTGCCATCAACGAAATGGCAAGGCCCTGAAAGATGGGGTCGAAGAGAATGACACCCGCCCCAACGACCACCGCCGCTGCAGTCAAGAGCATCGGTCGAAATCGCACGGCTCCAGCGTCAACCACAGCCTCTTCCAGGGACATGCCCCGAGAGCGGCGCAACTTGATAAAGTCCACCAGGATGATGGAATTGCGGACGATAATTCCCGCTCCGGCAATAAAGCCAATCATCGAAGTCGCGGTGAAGAACGCGCCCATCGCCGCGTGCGCCGGCAAAATACCGACGAGCGTCAACGGAATCGGCGTCATAATCACCAGCGGCGTCTTGAACGACTGGAACCACCCCACGACCAGCACGTAAATCAGCACCAGCACCGCCGCGAACGCCAATCCCAAATCGCGAAACACCTCGTAGGTAATGTGCCACTCGCCATCCCACTTGATCGCGATCTTCTTTGGGTCAGGCGGCTGAGTCGCAGTGAACTGCTCGATCTGGTAGCCCTCGGGAATTTTCAGCGCCCTGATCTTGTCGCCCAGTTTTCCGATCGCGTAGACCGGGCTTTCTTCCGCGCCGGCCACATCGCCAATCACGTAGACTACGTCGCGCAGATTTTTCCGGTAAACGTTCTTGTCGATCGAGGTTTCGTGCACTCGCGCCAGTTCGCCCAGAGGCACCATCGCTCCATCCGGAGCGTTCAAATACAGGCCGCTCAACGCTTCGGCGCTGGAACGGCTGGCCCTCGAGAGTTGCACGCGCACAAGCACGTCTTCGCGTTCGGCCGGATCATGCAGCAGGCCCGCCTGCGCGCCGCTGAGCGCCATGTTGACGGACTGCGACACTTCCGCGCTTGAAATTCCGCGCAGTGCCGCCTTATCCTGCTCCACCTGAAAATCCAGTTTCTTCTGGTCCGCAACCACATACCAGTCGACGTCCACCACGCCTGGCATCTCGTCGAAAATCTGCCGCACTTGCTTCGCCACTTCGATCTGTCGCTGGTAGTCCGGTCCGTATACTTCTGCCACCAGCGTCGCCACCACTGGCGGCCCCGGCGGCACTTCCGCCACTTTCACACGCGCGTTCCACCTCTTCGCGGTTTCCTGGATCGGCCCGCGCATCTCTTTTGCCATGTCGTGGCTCTGACGCTTGCGGTCGTCTACCGCGCGCAAGTTCACCTGAATGTCGCCCTGGTTCGCGCCGCGCCGCAGATAGTAATGCCGTACCAGCCCATTGAAGTTGTACGGCCCGGAGGTCCCCGCATACATCTGGTAGTTCAGCACCTCCGATTGCGTGTGCAGATACCCGCCGATTTCCTGTTCCAGCGCCAGCGTGCGTTCGAGCGGCGTACCTTCCGGCATGTCCACCACGACCTGGAACTCGCTCTTGTTGTCGAATGGCAGCATCTTCACGCGCACCGCTTTGAACGCCACCAGCGAACACGCCAGCAACAACAGAACCACCACCGAGGCAAGGAACATCCAGCGCTTCTTTGTGTCGGTCACCAGCGCGGTCATCACCTTGCGATACCGCCGTGTGCTCCACCCCTCTGCTTCTCCTTCGGCGTGTTTGCCTGTGTGGCCGCGCAGCAGGCGCATTGCCGCCCACGGCGACACCACGAACGCGATCATCAGCGAAAACAGCATCGCTGCCGATGCGCCCACGGGAATCGGCCGCATGTACGGGCCCATCAGCCCGCGCACAAATGCCATCGGCAGAATCGCTGCAATTACCGCAAACGTCGCCAGAATCGTGGGATTGCCGACTTCGTTCACCGCTTCCACGGCGACCTCCGCCCACGGTCGCCCCTTGTTCTCCGCGAGCCGGAAATGGCGAACGATGTTTTCGACCACCACAATCGCGTCGTCCACAAGGATGCCGATGGAGAAAATCAGCGCGAACAGCGTGACGCGGTTCAGCGTGTAGCCATACGCGTAGAAGATGAAGAGTGTGAGCGCCAGGGTCACCGGAATGGCCAGGAGCACCACCCCCGATTCGCGCCAGCCGAGCGCCAGCGCGACGAGTAGCGCCACCGAAAGCGTGGCCAAGAAGAGGTGCTTAAGCAATTCATCGGACTTGTGCTTTGCCGTTTGCCCGTAATTCCGCGTAACGGTCACTTGCACATCGCCCGGAATCACGTAGCCGCGCAATGAATCGATCCGCGCCAGCACGTCGTGCGACACGTTCGTCGCGTTCGTGCCTTTGCGCTTCGCCACTGCCAGAGTCACCGCGGGATGCGTCGCGGCATCCGTACTCGCGGCCCCCGCGCCGTAATACACATAGTTTCCTGGCTCTTCCGGCCCGTCGGCGATTTCCGCGACGTCGCTCAAATAAACGGGCCGCCCGCGCTGTACCGTCACCACAATCTTGCGCACGTCGTCGGCGCTTTCCAGAAACGCACCGGACTCTACCGCGATTTCCTGATTCCCCTCGGCAAACGACCCGGAACTCGACCGCTGGTTGCTCGATTGCAGCGCCCCCGCAAACGCCAGCGGGCTCACGTGATATGCCGCAAGCCTCTGCGGATTCACTGTCACGCGCACCTGCCGCCGCTGGCCGCCAAGCAAGGTCGTCTCCGAAACGTTCTCCACCTGCTTGACGTTCTGCTGCAATTCCGCGGCGATCCGCCGCAACGCGTACCCGTCGTAGTTCTTGCCCCACAGCGTCACGGCCAGTACTGGCACGTCGTCGATCGACCGCGCTTTGATCAGCGGCTGCGAAACGCCCTGCGGAATGCGGTCAAAATTCGAATAGAGCTTGTTGTACGTGCGAATGATCGCGTCTTCTTCTTTGGTGCCCACATAAAAACGCACGATGACCAACGCGCCACCCTCCTGGCTCGTCGAATACAGGTACTCGACACCCGGTACGTCGCGCAACAACTGTTCCATCGGGATCGTGACGCGCTGCTCCACTTCCTTCGCCGATGCCCCCGGCATACCAACGAACACGTCGAGCATCGGGACGACGATCTGCGGCTCTTCCTCGCGCGGCGTCTGCAGGATGCTGAAGAGTCCCAACAGCAGCGACCCGATAATCACCAGCGGCGTGAGCCGCGAATCGATGAACGCGTGTGCGATTCTTCCTGCCAGGCCCCGGTTCACGAACCCTTCTCCTCGCCACCCGCGACAATTTGCGCGGTCTTCTTGCCGTCAAGTTCCTGCACGCCCGGATTCAGCACCATGGCATCTCCCGCGGCAACACCGGAGAGCACTTCCACTAGACCGTTCGCCCATTGCCCCAAGGTCACTACACGCCAGTGCACCAGCCCATTCGCATCGACGACGTAAATCCCGCGCAACTGGCCACGCGCCACAATCACGTCCAGCGGCACAACTAGCGCTGGCTTCGCGCCGTGCGCAAAATACGCGCGCCCAAACACACCCGACTCCACTTTCACGTCACGCGGCAAATCAATTCGCGCGTTCAGCGTGTGCGAACTCGGATCCGCGCCGGCCTCGATCTCCGCCACTTTTCCTTCAAGCGATTTGGCCGTCATCGCGTCGAGCTGCACTCGTGCCACGCTTCCCTCCTTTACAAACGACAACGCCTCTGTCGGCAACGTCGCTTGCAACTGGTAGCGCGAGGTATCCTCCACCACGAACAGCGGCATGCCCGGCGACACCAACGAACCGGGCTCGACCGTTCGCCGAACCACCCGTCCATCGAACGGCGCCACGATCCGGGCGTAGCTCGCCACACTTTCGGCCACGTGCGCTTCTGCCTGCGCCTGCTCCTTGCCCGCTTGCGACTGCTCTAAAGCGGCCTTGGCCTGCTCGAGTTGCGCCTGCGCGGCCTGCTGCTTCGCGCTGATCTCGTCGAATTCCTGCGGGCTCACCGACTTCTGCTCTTTCAGATACACGTAGCGGTCGTAGGTCTTTTGCATTACATCAGCGTTCGCCTGCGCCGCGGCCATGGCTTTTTGCGCCTGGCTGACACCGGCTTCCGCCGCTTGCGAACCTGCGCGTGCGGCGTCTTTCCGTGCCAGGAGTTCGCGTTCATCGAGCTGCGCCAGCAATTGCCCGCGGCGAACGGCGTCGCCCTCTTTCACCGCCACTTGCAGCACAGTGCCCATGGTGCGCGCCGCCACTTGCGCCGTGGCCGCCGCAATCACCGTCCCCGGTGCTTCCAGCTCATCCGGCACGTTTTTCAGTTCGATCTTTTGCACCCGCAGGCCCGAGACTGTCTCTGGCTTCACCGCTTTGTTCTCGGTCTCGCCGCAACCCGTCAGAAGTACCGCGGCCAGTAATCCCACGAGAACGGTCAATCCCTGCCTCATGTTCGCTTTCCCCATCCCATTCATGGCTTGACCTCTTGTGCCGGTACACTTGCATTCGCGATCAGTTCCGATTCCGGCGTCAACACGCCCGCTGCGCGTTCAAGCTGCGCTTGCGCCACTTGCCAATCTTGCAGCGCGTTCAAATGCAATGTGCGCGCGTCGAGCTGCGCCGTCTGCGCGCGCAGCAATTCGGTAATCGTCGTCAGCCCGGATTCATACCGGTTCTGCACAATCCGCAAACTCTCTTTGGCCTGGTCCGCGGCATTGCTCGCAGCCAGTGCTCGTTGCGCCGCGGCTTCTTGGTCCAGAAACGCCTTGCGCACCTCGAGCGTGACGCCACTGCGGAACCATTCCACGTTGTGTTTCGCTTTGCTGGCATTCGCCGCCGCTTCGGCGAGCCGGGCTTTTGTCCCGCCGCCTGCAAACAGGTTGAAATCCAGCCGCGCTCCCGCCGTCCAGTTCGTACCCGAAGGTCCGCCCATGGTCATGGCGTCGCGTTCGGTCGTTCCAAATAACGCGATCGTCGGCCCAAACTCCGCTTTCGCCGCTTTCCTTTCGTCGTCGACGGCCGTCTCCTGCAATTGCGCCGCGCGCAACGCCGGCCTTTCTGCCAGCGCGGTCTGCGTCCATTCCGGCAGCGTCTTCGTGGACGCCACCGGCTCGCCCAGCGCCCCGGCCAAATCTAGTTGGTGCTCCACAGGCAGGCCCATCAGCCGCGCCAACTGCATCTGCGCCAACGCGAGGTCGTTCTGCGCGCGAATCTGGCGGTCTTTCATCTCGGCGAGAAACACTTTGGCGCTGAGCAGATCGCAGTCCACCACCGTGCCGGCGTTGTGCATCGCTTCCATGCGCTGCGCGCTCGCTTCGGCGTTCTTCACCGCCCCCTTCGCGGCCTTTTCGTTTTCCTCGAGCACGCGAATTCCGTAGTACGCGCGTACCACTTCAAGGATCAGGTCCTGCCGCGCCTGCTCAGTTTGAAAATCCGCTACGGTCACCAGCTTCTTCGCTGAGCGTTGATGAAAGAGCGTCTGCCCGGAGTCGAAGAGCCGCCATTGACCGTCGAAGCGGGTTTGGAAGTTATCGAGGGGAGTCGGCGTGTTGAGTTTGTTCAGCGCAAAATCCGCGGCCGTGAATTGCCGCTGCGCCAGCTTCGACCCGAACACGTAGACCGGATTATTGCTCCGGGTGAAGTCCTGATGGAAATCGAAGCGCGGATACCACGCCGACTGGGCTTGCTTCAGCCGCGCGCGGGCCGCTTCGGCGTCATCTTCGTTGGTGCGAAACGCGGGATTCTGCTGCAGTGCGCTATGCACCGCCCGCTCCAGAGTCACCGGCGAACCTTCCGCTGTTTCCTGTGCACGCAACGGAGCACTCGTCAGCGCAAGTGCCAGCACGGCCGCGATCGCTACGAATTTCCAGGGCCCGAGCCGCATTGCGAGCCTCAACCGCTCACTCGGACTTCGGCCGTTTCCGCCTTCAGCCACGCGGTTTCGTCTTCGCGGATTTCGGAAGTGGTTTCGAGCTTCGCGCTCTTCGCCACCATCGCACCCACGCTGCAATACTTTTCTTCCGAGAGCTGAATGGCCTGCGCGACGGCCGCGGGGTCCACGCCAAGCCCGGTCACGATGTGCCGGATGCGCACCGCCGTGAACACTTGCGGCGGGCGCTCGGCTTGATCCGCCTCCACCATAACCTCGTAGCCGGTCACCTTCTGGTGGTGCTTCTGGCGCAGCATGGTAATGACGTCGAATGCCGTGCACCCCGCCAGCGCCACGGCCAATAGCTCAATCGGCTTGGCCCCCGTCCCCCCTGCGGCATCGTCCAGCACCATGTGGTGCCCGCTCCCTGTTTCGGCCACAAACTGTCGCTGCACCTGCAGTGGTTGCGTCAATTGCACTTTTGCGGTAATCATCGCGTTTTCTTCACTTTCCGTCGGCAGCCCCCGGCTGCCTTCACGGAAGAAATGCAATTGCCAAGCACTTGTTACAAAGAATGTTCGGATTCCCGGGTGTGCTAAGGTGAAAGGAATGCGCAAGGAAATCGAACAGGCCATCGCCCTTCTCGGCAGGAAAGATCCCAAATCAGTCGACGAAGCCCTGGAGCTCCTGCAGGGCACTGTTTTTTCCTTCAGCTTGAAGGTCTGCGGGCAGCGCGAAGACGCCGAAGACACCATGCAGGAAGTGCTGGTCAAATCGCTGCCGTATCTCCCGAACTTCGATTCGCCGCGCGCGCTGCTCGTCTGGCTGTATCGCGTGGCCAAAAATCGCTGTCTGATGTCGCGTCGCCGCAGCAAATTCGCGCCGAAGCAGGACCTTTCGCTCGACGAGCTCATGCCCAACAAGCTCGAGCTGGAGTTGCTTTCGAAGGAGGGACCGGCCACGCCCGAATCGCAGGCCATCCGCAGCCAGCAGGCCCGCCTGCTGCGCGAAGCGGTGCAGAAACTGCCGCCGCAATATCGGATCATTCTGGTGCTGCGCGACATGGAAGGGCTCACCGACGACGAGGTTGCCGAAATCACCGGACTCAAGCCCGGCAACGTCCGCGTGCGTCTGCATCGTGGGCGCCTGTTCGTCCGCAAGCAGCTGGCGCAGCAGGATTCTGCTCAGCGTGTTGCCAGGAAAGCTGCCGCGCGAGCGCGCAAGAAGGCCGCCGCCACGCCGCAACCGCGGCCGGATTCCTGCAAGGCGCTGTTCGCCGAGCTTTCGAATTACCTGGATGAGCAGCTCGACGACTCTATGTGTGAGAAACTCGAGCGTCACTTAAACGGCTGCGAGCCCTGCAAGGCCTTTCTCGCTTCCCTTGAATCTGCTATCGAACGACTGCGACAGCTACCGCCTGAATCCTTAAATCGAGACGAAGCCTCACAATTAAGGAGAGAATTGCTGGCGAAGTTCCCATCTTTTTAGGCCGACTGTAGGCATTTTAGCGTCGCGGCATCGCGAACGGCGATGTTCCAACCTAGTTCTTCTGAATCCTGGAGAAAAAAACACTCCCCGATCCGGTCACAGAAGTGTGAAGGTCGGAAGCCAATCCTCGCCATTCCTGATCGTTGCATACAAGACGCCGGGGATTGAGGTGGCGCGTGTTGGGGGATCTCACAGTTGAACGTGACGAAGATACAGCGAAGGCCTCGATCCTGATAAGGGCGCGGTCGGTGGTTCAAGTCCACCCAGGCCCACCATAAAACCCTTACTGATTGACATTTAACGAGCAACAGTATAGCCTCAATCCTGTGATTCGATCGTTCCGCTGCGTCGACACCGAGCGGCTTTTTCATCGAGAGTCGGTGCGTCGGTTTAAAGCAATTGAACGCCAGGCCCTTAGGAAGCTGGACATGCTGGATGCGGCTCCGGATCTCCGGACGCTGTCAATGCTACCAGGAAGCCGACTAGAGCGCCTGAAGGAGGATCGCAAAGGGCAGTACAGTATTCGCGTCAACGACCGATGGCGCATCTGCTTTGAGTGGCGTGATGGGCATGCCTACGGCGTTGAGATCGTCGACTACCACTAGGAGCCAAGAGCATGACAAAAAAACTTAAACCGGTGCATCCAGGTGAAATTCTCAGAGAGGAATTTATGGCTCCGCTCGGGCTGAGCATGAACCGAGTGGCTATGGATTTGCGCGTACCCGTGACGCGAATAGCCGATATCGTAAACGAGAAACGCGGAATTACAGCCGATACAGCGCTGCGTTTCGCGCGCTACTTCAAGAACAGTCCGACTTTCTGGATGAATCTGCAAACACGCTACGACTTGGAGGTTGCCGAGGACGAGATCGCCCATAAGGTTGAACGCGATGTGCGTCCCCTGGAAGCGCCTTCCTCAAGATAGTTTCATACGGAATGAGCCCCGAAGAACGCGCGCATTGGAT
>Ga0207761_1000339_pt1 | contig 16609 bp, 14 predicted proteins | sample LuqExpMetageno34_FD_187792 | JGI IMG/M metagenome (GOLD analysis project Ga0207761, IMG submission 187792) | Tropical forest soil microbial communities from Luquillo Experimental Forest, Puerto Rico - Sample 34 (SPAdes) | ecosystem: Environmental > Terrestrial > Soil > Tropical forest ... | reverse complement strand
GGTGCTCAACCGGCTGGGCACTGCGCAATGGCAGAAGACCAAGGCCCGCGTCAAGAAGGCCATGAAAGATATGGCCGACGAGCTATTAAAACTCTACGCCGCGCGCAAGAGTGCCGAGGGCCACGCCTTTGCAGGCGACAACGAATGGCAGAGCGAGTTCGAAGACGCTTTCGAGTTCAGCGAGACCGAAGATCAGATGAACGCGATTGTGGACGTAAAACGCGACATGGAGGCCTCGACGCCGATGGATCGCCTGCTCTGCGGCGATGTTGGCTATGGCAAGACGGAGGTCGCCATGCGCGCCGCGTTTAAGGCGCTGCAGGACGGCCGCCAGGTGGCGGTGCTTGCGCCCACAACGGTGCTGGCGTTTCAGCATTTCAATACCTTCCGCAGACGGTTTGCGGCATTTCCCTTGAAGATCGAAATGTTCAGCCGCTTTCGCACGGCGAAGCAGATTAAAGAATCGCTCGCGAAGCTCGAAATCGGCGAACTCGACATCGCCATCGGCACGCACCGCTTGCTTTCGAAGGACGTAAAGTTCGCCAATCTCGGACTGGTCGTCGTCGACGAGGAGCAGCGCTTTGGGGTGCGCCACAAGGAGCGCCTCAAGCAGCTTCGCAAGGAAGTCGACGTGCTCACCATGTCGGCCACGCCGATTCCACGCACCCTGCACATGTCGCTCCTGGGACTGCGCGACATGAGCGTAATCGAGACTCCGCCCAAGGATCGAATGGCCATCCAGACCGTCGTCGCCGCGTGGGATGAGAAGCTCATTCGCTCGGCTATTGAGAAAGAACTGGAGCGCGGCGGGCAAGTTTACTTCGTGCACAACCGCGTAGAGAGCATCTACGACATCTCCGAAAAGCTACGCGAGATGGTGCCCAAGGCGCGCATTCTGGTCGGCCACGGGCAGATGGGCGAAAGCGAGTTGGAGCGCGTGATGCTGGCGTTCATGCGGCACGAGGCCGACATTCTCGTCGCGACCACCATTATCGAGAACGGGCTCGACATCCCGCTGTGCAACACCATCATCATCAATCGGGCCGACCGCCATGGCTTGTCGGAGCTGTATCAGTTGCGCGGACGCGTGGGCCGCTCCGACCGGCGCGCGTATGCCTACCTGTTGGTACCACCGGATCGCGACCTCACCGACCTTGCACGTAGACGGTTAGCGGCTTTGAAGGAGTTTAGCGATCTGGGCGCGGGCTTCAAGATCGCAGCACTCGATCTGGAACTGCGGGGCGCCGGCAACCTGCTGGGCGGCGAGCAGAGCGGACACATCGAGGCCGTCGGCTTCGAGCTCTACACCACTATGCTCGAGCGCACGGTCCGCGAGCTCAAGGGCGAAGTCGAGCCTGAGACGCCGGAAACACAGCTCAACCTCGGACTCAACATCCGCATTCCCGCCGAATACATCGCCGAAGAAAACCAGCGCCTGCGTATGTACAAGCGCGTCGCGGGAGTGGAGACGGAGGCCCAACTCAACGACGTGGCGGCCGAACTGGGCGACCGCTACGGAACGCCACCGCCGGCGGTGCGCAACCTGCTGGCATACGCCGAGCTGAAGCTACTGTCGCAGCGCATCGGGGTAGCTCAGATCGAGCGGAGACGGGACGCCGTCAGTATCCGCTTTACCGAGAAAGCCACCGTCGATCCCGAGCGCCTCGCCCGCTTCGTGCAGGCAGAACCCGGCAGCCAGTTCACTCCTGCGGGCGTGCTCAAATTCACGCTCCAGGAAAAACAACCCCAACAGGCCCTCGCGCGCCTGAAGGCGTTGCTGGATCAGTTGGCGGGGGAGGCGGTAGGGGTCGCGTAGAGCAACTCGCTCATCTACCGGCAACGCTGCTCCTAATCCGGCAGGACTTTGCCCCGGGTTTCCGCCGAGAACGGAATCACGAGCAGTCCAATCCCGAAAGCAACTGCGGTAAACGCAACAGGCTTGCCAAGAGTCCCCATTTGATTCACCATCGCGCCGATCAAAAAGTTCACTCCCGCGGCGATGAAGCGTCCGAACGAAGTGGTGAATGCAAATGCGGTGGCTCGAACAGTGGTGCCGTACTGCTCCGGCAACCACAGACTGAAGACAGCGAAGTTGCCGCCGAAGAAGCCCAAGAAGAACAGCACTGCGATGAATGGACTTAGTCCGTTGGGCAGGTAAAATGCCCACCCAAAGCTGAGCAGGATACACACCGCCATCCCCAAAAAGTAAAAGGTCAGAGTCCGTTTGCGGCCAAAGCGTTCGGCCAGCGGTGGGACCGCCAGGCATCCCAGGATGGTCCCCAGAGACAGCAAACCCATGCCCAATGAAGATGTGCGCACCGCCGCGGGCTGCAACATGCCGGCGCGTTTCGCCAGGTTAATGATTGCGGTCGGCGCGTAGACAGCGCCCGCCCACAGCCCGCAGATGGCAGAGGCCAGAAGCACCGTGTTAACCAGCGTGCGCCGCGTGTACGGAGCGCTGAAGATCCGGCGAAGCGATGACAGTCCGCCGGTGCCTTTCACCTTGGCCTTTTGTTGCCAGCGCTCCGGTTCCTTCACCCGCAATAGAACCATCACAGCGATGACAACCGGTGTCAGTCCGCACCAGAACATGGCGCGCCAGCCATAGTGCGCTCCTACCGTGTAGTTGAGGGCCGATGCCAGAAAGAAGCCGGTGTAATAGCCAGTCTGCAGATATCCGGCGCCCATCTTGCGGCGGTCTTCCGGCCAGGCCTCTGCGACGTAGGTACCCGCCAGCGCCCATTCACCGCCAATCCCAATGCCAGCCAGTAAACGAAACAGTCCCAACTGCCAAACCGTCTGCGACAAAGCAGCAGCCCCGGTGAAAATCGCGTACACGAATATGGTGGCGGCGAGCACACGACTGCGGCCAAACTTGTCCGCGATCGGTCCCCAAATGAGCGACAGTCCCCATCCCACAAGAAACAGCGCAAACAGCGTAGATCCGGCAAACCCCACATTGGCAGGAGTGGCCTTGTATCCCGACTTCGGCAGCAACTCGGTAAGCGCAGGACTGAGAACGAGCGCGTAGATCACCGAATCCATGCCGTCCAGTGTCCAACCGCCCCATGCGCCCCAAAATCCAGTGATCTGCTGGCGGTTGAGTTTCGTGTGAGTTTTGGGCGGCGGAAGGACCACTGCTTCGTTGGCCAAGGTGCTCTCCTTATCCGCAAGTGCTCAGGCAAAATTGTCGAGCGCGAGCAGCATAGCATGCCTCGTCAAGGATGCACCTCCAGATAACGAGTGATATGCCGATTTATCGCAAGTGATCTGTATCATTTCCCCTGCGAACCGGCTTCCGCGTTCTGAAACCTTCCGAGATGTCGTAGAATTGCGTCAAATTCGAAGTCTGAACAAATTTCCCTGCTCCCGCGCCGCCGTGCTTGGAGCCTCGGGTTGAGGTGATGTAAATGAACCGGCTTTCTGTGTTCTTGATCGGTCTGGTGTTGCTAACGGCGGGCAGCGCGGTAGGCCAAGACATCCGCTACAACTTCGATAACACAGCCGACTTTTCGAAGTTTAAGACGTACAAGTGGATCGCCCTCAAGATGGAAGCACCAATTGATAACCTCACGGACCAGCAGATCACGGCCTCGCTCGATGCCGCGTTGGGCCGGAAGGGCCTGACGAAGGTCGATACCGAGAGTGCTGACCTGTTCATTGGCTATCAGACCACGGAACAAATTCGGGAGCAGTTTGGCGGAAGCGATTCCCCGAGCGTTGGCGCAGGCTGGAATGGGCGCTCGGATTCAGTAAGGCCAGTCTACAAGTAGCCCCAAAACGAGAATCCATGCCGCATCAATCGCTTGTGCCTTGCGTCTGGAACATCGCCGCGACCGAGGGCTTCGTCACCTTTCCCATCGCGTTGCGCGGCAGCGCGTCGAGTACGAGAAGTCGTGAAGGGAGCTTGTGCGCCGCGAGAAACTCTTTGCCCCAGGCGCGAAGCGATGGCAGATCCAGAGCGTCGCCATCCCTCAGCACCATGGCAACCGCGACGCGCTCACCCCACTCCGCATCGGGCACGCCAACGACCGCACATTCGGCACAAGCAGGATGCCGTCGCAGGACCTCCTCGATCTCCAGCGCCGAAACTTTGTGTCCACCGGTCTTGAGAATGTCAATGTTCGTCCGGCCCAGAATGCGATAGACACCGTTCTCCATAACCGCTGTATCTCCGGTGCGAAACCAGCCATCGCGGAAGGCGTCGCGTGTAGCGTCACGCTTGCCCCAGTATTCGGTGAACACGCTGGGGCCTCGCACTTCGATCTCGCCCGCTGTTCCCGGAACAACCGGCTCCCCCTTCTCGCCAACCAACTGCACCTCAACGCTCGGCAGCGGTTTCCCAACGCTGCCCGGCACGCGCTCGCCGCGCAATGGATTCGAAAGTGCCATGCCGATTTCGGTCATGCCGTAGCGCTCCAGCAAAGTATGTCCGCTGATTTTCCGCCAGCGTTCCAGGGTGCTCACCGGCAAGGCAGCCGAGCCCGACACCATCAAGCGTAATCGGGCGCACGCCTCCCTTAAGGCCGCGCGACGTTCCGGCGACGCCGCTTCCCAGGCGGCGATCAGCCTTACGTAGATCGTCGGTACCGCCATGAACAAAGTCAGCTTGCCTCCGGCGATCCGTTCCCATACGCCATCGACGTCGAAGCGCGGCATCATTTCGCACGTCGCGCCCGACCACAGCGCGCAAGAAACCACATTGATGATTCCGTGTACATGGTGCAGCGGCAAGCACAGCAGGATGCGATCGTCGCCCGACCACTCCCATGCCTCCACCAGGCTCATGATTTGCGCGGTGATGTTGGCGTGAGTTGTAACCACTCCTTTTGGCCTGCTGGTTGTACCGCTGGTATAGAGAATCATGGCCCGGCGATGTTCACCGACGTCCGGCAATTCGGATGGTTGACGGGAACGAATCTGGTCGTACTCGAATGTCCGGACACCGCGCGCAGCGGAGATTGGCTCAAGCTGGGACGCCGCCGCAACATCCGAAACCAAAGCCGACGCCTGAGAATCGTCGATGAAGTACTCCAGCTCCGACCTGGCCGAGTTAAGCGGCAACGGGACTGCGATCCCGCCCGCGCGCCAGATGCCCCACTGAATCGCGACCCAGGCAAATCCCGGCTCGACCAGAAATGCTACGCGCTCTTCCTCGAGGTCGTTGCGGCCGGCGAGCAAGGCCGTTGCCACGCGTGCCGATGCGTCCAGCAGTTCGTTGTAGGTGAAGGAACCCTGCGAGTCAATAACAGCCGTGCGTTCGCCGTACCTTTCGGCGTTCGTAATGAGCACGAGACGATTACTGCGGATCTTCACACGCCGACTCTACGTCGTCTGTGCTGCACTGTCCACTTGACCGTACACCCCTCCGATTCTTTTGCCACCAACCGTCATCTGGTACCACCTTTGTGCTCTTGACGAATGCCCGTCCCGGACTGATATTTCCTGCGTTGCTGGCGCAACGGCTCCCGCCTCAGATAGGCCTAACGTCCAGGTTCCCGCTGATAGGAACTAATCTATCCATCCCCAGACACATGGGGCGTAAAAGGAGGACGGGACCGGTGAAAAAAAATCTTGTGCTGGTACTGGGCCTGTTGGTGTGCGCATTGACGGCTGTCAGGTTTTTCATGCCCATCGAAGGTGTGCGTGCGGACGCCGTGGTTACCGACGGCCGTTTCACAAACGTCTATGTTTACCCCGATCCGTCAAAGGAAACGTGGGAACAGCACATGAACGGCCTGCCTGCCAGTATCAAACCAAAGAAATGGGAGACATTTACGCGTAAGCATATTGATGCATTTACGCAAACCCTGATGCGTCCGGCCTGGCCCTCCTTTTTCGGAGCGCTGTTCCAGTACGGCAGCATAAATCCGCCGAGGTTTTTTGGCAGCTACGTCGCCTCGCAAGAATGCGTCGACGCGGCCCTGCGCGACGCGAATAAGGGCGTCATCGAGGCCACCACGATTCGCTCGCTCTCCAACTGCCACATTGCGGGCATGGATCCTTCTCCGCAAGTCAATCTCATCTTTAGCCCAGACATGAAGATCGGCAATGCGCCATCTGTGCCCTTTGGAGAGGCCAACGGTCCCGACATTTGTAGTCAAACTGGCAATCATGCGATCGCTTATCACTGGTGGGGTCTGAACACCCCCAATTTCACCGTAATGCCTACCAATGTCGGCTGCGCGTCCGACTTCGCTACCTTCACCAGCTCGTTCTCCCACGAAATCGTGGAGTTGCTTTCCGACCCAGGCCAGGTCGCCCACGGCGGCATGGGCGGTTCGGAGTTAGGGGACCAATGCCAGGGCCGCAACATCACCTGGGATGACTTTAACGTGCAGCGCTATCGTTCCGATAACGACAACGATTGCTGGCCTCTCTCCGTCCCCTCCGGTTCTACCTACGCCACCTGGGTCTTGGCCGAAGGTTCGCCGGTCATCCGTTTTACCGGCTCCGTTCATACCTTGAACCTCAACGTTCCGGCCTCTCGTGCTGTCACCGCAGGTCGAGCCACCCAAGTGCAATTGTGGATTCAAACCGGCGGTGACGATCTTCGCGGCGGCAGCACTGCCAACGCAACCCTTCGTTTTGCTGGCGGAAGCACCAACACGATCAACTTTAACGGCGGCCGTCACTGGGACAATGGTCAAACACACATTGCCGTTCTTAACCTGCCGAATCCCGCTCCGCCGGTGAAAGACATTCAGGGCGTGACGATCACTACCGATTTTGGTGGGGGTCTAGGTGGTGATAATTGGAATGTCGATAAAGTCGCGCTCCTGGTCGCTTTCGCCGGTGATAGCGCTGTTTCGAGGCCGCCTCCAATCATCGTCAAAGATTGGCTTGATCGCTCCGGCGGTCCCCTCATTCGCTTTACCGGCGACCGTCACGACCTGACGCTGCCCGTCTCTCCACAAGATCAAGGCAAGCCCGTCAAGGCGTTGAACCTGGTCATCTCAACTGGCAACGATGATCTCAGAGGCGGCAGCAACCCAGGCGACAACTGCAACGTCATCGTCCGTCTCAAGAACGGCCGATCCATCGTTGTCAACAACGCGAATCACGGGCAAAATTGGGCCAACTGGACCGATCACGACGTCAGCCTTCCCCTCCCTGCCGGTGGTCTAAAAGGTGGCGAGGTTGTCAGTGTGGCACTTCACACCGGCTTTGGTGGTGGAATGGGCGGCGATAATTGGAATGTGCAGCGGGTTCAACTCAAAGCCACGCTGAAGTGAGCTGGCGCGTTTACCGAATTGTGCGCCTCTCAGATCCTCCAAGCTTTCGCTGACGATGTGCTCCGGGCTGGGTGCAGAGCGTTCCCTACGGAACCGATTCCCATTTTGGTTCGCCGTGGTTACTTTAGTTTTTTTGGGGTGCTGAATTTTCTTGGAGGCGCCTTTACCCATGCATTACAACTGGATCGATGGGGCCAAGGGAGAGGTGTCTCTGGTCACTTCGCGCTCAGTGCGGGCTGCAAGGATGCTCTTTGAAAACTCCGGAGTTCGGCCTGATCGCAGTGCCGAGTGCTAAAAGAATGGCCGCTAAGTCCAACGGGGAGATATGGATACGTATAACTAGCTTATGGATCAATTAGATGCAAACAATTTTCCCCTAAACCATTGATTCTAAACAGGTGTGATATAGTTTTTATTTCGTTATTGTGTTATACACCACCACTACTCCTGTCGGGCCCATGCTCTCCCAATGGCCCGAAAGGGTGCTCCGATCGATGCTGTCGCGGAGGCTATTAGACTACGCGCATTCATGGGGGACCGGATGGCTCGACAGAGCAGCTCACCTTCGCCGCGGATAAGCGCGTGGCTGGTGGCGGCGATGCTGGTCATGGTTGCGTTGCCGGCTGCGATCACCCTGCACACGGTTCGTGCTCCGGGCAGGTTGGTGGTGGAGAGCGCCAATCCTACGCCACATGGATACAGTTGGAGCCTGCTGTTTTTCATCGTCCCGATTCTGGTGATCGCCTTTTGGTTTCTGCCGCGAGACCACGTGGAGGTTCCCCGCAAGGCCTTCTGGTGGACAATTGCGGTCCTTACGCCGCTGGGCTGGGGGCTGGACTTCGTGTTCGCGCACCGCTTCTTCGAGTTCAAGAACACGGGCGCGACGCTGGGTTGGCGCGCTCCGGCGCTGGGCGGAGGGGTCCCGGTAGAGGAATACGTCTTCTACCTGACCGGCTTCCTCTGCGTGCTACTGCTCTACATCTGGCTGGACGAGTACTGGATGGCCGCCTACAATGTGGCCGATTACCAGGCAGCGGCGCAGCTTATTCCGCGGCTGCTGCGCTTCCATCCTGAGTCAGTCGTGGCGGGCGCGGCGCTGATAGCGGCCGCAGTGCTCTATAAAAAGGCGCTGTCGCCATACCCCGAGGGCTTCCCTTGGTACTTCAGCTTCCTGGTGGTAGCAGCGCTGGCGCCTTCGGCGAGCTTCTTTCCCACGGTGCGGGCTTTCGTCAACTGGCGGGCCTTCAGCTTGACCATGTTCATGATCCTGCTGGTCAGTCTGCTGTGGGAGGCGACGCTGGCCGTTCCCTACAACTGGTGGAACTTTCAGGAAAAGCCGATGATCGGGCTGCGCATCGGTGCGTGGGCCGATTTGCCAGTGGAGGAGATCTGTGTCTGGATCGCTGTGACCTATGCGACGGTGATCGTATTCGAGGTGGTGAAGGTCTGGCACGCCTCGGGCAAAGCGGCAAAGCACGCGTTCCTTGGTCGCCGCGAGTAGACTGGCCCTCCTCCCGCGCTTTCACTTTGGTATGGGGTGGATTGAGAGGAAGATGGGTGTTGAGTGTCATCTAGCTCCGAAAGAGGCGGCACAGTTTTCTACAGGATTCTATAGAACTCCCGCAGAGGTAGAGGTGTCATGGAAACCTTCGCAGCTTATAAAGCACGCATCCTTTCCTACGTCGAGGGCAAGGATCCTCTTGAGGTCCAGAGCAGGACGCCGGAACGTCTGGCGGACTTGGTCGTTTCGGTGCCGGAAAACAAACTCAAGGCGCGCCCCTCGCCGGACAAGTGGTCGGTGGCAGAATTGCTGGCCCACTTTGCTGATGCCGAGATTGTCAGCACCTGGCGCTACCGCCAGATGATCGAGCACGACGGCTGTCCCCTGCCGGGCTACGATCAGATGTTATGGCACAAACTGGGGGAGTACCCGTCGCGCAGGCCCGAGGAGTCGCTGATGTTGTTCCGCCTGCTGCGCGAAGCCAACCTGCGACTCTTCGCGCAGCTCACACCCGAAGAATGGCGGCGCTCCGGTATTCACGCTGAGCGCGGTTTGATGACCGTCCGCGACCTGGCGTTGCAAATCGCCGGTCACGACCTGAACCACCTCGAACAGATACGGAAGATTATCGGAGACTAATCTCGCCCACGGTCAGAGCCTCAGCGTTTCGACATTCGTCATTGTCACCGTGGCCGCGGTTATCTTCGAGCGCCAGTTGGGCGGAGTTGGACTGGTGCCGTATCGTGATCTTCAAGTTCCTCTCGCCGCTCGTCCGCGTCGGTGCGTGGCAGTTTCTCCAACAGCCGCACACAGCGATTCCAGCGAAGCACCGATTCGTCGTTATCCGGTGGCCGGATCTTTTCAGCCGCTTCGAAGTTGCGCATTGCTTCTTCGATCAACGCAACAACCAGGTAAGCCGGTCGACCGTTTCGCATCTGGGCTTTCGCTCGCCGCTCCGAAAGAATGCCGAGATAATAATGCTGCGCGTAGGGGTCCGTCAGCCTCCGAAACACCGATTCTGCCTCGGCACAGCGCCCCGATGGCTCGCCGACAAACTGATCAGTAATGCTGAGACCCAGGAGTCGGAGTGCGGCCTGGTTCTCAGGGTCAATTGCCAGGATGTCCCGACAGATCGACTCTGCTTCTTCCGGTTCCTTCAGATAACGATAGACCTGCGCCTTGGAAAGCGCCTGTGCAATGCCGTTGGTCCTGATTGTCTTAAGCGTGCGTTCCATGGGATCCTCCTGGGATCAAACTTTGATACCTGCGCTTCGGTCTGCAGATCTGAGACGTTATGGTTCAACCTCAATGTTACGGTGCGCTCCACAATAAATAGACCGCTATGGCCGAGCCTGCGATGGCTCCTCCATAACACAGCGTAAAAATCACTTCGTTCAGATGTTTCACTTGCAGGCCGTCATAAAGGGTGAAGCGAAACCGGTGTGCCCAGTGAAATAGCGATAGTGAGCAAAGCACGAACAGATAGATGCGCGTCAGTGGCATCCGCAACAACCCGACCAGATGTTCGTACGTCGGCGCTTGCACCCAACCGAGTGGAATTGCCACGCCAAAGAGGAAGAGCTGCACGGGGATCAGCAGGGCAGCGACGACTCCACCTGCGCTGAATAACATCCAGAAGAAGGCTTCGTTGGATTGTTTCGTCATCTCTTTCCTCGCAGACGAAGGTCAACGCAAGAGCAGCCATGCCACTACGGCCGACACCGCGACCCACGCCACATAGCTTGGCGAGGCGACCAGCAAATCGGGTACACGTCTCCCGCCAAATCGAATAGGCATCGCGCTGGGCGCAAGATTGAACCACGTAATGGTATGAAATACGACAAAGAACAAGCTGACCATATTCAACAGCAAAATCGCAGGATTGCGCATGCTGTGCAGATAATGCTCATAGGCCACCGGCCCTTGGCGCACGGCGTGAATCAGGAGAAGCGTCTCGACCACGAACACCGCCACGAAAACGCTGCTGATCTCACGCAGAATGAACTTCAGGTAGTGCCATTCGCCGAGCCACCAATAGACGGAAACATGTGGCCGGTACCACCTCGGATGAAATGGCTTGTAGCCAGTCGGCTTTTTCGGCGGTTGCAATGTTGATGTGGACATTACTTTGCGTCCTGGCCTCGCGGCATCACAAACGATCGCAGCCAGCTCATAACGGCCGCTATCTTGTATTGCTGGATCGCGCCGGCAGGGTCTACGTGCTTGGGACAAACCCGAGTGCACTCCCCGACAAACGTACATCCCCACACGCCATCGGGATGCGCCAGGAGCGCGGTCCTCTCGGCAGCCCCCTGGTCGCGTGAGTCCAAGTTATAGCGTTGCGCCAGCGCCAGCGCAGCGGGCCCAACAAACACCGGATCCAACCCAACCACAGGACACGCCGCGTAACATAGCGTGCAGTTGATGCACATGCTGTACTGCTTGTAGCGGTCCACCTGCTTGGGAGTTTGTAGAAACTCGCCCTGCGACAGCGGTGGCTCATCGTCATGAATCAGCCATGGCTTCACTCTCTTGAGCTTGTTAAGGAATTCGCTCAACTCCGTCACCAGGTCGCGCACGACAGGGAAATAACGCAGAGGTTCGACGCGAATCTTGCTGGCACCGTGGTCGGCGTAGTGCGAAAGGAATGTGGCGCAGGTCAACTTGGGCTCGCCATTCACCATCATGCCGCAGCTTCCGCAGATCCCCATGCGGCACGACCAGCGGTAAGTCAGGGAGCCGTCCAAGTTATCTTTCACATGGTTCAGGCCGTCGAGAACAACCCACTCCTTGTGAACGGGTACTTCGAAACACTCGTAGTGAGGCTGCTCATCCTGTTCAGGAGAGTACCGAGCGATCTCGAGGGTTATCTTTCTAGCCATTTTCAGCTAACTCACTGCGCCGGCCTGGCCTGCGCTTGCTCATGCCCTTCCTGGCCATAAACCCGCTTGCCGGGCGGCCAAAGAGTAATCGTCACCGGTGAATACTCGACCCGCGACGAGCCGTCGGAATTGCGATACACAATCGAGTGCGCCAGGTACTGTTCATCATCGCGTGCCGGAAAGTCGGTGCGCTGGTGGGCCCCTCGCGACTCGCGGCGATGCAGAGCGCATTGCACGATCGACTGCGCGACATCCAGCATGTAGCCCAGTTCCAGCGCCGACTCCAACTCAGTGTTAAACGTGCGGCTGCGATCGTCGAGATTGATATCGCCGAAGCGCTGCTGCAACTCTTCGAGCTTGTCGGCGCCTTCCGCCAATGACGATTGTTCGCGGTAGATTCCGGCACTCTTCTCGACGGTCGCCTGCATCTCGCTGCGAATCGTCGCGATTCGCTCCTTACCTCCAGATTTGCGCAAGAAGCGGGATTCCAGCCGCCGTTCTTCGTCTAGCGCTTGAGCTAACACTGCACCGTTGGCGGGGCTTTGTCCGGAGGCGAATTCGGCGGCGGCCCTTCCCGCACGCGCCCCAAACACCAGGCATTCGGGCAGAGAGTTCGAGCCCAGGCGGTTCGCACCGTTGATACTCACGCAAGCCACCTCGCCTGCGGCGAACAAACCTGCCAGCGGGGTGGCCCCCTCGATGTTTGTACTGACACCGCCCATCATGTAGTGAATCACCGGTCGCACTGGCACGAGTTCCTTCACAGGATCGATGTTCTGATACTTCAGGCACAGCTCCCTCACAAACGGCAGGCGAGCCTCGATGAGTTTTTCGCCCAAATGGCGGAGGTCGAGATGGACCACGTGCCCATGCGGAGTTTCGATCGTGCGACCCTTCTGAAACTCCTTCACAAACGCCTGCGACAGGCGATCGCGTGGCCCCAATTCCATCGAACGCAGGACCGGTTTCGGCTCTGGCCGTCCGAGATCGTAGTCCTGCAGATAGCGGTAGCCGTCCTTATTCAGCATGTATCCGCCTTCGGCTCGGGCGGCTTCGGTTATAAGGATGCCGGTGAACGGAAGTCCAGTGGGGTGGTACTGCACGAACTCCATGTCCTTCAGTGGCGCGCCGACACGATACGCCAGCGACATGCCATCGCCGTTCTTGATGTTCGCGTTGGTGGTAAATGGAAAGACTCGCCCACATCCGCCGGTACAAAGGATCACCGCTTTGGCCAAAATTGCCTGGATCTTGCCCGACATCAGCTCGATCGCGACGACTCCCTGCACCCTTCCGTCATTCACCAGCAGCTTGGTGACGAACCACTCGTCGTAACGGGTTATGGGATCGAATTTGAGGGAAGTTTGAAACAGCGTGTGGAGCATGTGGAAGCCGGTTTTGTCGGCCGCGAACCACGTCCGCTTCTTCTTCATCCCGCCGAACGCGCGGACCGCGATGTGCCCATCAGGTTCCCGGTTCCACGGACAGCCCCAGCGCTCCAGCTGCAGTAGCTCAAGCGGTGCCTCCTTCACGAACTCCTCAACCGCATCTTGATCGCTAAGCCAGTCGCCGCCGGAGATAGTGTCATATGCGTGGTCGGCAAAACTGTCGTCCGGTTTTGCCACCCCAGCCGCGCCGCCTTCCGCCGAAACCGTGTGACTGCGCATGGGATAGACCTTGGAAACAACGGCGATACTAAGTTTGGAATTGACCTCGGCGGCAGCGATTGCGGCGCGAAGGCCCGCGCCGCCCCCACCGACTAAAAGAATGTCATGCGACGATACGTCCATGGCTACTCACGAGCCGGCGGCGATGTGAGTGGCCGCTAACTCAGGGGCCCTAGTGCCGCACATTCTCTCGCTAACCGGCTCGCGATGCAAATGGAATCTTCTTGACCTCAACCGCAGCTCATCAAGGAAATTTACGTTGTTGCGTTGGGCGATGGCCTGCCGGAAGCAAACCCCTTCACCTGCTTGCAGCCCCTCAAAAATCGGCGACCTGCCTGCAAACCCAGAGTTTTTGAGACAGGTCGAGAGCCGCGAGTTGCCTTCAATGGTGACTACACGCTTGTGACGAATTTGCCGAGTCCCAAAACCCTGTTTTGTGCGGCCTGTTCCTAAGTTTTCTCTTGACATTCGAACGGCAGTTGTTCAAAATTCGCACTCCGGCTTTAGAGGTTTGCGCATCGGCGCGGCTTTAAGGCAGGAATCGGCTCCGGTACCCTCGCAAATACCTTAGTCCTGAGGAGGAGCTATGACTCCCGCCGTTCGCAAGTCTTTTTCCGCATCAGCTCCGGAATCTACCTTCAACCGCTTCCTGCATCGAATCGCCTTATACCTGCTGCTGCTGGTTTCCATGATGTTCCTGATGGATGGCACAGCCGCAGCAGTAAAAGTTACGTATAAAGGCTTTACGATCACAGACGGAAAATTGGGGTCCTGGCAGTTTCATAATGCACGGGTGTATTTACGGTTCGAAAGCGACACGGAAAACGTTCAGTTCATACAGCCGTACATCGACCCGAACAACCCTCAGTATGGAACAGTCGACGTCTTAATCAATCAGACTGGTAAAGCCTCGGTGGTTATCGTTACCAATGGCGGGACTGTGTCTGCTAATTTCGCGCCTAACGAGATTTTTGTTTCGCTTGATCTAGGAGACACGTTTGATACACCTCACTTGGGGGCGCGCGGGGTAGGGTTTGGTTCGGTCACAGCAACGGGCTTGGAGCCTGCCTACCCGCTCGGTGTTGAAGACGGTACGGTCGACTGGGGCGACATAAACCAAGACAACAGCGATGCTGCTGCCAGCCCAGAACTGGCACAACTACCCGTCGACCTCGTACGTCCGTCTGGCCTCAGCGGCCGTGCGTGGTCGTGCGTAGGCTTCCCCAACAATTGTGCGGCTGCCAATCCGCTGCATACCGATAAGGGTGACCTCTATTTATACCAATCGTATACGACGGCTTATGGTTCGCCGCTAAGCGCCGGCTTTTTTGTCACAGAAGTCGGGGGACCCGCAGAGAGCAGCTCGTTCAAATTGCCGGCCAACGTCCCGTTCGCCCGGTCATCACATTCCATCACGTACAACGGCTATTTAATCTCCGACGTCGGCATTAATGGTGACACCTATTCGGGTGCGGAGGTCTATCTCTCATTCCAGGCTGACACCTCCACTGTCATTCCTTTTAGCACCGGGCACGGGTTCACGAACCCAACTGGCAAGGGACTTGTAACGGTTGTCACTGGCAGTAAGACAATTTCCGCTGAGGTCGAGCCCGGGCAACTCTATGTCTACTACGACATCGATCATGCCAGTATTGGCTTCGGGTCGTTCGGTTCAACCGGCTCCCAAGAGAGCGGATATCCTTTGAGCCTCACCGCACATCAAGACTATGACGGTTTGGTAGAGGATTCTTCGGTGGGCGCCGTTTCTGACCTGACCCTTACACCTGCTGACGCCGCGAATTACTCCCCGCCGACGGCAAATCTGCAGACGAACCTAAAGAATGCGACCACGATGAGCGGGGCAGCTTCATCGTGCATCGGATTCGACCCGGTAACGTCCACGTGCGGCAGCCTCACGCCGCCCGCTCTTCATACGAGCAAAGGCGACTTCTATCTGTTCGAACCCTATAGGCATGACGCCACCGCAAGTACTTCGACCACATATTCAGTCAACTGGGGTGTTTTCTGGGCGGAGAAGGCTCCTGGAACGGGGAATAAACAATAAGGTTGCGCGACGGTTCTGCATCAGGAGCGACCACTAATCGAACCGGGACCGGGTGTGTACCGCTACAACCCAAGGGCAGCGTCTGCCACGTTCGGCTGAGGCAAGCAGTCTGCCCAGATGTATCCAGCCTGGAATATGTCAGAACTTTCGCTCCTCTTGAGGGGCTGGCCCGTGGCAATCCGCACTTCTCGAGGGTTGTTTTGCGAGATTCCGCCTATTCTCGTACTTTGAGGGTGAGCGTATGTGACTGGATGCAGGCAGTATTAACAGTGTGCCGGTTGCCTTTTGTGCTGCTGAAGGGCCCTTGAATCACCTCTGCATAACCGCCAATCCAGCCGCTAAGTTCCAGCCGACTGACGTGGTTCACAAATGTCATAGCACTCTCCGTGTTACGTTTATTTCCGCACGCCCTCGGGCGGTATGCTGGAGCGGTTCGGCTGTTCACCCCGATGACAGATTCGAAAAATCGCTGAGGATACGGGAATGAAAGCTACCACGAAGATTGCGGTGTTTGACACCACTCTAAGAGATGGCGAACAGGCGGCAGGAACCCGCTTAGGGAGCCGTGACAAGATAAGGCTGGCCCGCCAACTTGCCCGGCTGAAGGTGGACATTATCGAAGCTGGCTTCCCGGCGTCGTCTCCGGAGGACTTCGACGCCGTTCGAAAGATCGCGCAGGAGATCAAAGGACTGACGATCTGCGCGCTGTCTCGCGCGGTTGCAACCGACATCGAATCTTGCGGCAAGGCGCTCGCCAGGGCCGCGCACCCCCGCATTCACACAGGAATTGGCGTATCCGACATTCACATCATGGGCAAGTTCCGCGATGAGCGCTATGGCAAGACGCTCGAGAGCAAGCGTGCAAAGCTAGTGGCGCTGGCCGTGGATGCCGTCAAGCGTGCGCGTAATTGCGTTGGCGACGTTCAGTTCTATGCCGAGGATGCTGGTCGCGCCGCACCCTTGTACCTTTTCGAGATGTTGGAGGCCGTTATTGATGCGGGCGCAACCGTCGTCAACATTCCCGACACCACGGGCTACACCGTTCCGGAGCAGTACGGTGAACTGATTCGCGGTATTCGCGATAACGTCCCGAACATCGCGCGTGCAACCATCAGCGTCCACTGCCACGACGACCTTGGCCTCGCGGTGGCCAATTCCCTGGCCGGTGTTCGCAACGGTGCGCGCCAGGCGGAGGGGACAATCAACGGAATCGGCGAGAGGGCGGGGAATGCTGCACTGGAAGAGATCGTTATGGGTAT
>Ga0207761_1000338_pt1 | contig 16620 bp, 12 predicted proteins | sample LuqExpMetageno34_FD_187792 | JGI IMG/M metagenome (GOLD analysis project Ga0207761, IMG submission 187792) | Tropical forest soil microbial communities from Luquillo Experimental Forest, Puerto Rico - Sample 34 (SPAdes) | ecosystem: Environmental > Terrestrial > Soil > Tropical forest ... | reverse complement strand
ATTTCTGGAATGCCGCGAATTCCGGCAATCTTCCAGCCGTCAGCTTTATCAAGGCGCCCGCGTATCAGGACGGCAACGCCGGATATTCCAACCCGCTTCTCGAGCAGCAGTTCGTAGCCGACTTCATCAATCGTCTGCAGGCCCTTCCAACTTGGGGACAAACTGCCGTGATGTTGGCTTGGGATGATTCCGGCGGCTGGTACGACCACGTGATGTCCCCAATCATTAACCAGTCCCAAACGGCTCGTGATGCGTTAACCGGACCAGGACTCTGTGGCAGCAACATCAGCAAGGTTGCAGGCGGCTACCAGGCTCGTTGCGGCTACGGAACGCGTCTGCCTTTCCTCGTCATTTCCCCCTATGCCAAACAAAACTTTGTCGATCACGGCGTGACCGATCAGACCTCTATCATCCGTTTCATCGAGGACAATTGGTCCACCGGGCGCATCGGTGACTACTCCTTCGACGCGCTCGCAGGCGACATTCATTCGCTGTTCGACTTTAGGGACGGCGATGCGCCACGCCTGTTCCTCGACCCGGCAACCGGAAAGGTCCTTCACTCGCAGGAATAACCGCTCGGGAGGAATCTGACAAGGGCTGTCTCGAACGAGGCGCGTGAAACAAGCGTGCCACGCCGGGACAGCCCTCTTCCACCGTCGGCGTGTTTTGGAGACACACTGCCGGGACTAGCTCGGCGGTCGCCCCTCTTCGATCTCGCTCACAATCTCGCGAGCCCGCAACTCGTCTTCCGGCAGAACGTAGAACTTCTCCGACTGTTTCGCGTCCCTCTCCAAGCGGTAGCCGATTCGGTTTTCTCTAAGCGACATAGCAATGGTGTTGCTCCAATTGCGATCTCCCGACCAGACCTCGACGGTAGCGTCGTCCGGGTGCCATCGGCCGGCGCTCCAACTCGTCTCAACGTTCTGAGGCATGGAAACTTCGTCATTGGCGGGTAACTCCGACGCTGCGGAGTCGTCAGTCTCGCCGTCCGATGGGCCTTCTCCCTCCTCCACAACGATTTCTTTCGCTTTCTGGAAGTCAGTTGGAAGCACTCCGATCCGGTAGCTCCAATCGACCCTCATCCTCACACCGCGCTCCCCAGGAGTTTCAGCGACCTCGTACCGAATCCCTTCTGCAAGCAGCCGCTTGCAGAGCGGCACACAGACCGCTTGATCGTCGCCCTTCCAGATAGTGCGCAGCTCACCGTCAGCCGATTCCTGCTCTTCCGGAAGACAATCGACCAACTCAACATCGCAGTCCGAACAGCGATTGAAACCAGGCCGATACTCGACTCTGCAAGCTGGACAGAACATTTGTTACTCCTGCAGGCGCGGACATCCAGGAAACTCGGCGAGCGCTGTATTCCCGATGTACTTCAAATCCTCGATTCCGATCTTACTCGTATAGAATCCGTCGCAAGTCATCTTGCGCAACTTCGCGAAAAACGCCGCACCCTGGCTCAGCTCCGGATTCCTTTTGACATTTCTCTTAAAGGCGATCAGGTCCAGCGCTTCTTTTTGTTGTGCCGCGGCACACTCCAAAAACACATGCTCGTAGCGATCCACACAGAAATTGTCCAGCCACATCAGCCCGCCGTCCAAAGCAGCCTGATACTCCCCATTCTCGCTCGTCAATAAATCGATGAATTCCGGTGCGCCCGCTTCCACAGCGCCACCCGAGGTCTCATCTTTGGGAATAATCGCGTCGCACAACAACAACAGTGTCTGATACTGATGCGCGGAAAAATACTTTGGAGTGTATTTCCCGGCTGGCGACGTCGCCTTCTCTTTCTGCACCAACTCATGCGCCATTGCCGCCGCCTGCGCGGGTATCATCTGCAATACAGAACCGCCCGCCGCGCCCACGGCAAAGTTCCGCAGCACATCACGCCTGGAAATCCCGCTCATCCCAGGTTCCCCTTCTTCGCCTCGCCCAGCAAAAACTCCGACGCACGCCACGCCAGCGCCATGATCGTCAACGTGGGATTCTTGTCCGGGTTCGTGACCAGCGGCGCCCCATCGGTCACGAACAGATTCTTCAGGTCATGCGCCTGGCAGTATCCGTTCAGCACCGACGAACGGGGATCCGTTCCCATCCTCGCCGTCCCGACCTCATGGATAATCTTCCCGCCAGCTTGTATCCCGAACGGATACGGCCCGTCAATCTGCGTCTTCGTCGTGTACACCCCGCCCGCCGCTTCTACAATCGCCTTAAACGTGTCCTGCATATCTCGCGCCTGCCGCAGTTCATACTCGCTCCACTTGAAATGGAACCGCAGCACGGGAATTCCCCACTGGTCCACCGCGTCCGGATCAATCTCGCAATAGGTATCGGGATTCGCAATCATCTCGCCGCGCCCCGCAAACCCGATCGTCGTCCCATACCGTTTCCGGCAAGTTGCCTTCAGGCCGGCGCCGTAGCCTTCCACTTCATCACAAACATCGTCAAACATTCCCGCGCTCGGCATTTCGCGACCGCCGCCCATTTCGATGTGATAGCCGCGCGGAAAATCATTCTTCCGGTCGAATTTCCACCACGGCATGTACATATGCATTCCGCCGGTGCCGTCGTGGTTATGCGGCGGCATTTTCTCGAGCGCGGGGAAATAGCCCTCGCCGTCGCTGCCAACCGAATCCGTCAGGTTTCGTCCGAGCTGCCCCGAAGAATTGGCAAGCCCATTAGGGAATAGCGCCGATTTCGAATTCAGCAGTAACCGCGCCGATTCGCAAGCGCTCGCCGCCACCACTACGGCTCGCGCGCTCACCCGCTTCTCCGTCTTGGTCGCCTTGTCGATATACGAAACGCCGGTCGCCTTTCCATCGCGCCCAATCAGAATCTCCCGCGCCATGGCGTTCGTGATCAGTGTCAATCGGCCTGTTTCAAAAGCCGGCGGAATCAACACCTGGCTCGAGCTGAAATTCGACGCCGTGCCGCAGCCGCGCCCGCATTGCCCGCAGTAATGACAGGCCGGCCTGCCATTCAAAGCCTTCGTCAAAATCGCCAACCGGGAAGGAATGCAAATAATGTTCAGCTTGTCGCACGCCTTCTTAATCACTAGTTCCGTGCAACGTGGCTTCGGCGGTGGCAGGAACACCCCATCCGGGGCGCTGGCCACGTTCTCTTTCGTGCCAAACACGCCGATGTAGGACTCCACCTTGTCGTAATACGGCGCGATATCCTCGTAGCCGATCGGCCAGTCCTCGCCAAGCCCGTCGCGCGTCTTCGATTTGAAGTCTACCGGCGCAAACCGCAGCGCGATTCGTCCCCAGTGATTCGTTCGCCCGCCGACAATGCGCGAGCGGAACCATTGAAAATTTGCCCCCGGCGCAGACGTGTACGGCTCGCCGTCGATCTTCCATGCCCCATTCGGCGCAAGGAACTCCCCGAAATTCTCCGCCGCTTTTCCGCCCACTCCCACGCCGCGGTGTGGAACCTCGTACGGCCACACGAACATCTTGTAGTCTTTTTCAGGATTAACGGGCCCGCCGGCTTCCAACAGCGCAACGGTCAGCCCGCCTTCGGTCAGAATCTTCGCGGCCATGCCGCCGCCCGCGCCGGAACCGATCACGCAGACGTCGTACATCTTTGGGGAGCGAGCCAATTGAGCCATGCGGTTTCCGTCTTAGGCGCTTAGAATTTCGTTTCGGATATTTTTCAGAACGTATGCGGCGCGTTCCACACCCACTTCGCCGGACAGGATCGGATCCTCATTCTCGATGCTCAAGATCCCTTCATAGTCGATGTCCATGTATGCCTGCAGGACCGCTTTCCATGTCGCTGCGCCATGTCCATAGCCCACCGCGCGAAACGCGTCCGAGGCCAGCGGCAAGTCCTCTTTCTCAAATACAAAATTGAGCACGCCGTACTTCGCCACATTCTCTGGATACAAAACCGTATCCTTCATATGCGCGTGATAGATCATGCCCTGTTTGCCGAGAAAATGAATCACTTCCACCGGATCGCAACCCTGCCAGAACAAATGGCTCAGGTCGCAATTCGCGCCGATTTCTTCGCCGACCGCCTCGCGCAGCTTCAGCAGGGTCCTCGGATTGTATACGACGAAGTTGGGATGCATCTCGAACGCTAGGCGATGTACGCCATGCTCCCGTGCGAATTTTGCTGCTTCCTTCCAATACGGCACGACTTTCTCTTTCCACTGCCACTGCAACCCCTGGTTGTACTCTTCCGGCCAGCGGTACGTGATCCAATTCGGCTGTGTATCCGCCGGTGAGCCTCCGGGACAGCCCGAGAATCCCACAATCACTTTCACATCGATCTTCTCCGCCAATTGCACTGTCTTCCGGAACGTTTCGGCATCTCGAGCGGCGTGCTTGGCATCGGGATGCACCGGGTTGCCATGGCAGCTCAGCGTCGCCACGCGAATTCCACGGTCTTCAAACTTTTTCACCCAGGCTTTTGCCTTCGCCGAATCGTTGTAGATCTCATCAATTGGGCAGTGGCTCGACCCAGGATATCCGCCCGTGCCAATCTCCATCGCTTCCAGCCCGAGCGCGCTCACTTTGTCGAGCATCGCGTCGAGCGACAAATCCGAATAGACCGGATCGAAAACGCCTATCGGAATCTTCTTTTTCTTCCCTGTCGAAGTCTGCGCTGCCGGCGTTATCACGGCCTCTGCGGTTTCCCGTGTTATCGCACCCAACTGCGTCGCTCCAGGGAGCGTTGCAGCCAGAAGGCCCGTGCCTCCAGCCGCCAGAAACTGCCTGCGGTTCAAACCTGCAGATTCATCCGGACGATTCGCACGTCGTTCGCTCATGCTTGAGCCTCCAGGAAAATTGGAAAAAAGGGTGGAGCGAGATGTCTCGGAAATTATACGCCCGCACACAAGACCGCAGCAGCAAAATGCCTCTACCTACGGGGCCGCAGCGCTTCCAGCGGGGGCACTGACTCAGCCTTGGTCAGCGCGCGTTCCGGCAGCGTCTTCCCTGCTTGCATGGCCTCCACCAGCATCTCAATGGCCTGTCCGGTATTCGGCGGAACGAAAATCGTCGCGGTTAGCAGCCCGCTGCGCACCCACGCTTGCCCGGTGTTGGGCAGCCCGTCGCAACCCAGGAACGGCAAGCCCTGCCACCGGTCTCGCTCAATCTCGTTCGGCAGCTCCTGGAATGCTTTACGCGCGCCGACGGCCATCGAATCATCCTGCGCCGCCACCAGATCGATGCTCGCCTTCTGCGAAGTCGTCAGTTTCAGCCAGGAACGCACCGCACGTTGCGCACTCTCCTCTGTCCACTGCCCTTTGAGCATGGTCAGGTGGATATTCGCAGGCTTTGCTTCTTGCATTCCCAGCGTCCGTTCTTTCGCCGCCGAATTTTCGGAAGGCCCCTGGATGTATAGAACGGACCCGCCCGTCGGCAACAGCGCCGCGCATTGCCTCCCTTGAATCCGCCCAATTTCCACGTGGTCCGACGTCAAGCCAAAGATTGGCGCCTTGCCCGTTTTCCTTAATTCCGGAATGTAATTGGCATCACGATTCAAAACCGCCCAACCGATTCCCGCGCTTACCGCGGCGCGCGCCACCTGAGGTAACGCCGTACCACCTACCGGCTCGAATACGATGGCATTGGGCCGTTCCTCCGGCGCCGCCTGGATCATCTTCAAAATCTGCGTGCTTTGATTGATCGCGTCATTGTCGGCGTACAGGAGTTGCAAGTCGGCGCTGTGTTTCCTGCATGCTGCTTCTGCGGCTCGCGCCTGTTCCACCTGGTAATCGTTGTCGTTCGTCGTAAGCGAGACCAATACCCTTAGTTTGCCCATCAGTTCACCAAAGTCATCCGGCCGGCCGACACCCGTCGCTCCGCCGAGAATTTGCTCGAATCCTGCTCCCCTATTTTATGCGCGCGAACCCTGGATCGTCTGTCGGCCTCGTGCCCCTAGCTTTTCCATCTCTGGCAACGAAGCCGGCGGAACCAGCACACGCTCCGTCGGCGTTCTTCCGTGTGCGATCGCCTCGAATTGCAGTTCCACGGCACGACCGGCGTTCGGTGGCGTGAAGACAGTCGCTGTCAGTAAGCCGCTCCGAACCCATGCCTGGCCTGTCTTCGGAGCCCCATCCACGCCCGTAAACGGAACTTCCAACCACCGGTCTTTCTCGATCTCCGGGATCATTTCCTCAAACGCTTTCCGCACGCCAATCGCCATCGCATCGTTTTGCGCCACTACGCCGTCAATCGCAGCCTTCTGCGACGTCGTTAATTTCAGCCACGAGCGCACCGTGCGAATCGCGCTGTCTTCCGTCCAGTTTCCCTTCAAACTCACCAAATGAACGTTGTTGGGCTTCAGCTCCTGCATGCCCAACGCTCTCTGTTTTGCCACGGGGCTGTCCGACGGTCCCTGTACGTAGAGAATGTTGCCGCCTCTCGGGAAAAGCGCCGCACATTGCCGCGCCTGGATGCGACCAACCTCCAGTTGATCTGAACTCACACCGAAGATCGGCACCTTCGCGACTCGACGGAGCTCCGAAATATAGTCCACGTCGCGATTGAGTACCGACCACCCAACCCCCGCGTTGATCGCGGCGCGCGCCACCTGAGGTAGCGCCGTGCCGCCCACCGGCTCCATCACCACCGCGTCCGGACGGTCTTCCTCCGATGTCTGAATCGCTTTCAGAATTTGTGTGCTCTGGGTGATCGCGTCGTTGTCGGCGAACAGGATCCGGCATTCCACGCCCAGTTTCTTGCCTGCTTCTTCAGCGGAACTCGCTTGTTCCAATTGATAGTCGTTCTCGCTCGTCATGAGCGAGACGAGAATTCTGAGCTTGTGCATGAGTCGACCCGCGAAGGTGCGCACCTGCTAATCATAAGATACACGACGCGCGAACCTCTGGCGATAATCCTTTTGCGCTGTTTCCCTGTAGAAAACCGTTTGACCTCTTCATTACCTCACTTCCCCGGACCTCGATGTTTCCACTCCTTCTGGGCCTTCCCGGCCGGAGGCATGTTGGGTAATGCGGCGCAGCGCAGACATCTGATTGAGTCAAAACACCCATCCCCCACTATAAGAAAAACTTTGTCTGGACATAAATCCTTGTTCTGGAACGGATTAGTACTACACCGTTTGGCCCGCCTTGGTACTCCGTTTGCACCTCCTTTCCGGGAGGCAGCGTCTGTGCAGATGCTGACCGAGTCTTTGGCTCAACTACGCGGCAAATCCCACCAAATCGATCAGCGGCCGAATCGAAATTACCCCAAGCCATTGTTTCTACAGGAGTTACTATGAACTGGCGCGAGCAATATCGCCGCAAGGTTGTCTCCCCGCGCGACGCGGTTCAGTGCATCCAGTCTGGCATGCGCGTTTACATTCATCCGGGTTGCGCCGAACCAGAAACTCTTGTCGAAGCCCTCATGGCCCGCGGTCCCTTCGTCAAGGACGTGGAAATCGTCCACCTCATGACCGCTGGTCGCGCCGACTATGTCGCCCCCGAGATGGAGGGTCACTTCCGTCATAACGCCATGTTCATGGGCGGCAACGTCCGCCAAGCCGTGAACGAAGGCCGCGCCGATTACACGCCCATATTCCTTAGCCAGGTCGAAGAGCTTTTCGAAAGCGGCCAGATGCCGATCGATGTCGCTTTAGTGCAAGTCTCTCCCCCCGATGCTCACGGCTTTTGCAGCTTCGGCGTTGGCGTTGACGCCACGCTGACGGCAGCCCGTTGCGCAAAGCTCGTCATAGCCCAAGTCAATGATCAGATGCCACGCACCTTCGGCGATTGCTTCCTTCACATCAGCGAAATCGACGCCGCCGTCGAAGTCTCCCGCCCGCTCTGCGAACTCAGGCCCGTTCCGATTACTGATGTCCACCACGCTATCGGAAAGCACATTTCCAGCCTCATCGAGGACGGCTGCACCTTGCAACTCGGAATCGGCGGCATTCCTGACGCCGTGCTGCTTGAACTCACCAACCATCGCGACCTCGGCGTGCAAACCGAAATGCTGAGCGACAGCGCCATCCCCTTGATCGAATCCGGCGTCATCAACGGAAACTGCAAGACCATTCACCGAGGAAAAATCGTCCTCGCTTTCGTCCTCGGAAGCAAAAAGCTCTTCGACTTCGTCGACAACAACCCCATGTTCGAGTTTCACCCCAACAAATACACCAACGATCCCTGGGTCATCTCGCAGAACCACAAAATGGTCGCTATCAACTCTGCACTGCAAGTCGATATCACCGGCCAGGTCTGCGCTGATTCCATCGGCACAACTTTTTACAGCGGCATTGGCGGACAAGTCGACTTTATCCGCGGCGCTTCTCAGTGCAAGGGTGGCAAACCGATTATCGCGATTCCGTCCACAGCCAAGAGCGGCGCCCTTTCCCGCATCGTCCCCATGCTCGATCCCGGCGCTGGGGTAGTCACATCGCGCGGCGCCGTCCACTACGTAGTCACAGAATTCGGCGTCGCCTACCTTCACGGCAAGACCATTCGCCAGCGTGCCGAAGCCCTTATCGAAATCGCTCATCCCAACTTCCGAGAGGAACTGTATTCGTATTGCGAAAAGACGCGCTGGCTGCAACGGCCCGCGCTTCAGGAAAGGTGAACCATGGCCACCCCCAGAGGCAAAGTCACCATCGACAAGGAAGAATGCAAAGGCTGTGGCGTTTGCGTGGACGCCTGCCCGCCCAACTGCCTCGAATTGCTGCCGGGATTGAATGCCTATGGTGTTCATCCTGCGCGGTACACCGGCGTGAATTGCACGGGCTGCGGCATCTGCTTCTACGTTTGTCCCGAACCCGGCGCCATCACCGTGTATCGCCTTAGTGTTCCCAAGCCGGCCAACATTCAAGCGGAGGGCTCCCATGCGGCAACTTTGTAAGGGCAATGTGGCAGTCGTGAAAGGCGCGGTGCTCGCGGGCTGCCGCAGTTATTACGGCTATCCCATCACCCCAGCCAGTGAAATCGCCGAAGCCGCCGCCGAATATCTGCCGCAGGTTGGCGGCACGTTTCTCCAGGCCGAAAGCGAAGTAGCCGCCATCAATATGGTTTACGGGGCTGCCTCTGCCGGCCAGCGCGTCATGACCGCCTCCTCCGGCCCGGGTCTCTCCCTGATGCAAGAGGGCATGTCTTATCTGGCTGGCTCGGAACTTCCGTGTGTTGTCGTCGACGTCGTTCGCGGCGGGCCCGGCCTCGGTAATATCGCTCCAGAGCAAAGTGATTACTTCGCTGTGGCAAAAGGCGGTGGTCACGGCAACTACAAAAACATCGTCCTCGCGCCAGCGTCTGTTCAGGAAATGGCTGATCTCACCATACTGGCTTTCGAACTTGCCGACCGTTATCGCAATCCCGCTGTCGTTCTCACCGACGGTTTCATCGGCCAGATGATGGAGCCGCTCGAGCTGAAATCTCAGGAGCCTTCCCTTCTCGAGAAACCCTGGGCCGTAAAAGGAACCGCCGAGACGCGCAAGAATCTGATCTCCTCCATCTATCTCGAACCCGACGAACTCGAAGCTCACGTCCGTAAGCTGGATGCCAAATACAAGATCGCTGCAGAGAAAGAACCGCGTTGCGAACTCTATCGCGCCGAAGATCCTGAAGTGCTCCTCGTCGGCTACGGCATCACCTCTCGCGTCCTTCGCAGCGTCGTGGACATGGCACGCAAGGAGGGCCTCCGCGCTGGACTCTTCCGTCCCATCACCGTCTGGCCCTATCCGTCAGAGGCCCTGCGCAAAGCCGCACGCCGCGCGCAAATGGTTCTGGTCGTCGAAATGAGCACCGGCCAGATGGTCGAAGACGTTCGCTTGGCCCTTGACGGCCGCGTCGAAGTGGAATTCTACGGCCGCAGCGGAGGCAATGTCCCGCTGGCCGACGAAGTCTGTAAGGAGCTGTTCGAACGCATGGGCATGGTCTCCGAGTGGGGAGTCTGACCGGCTTGGCTTTTGCCGATTGCTGATTACGAATTACCGATTACTTTTCGAGGTGGCGCCGTGGACGAATACCAAATCATCGAATCGAAGTCACCCGTGTTCTACACGAACTACGACCGCAAATCCGAACTGCAGCACCAGACGCACTACTGCCCCGGTTGCGGCCATGGTGTCGTTCACAAGCTCATTGCCGAAGCCATCGCCGATATGGGCCTGCAGGACCGCTCGATCTTTGTCAGTCCGGTCGGCTGCTCCGTCTTTGCCTACTACTACTTCGACATGGGCAACGTGCAAGCCGCCCACGGCCGCGCCTCCGCCGTCGCCACCGCGGTCAAGCGCGCCAATCCTCACAGCCTGGTCATTTCCTACCAAGGGGACGGCGATCTCGCCGCCATCGGCACGGCCGAAATCATTCATGCCGCCAACCGCGGAGAAAAAATCACGGTCTTCTTCGTGAACAATGCGATCTACGGCATGACGGGCGGGCAAATGGCTCCCACCACACTCGTCGGCCAGCAGAGCACCACTTCTCCCTGGGGCCGCCGCCCCTCCAATGAGGGCTACCCTCTGCACATGGCCGAACTGCTCTCGACGCTCGAAGCTCCCGCTTACATCGAGCGCGTTTCTCTCCACGACAACAAGAACATCATGAAGGCCCGCAAATCCGTTCGCAAAGCCCTCGAGTTCCAACGCGACGGCGCCGGTTTCACCTTTGTCGAGCTCCTCTCGCCTTGCCCCACCATCTGGAAAATGACGCCGCAGGAAGCCCGCAAATGGATCGAAGAAAAAATGCTCGCGGTATTTCCGCTCGGCGTCTATCGCGACCGCAAGCCCACGCCCTCCAACGACGCCGTCCCACAGATCAGCGTCAGCAAGCTCTTCAAACTGGACGAACCTGAATTCGCAGCCCCCTCCGAACCGCTGCCCTCGCCCGACCGCCACCCCGATCTTCGCATCAACATCGCCGGATTCGGGGGCCAAGGGGTTCTCCTGCTCGGTCAAGTTCTCGCTGAAATGGGTATGCGCGCAGGCCGCGAAGTCAGCTGGCTGCCTTCCTACGGTCCGGAAATGCGCAGCGGCAGCGCACATTGCTACGTCTGCCTCGCCAATGAACGCGTAGGCTCGCCCCTCGTCGAGCATCCCGACGTCCTCATCGCCATGAACGAGATTTCGCTGCACAAATTTGCCAAGCAGGTCGGCCCGCACGACACCATCCTTTACAACGCCACGCAACTTCCCGCCGGTTTCCCCGCCCAGCAGGCCATGATCCACTGCGTTCCTGCCGCGGAAATCGCCGACAAACTCGGCACCACCAAGGCGACCAACATGGTGATGCTCGGCGCCCTCCTCGAACTCACCCACACCCTGCCGAAGGAAAGCGCCTTCGCGCTACTTAAAGCCAAAGTGAAGAACGCTAAATTGCTCGAGGTAGATTGCCGGGCTATCGACGCAGGCATCGCCTGCCTCCGCAGCCAGCGCGACGCCCATCCCGCCGCGCCAGCGCCTGACCACGAACTCACCCACACCCACTAATCCGCCGCTACTTCCATTTCCCTTCCCCTTCTACAATCGTGATGTAGCGATCGAGGGGAAGGTCTGTGAACCTTTCCACCTTGCCGCTCGGCAACGGCCATTTCACTTCCACCCAATCGAGTTTCTCGCGCTTGCCAATCCCAAGCACCACCCGCGGATCATGCGACGAAAGATAACTGCCTCCGCCGACGATCATTCGCCCACGCTTCAGATCTCCCGCCTGGTAGGTGATGCGCGCACCGATGGCGTCCCGATTTGCCTTCTTTCCCACCAGCCGCAATCCCAGCCAATGATTTCCGGCTGTGGCTGTGTTCCTCAAAAGCACGGGCGCTCCGTTATTTTGTGAAATCAGAACATCCACCGCCCCGTCATTGTCGAAGTCGCCGACCGCCAACCCACGCGAACAGAGCCTTCTCTGAAACACCGGCCCGCTCGCCGCGCTCACATCCTGAAAACTCTTCCCGCTGTTGTGAAAGAGCATCAAGGGCTCCTCGTACGTCACCTCGCTGTGCAAAGAATTGATCAGGTCGTCGGGATTGCCGTTTGAAAGAAACAAATCCAAATTGCCGTCGTTGTCGTAATCCAGGAATTTCAGGCCCCACCCGCTCATCAGACGGGTTGCTTTGCCGATACCGGTCGGGCGCGCCATGTCGTCAAACGTCAGATCGTGATTGTTCTGATAAATGGCGAACATTTCGCGGTCGATGTTTGCCACAAACAAATCCATCCAGCCGTCCTCGTCATAATCCGCCGAATCCAACCCCATCCCCGACCTCGGACGCCCGCCATCACTGTACGCCACGCCCGCCGCCAGGCCGACCTCCTCGAATTTCCCTTTTCCACGATTCACAAACAGAAAATCCGCCGTGGTGTCGTTGCTGACCCAAAGATCCAGCAGCCCGTCGTTGTTCACATCCGTCGCAACCACTCCCCACACTTTGCCAAGTTTGCTGGCTATTCCAGATTCCTTGCTGACATCCGTGAACGTGCCGTCTCCGTTGTTATGAAACAACCAGCTTGGCGTCGGCGAGTACATCTGCGGAATGCAGTAATGCCGTTTGCCATCTTCATGGACTCCGCACGCCTTGTTCAACTCTTTGCTGAATTCAACGAATCGCCCGACGAACAGGTCCAGCCGGCCGTCATTGTCGTAATCAAACCACACCGCGCTGGATCCCCATCCCGGCGCGGCCACGCCTGCTTTTTCTGTTACGTCCGTAAACGTGCCGTCGCCATTGTTGTGGTACAGAATGCTGCGCCCGTATTGCGTCACATATAAATCGGGGAACCCATCTCCGTCGTAATCCCCGACCGCCACACCTTGACCGAATCCCCCGGCCCCCACCCCCGCCTTTTCCGTCACATCGCTGAAGCTTCCGTCTCGATTGTTTTTGTATAAAGCGTTGCGCAAAGGCGGGTCCGGCGAAAAGAAATCGCATTTGCCACTGTTCACCAGGTAGATATCCATCCAGCCATCGTTGTCGTAGTCGAAGAAGGCGCACCCCGCGCCCGTTGTCTCCGGCAGGTATTTTTCTGGCGATTTTCCGTTTGAATGCACCCAGCGAATCCCGCTCTTTGATACCGGGATCTCCTCAAACGGATATCCCGGCGAATCCGGTGCAAACTCCGGCACTCTGCGCGGCAGAATCGTTGCCGCCGCTGCGGAAAGAAGGAAATTTCGGCGTGTCAGGAACAAACGGCTCTGCCTTGCCCGCAGCCACTTCGTCCTCTGCGATGGGACGCCACAGCTACTGCGGCTTTGCGCCGCCGGCGGCATTCTGCGGCGGCGCGGTGAGGTTGTGATGAATTTCGAATTCTTTTTCGGCCTCTTCTTTGTGCCCGGAGCGGCTTAACGCCGTCGCTAGCGCATAGTGCACCGCCGGATTCCCCGGCTGCAACGCCTCCGCTTTTCGCAATGGCGCAATCGCGTCCTCATACTTCTTTAATGTCACCAGGGAGAATCCCCAGCCTAGATAGGCTTCCGCAAAGTTCGAATCCAGCTTGGCCGCCTCCGCAAACTCCTCAGCTGCCTGCTCCCACGCTTCGCCCTTCGTTGCAATCTGCCCCAAGATGTAATGCGCGCCGGCATTTTTGGGGTCGATTTCGAGTTCTTTCGTGAATTCCTGCTTTGCCAACTCCAGGGACTTGCCTTCCGGGTCCGGCTTGGAGAGGTATAGCCTTCCCAGCAAGTAGTGGATGCCTTGCGCGTTGGGCTCCTTCTCCAAAATCGTCTCATACTCCCGCTGCGCCTCGTCCCACTTCCCCTGCATCTCCAGCGCTTCCGCATTCAACTTGTGCGCAGCTACAGATTGAGGCGCCGTGCGCCCCAAATCCTGCGCCGTCCGCGTGGAAAGATCGGAGTATGCGTGCACCAAAACAAACAAAATGTCCGGATCATTTGGAAACTGTTTGCTCAGCATTCGAATGAAATCGCTTGCCGCCGCGCGATCGTCCATACCCAGCGCGCAGCGCAATCCGGCAACGCCCGCGTTCTTCTTCGTCTCAGCGGATCCCGCGCCGGACATCGCGCTCTTCAACCCCGGAACCGCCTCCTTACAGTGACCTTCCGTCGCCAACGTCAAAGCGCGCTCCGTCGTTGCAGTCGCACTGGTTCCTGCTACGGCCTTCGAAGATTTTGCTTGGCCGAAAAGTCCGCAAGCCAGGAAGGCGCAGAACCAGCAGGAAATCGCGGCTGGAAAAGAGTAGCGAGCTGTCAACACGGATCCGCCATAGAAACGTCACCCAAAAAAGAAAATGAGGCAGGCGGGGGTGATCGCCTGCCTCATTATACGTTGTTGATTGCTAGTAGTAGAGTTTTAAGGCGAACTGAATATTTCGCGCCGGCTGTGACGTCTGGATCAGTCCGGTCGTCGAAACCGCTACTGTCGTGTTTGGCACAGCCAGATTGACTCGGTTAAACGCGTTCAGGAAGTCGCTGCGGAACTGCAGCTTGAACCGCTCGGTCAACTGGAAGTTCTTTTGGATGCTGATATCCCAGTTGTAATACCCAGGACCTCGTAAGCCTCCCAGCTGTGGTGCGCAGGTACCGAACGTCGTAGTCGGATCGGAGTAGTTGCTTGGATCGAACCAGACAAAGCCGCCGCCCTGCCCCGCCGTTGCTTGTCTCCTGCCCCAAACCGTGTTCGTGCCGTTGCAATCTGGCCGTAGTCCGCGAGAACCAGTTCCCGTCGGATCACTGGCGTTCGTATAAAGAGCCAAGGGGAATCCGCTGCGCAGGAACAGAATCGGGCTAACCGACCATCCACCAATCACGGCGTCGGCCGCCTTGTTCATGTCGCTGCCGAACTTCTTGCCCTTGCCGAAAGGTAGGTCGTAAACCGCGTAGGCAGTCAACGTGTTCGCCGCGTCATAGTAGCACGGCGCCCATTCCGCCTTCGGATCGTACACGTTCTGCCAGTAGGGTGAAGCTGTCGATGATTGCCGCGCACCCGACCATGTTCCGTAGTAGCCGGTGTTGTTGGACATGCACTTACCAAACGTGTAGGACACCTGGTATTGCAGTCCTTGGCTCATCGTCTTCTGGAACACCGCCTGCAACGCGTTGTACGACATCGTGCCGTTAGACTGCGTGCCTGACACGTTGGCGTCGCCGATGATTCCGCCCAGCGTTTCATTCTGCGCGAAATACGGGCTCGGATCCGTGCATGGCGCTTTCTGGCCTGTGGCGCAGGGCACTGACACCAACTGGCCATAGCTGAACGGCACCATCAAGTGCGTTCCGCGCTGCCCGACATATCCAATCTGTAGCGTTGTGTTGTTCCCGAACTGGTGCTGGGCCGTCAAGTTCCACTGGTACGAGATGGCCGGCTGAACGTTGCTATCCCACAACCGGAAAATCACTCCCGAGTAGCAGGAATAATTCGGGCAGGACAGTCCCGTGTTCGGCGGCGCGATAATGCCGTCCGACGCGCTCGTTCCTGGCAACGCTTGCAGTAGGTACTGGGTCTGGAACTCAGGGCTACCTGGGTGTCCGCCATCAAAAGGAGCGTTCAACGGTAGGCGCAAGTTTGTGCCGGTCCCTTCCAGATAATCTGAAATCGTGAACGCGCCACGGAGAACTGTGTGGCTCAGTTTTCCGCCCGGCGTGAACGCAAATCCGAGACGCGGTTGGAAGTCCTTGCCTCCGTAGGTGCCGTTGTAGAGCGAACGGCTCGCCCCGCCCTTATTGGCGTATTGGATCTGACCTGTCTGGATGTTGTAATTGGCTTGCAGGTCATCTCGCTCGATCCACGGTGTGTGCACTTCATAGCGCAAACCGAGGTTCAGCGTCAGACGGTCGCTGGTACGCCAGGTGTCCTGCACGTAGCCCGCGTAAATGTTCGAGGTTTGCGTCCATCCACCGCTCGGAAACCCACGGCCGTACGCCGTAGGCAAGCCGAGGAAGAAGTCCGCCATACCCTCGCCGGTGTTCGCTGCCGGCTTTGTCGCTGCCGATGCGGTGAAATTCGGGCCGAACGTCAACCCGCCCAAACTACCGCTGTTGCCGGAATAAAATGGCTGAATGATATCGAACCAATATTGTCCGCCGAACTTAAACACATGGCGGCCTTTGGTCCACGTTAGCCCGTCATCAAACTGATACACCTGGCTCGGAAAGTGCTGCGTCACCATGCTGTTCCCAAGGTTTGAAAGTGTGCCGCTACCGGCACTCGTTGGTGTACCACCGCCCAAGCCCAGTACAGCCAATCCTGCGATGGGATTCGAGCCCGCGATCCCGATCGATTGTCCGAAGTTGCCTACCGACGCATCCCACTGTGTTCCTGTATCCAATGTCACGTGGTTCCAACCAAACCGCATGTCGTTAACCAGTGTCGGTGAAATCGACCGGGTCCAATCGCCAACCGTGCTCCAGATCGGCGCATGCGTGTACCCATTGCCCAACAGGGGTTGCGAGTTGGTGGCAGGGTCGTTTTGCCATGCCCTCGTAAATCGGCCCGACACCTGGTCCTTATCGGAAATCCGATAGTCGACCCGGATGTCGCCCTGGTCCGAGTTGTACTGGGTTGAGGTCAACTGGATAGCGTTGTTGGTCAGGTTGTTATTGATGGTCTTCGGATACAACGGAGACGCAAATAACGCCTGCGCGACCGGGCTGATCATCGCCACCGGGATTTGATTATTCACGAACGGCTGCCTTACTGCGGCCGGCGCGGAAGTTGGTGTGCACACCGCGGTGAAGGAAGCGCACGGGTT
>Ga0207761_1000337_pt1 | contig 16626 bp, 11 predicted proteins | sample LuqExpMetageno34_FD_187792 | JGI IMG/M metagenome (GOLD analysis project Ga0207761, IMG submission 187792) | Tropical forest soil microbial communities from Luquillo Experimental Forest, Puerto Rico - Sample 34 (SPAdes) | ecosystem: Environmental > Terrestrial > Soil > Tropical forest ... | reverse complement strand
GACCAGCACGCCGCCGATCTCGTGCAGCGCTTCGAACACGTGTACCGCGTGTCCCTTTTGGATTAGATCCCCCGCTGCGCTCAGTCCTGCCGGCCCGCTGCCTACGATCGCCACCTTCTTTCCGGTCGAAGGCGCGTTCGGCGCGGGCGACACGTTCATCCTTTGCTCGTAGTCCGCCACGAATCGCTCCAGATATCCGATTCCGAGGGAATCCACCTTCTTGTGCAGCAGGCACTCGCCCTCGCAGTGGTCTTCCTGCGGGCATACGCGCCCGGTAATCGCCGGCAGCACGTTGTCCTCACGAATTTTGGCAGCTGCCCCAAGGAAGTCTCCCTCTATAATCAACTGCACAAACGCTTTCACCTGCACGCCCACCGGACAGGACTCCACGCAGGTCGGTTTCGCGCATTCCAAACAGCGCAACGCCTCTTGCCGCGCCAGTTCCGTCGAGTACCCCAGGTTGACTTCCTTGAAATTCAGGATGCGCAGATCCGCCGCCTGCTCCGGCATGTGTTGCCGCGGCACTTTGATTCGTTCTTTCAACGTGAGTGGGTTCGCCGTTGGCTGCTTGGTCGCGCTCATGGCTTCACCCCTTCAACCAGGCACGCCGCCTCATCCCGTTTCCGCTCTTCGCTCGCCAAGTGCTGCTTGTACTCTTCGAGTGAGCGCTGTTCCGCCTCCCGGTACATGCGGTTCCTCTGAATCAACACATTGAAATCCACGTCGTGCGCGTCAAATTCCGGCCCGTCCACGCACGCAAACTGGCTCTTTCCCCCTACCAGGACGCGGCAGCCGCCGCACATTCCCGTTCCGTCGATCATGATCGGGTTTAGACTCACCACCGTGTGAATCCCACGTTCCCGCGTCAGGTCTGCCACTGCCTTCATCATTGGAATCGGCCCGACCGCCAGTACTAACCCGACCTGTTTCTCCGCATTCAGCAGTTGCCGCAGCTTGTCCGTCACCAGACCCTTTTCGCCGTAACTTCCATCGTCGGTGGTCACATAAAGCTCATCGCTTACTGCGCGCATCTCTCTTTCCAGAATCACCAGGTCCCGATTCCGTCCGCCCACGATCGACAGCACTCGGTTTCCTGCCTTCTTCAACGCTGCCGTCGTCGGATACGCCAGCGCCGTCCCCACGCCGCCACCCACAATTACCACCGTTCCAAAATCCTTAATCTCGGAAGCTTTGCCGAGTGGCCCCACCACATCCAGAATCGAATCGCCTGCTTCTAGCGCGTTCAGTTGATATGTGGTCTTGCCTACCGATTGCACCACGATCGTGACCACTCCGTTCCCGGGTTCCGCGCTCTCGATCGTCAGAGGAATCCGCTCTCCGTGTTCGTCCAGCCGCAGAATCAAAAACTGTCCCGCCTGATGCTTTTTCGCAATCCGAGGCGCTTCGATCACGAAGCGCTTGATTCCCGGTGCGATAAAATTCGCTCCCCTGATCTTGAACATGCGCTCACTTGCTCCTTGGGCTCGCCACGTGCTTCAACCGCGGGTACGCCGGTAACCGAGTTTCCTCGGTAGACTCGCACACCTCGGCAATGCCGTATCTCTATGGTCCTAAGACCAACCTGCTTCCGTCAGTGAGTTAGCTCACAGGTTCTCCGGCAGGACCGCAACAACTTCCTTTTCTCCAGTAACTTGTAGCTGATGCCTTAAGCGACCACCGGCTCCCGCTCAATCCGCTTTGGCGCCAGAATTCTGGGTTTCCGCGCCGCCTCGCGCCGCAGCTCTTCGGATGCAACGCCAGTTTGGCGCCGACTTCGTACTCTTTTTTCCTGGTTGGTGATGCCCCATGCAGGGTGTGAACACCTAGGGGTATCACGTCAAAGTGAAGGTTCTTCGTGAAGCTCCCTTGCTTCGGCCGGACTCAGCGCCTAAGGAGTTTTCGAATCATCGAACGCGGTTTTCCGACGGCAGGAACCGCAGAAGTATCTCAACAACCCGCTGCGCGGCGTGACCATCCCAAAACTGAGGCATTTTTCCGGCCTTACCCTTACCGGCCAAGATCTCTTGTGCCGCTGCAACGATTTTCTGCGGATCCGTGCCAACCAGTTGATTTGTTCCACAGAGAATCGTAATCGGTCGTTCAGTGTTTTCGCGGACGGTTAAACAAGGCACTCCAAGCGCGGTCGTTTCTTCTTGGATGCCTCCCGAATCTGTCAAGACCAGTGTGGCCCGACTAAGAAGGCAAAGAAAATCGAGGTAGCCCAACGGAGGGAGAATCCGCAGGTTTGTGTGAGGCACAATGCTGGCTGCGGCGAGCTTAGGCTGGGTTCGGGGATGGACCGGGAAGATGACTGGCAATTCTTTGACTATTGGTTCAATGCCGGCAAGTATCTGCTCGAGTTGCTCTGGCGAATCGACATTGGAAGGACGATGTAGGGTCAGAATGGCGAAGCGTCGCCAATGATCCCCCGTTTTCAATTCGAGTTCCTGACCAATGCTGGAGTTCTGTGCTAGAGGTAGAAACATCCTCAGCGAATCGATCATCACGTTACCAACAAAATGGATGGCATCTCGCGGGCGGCCTTCTCTTAGAAGATTATCGACAGCATCCTCCTCGGTGACGAATAGGTAGTCAGCAAGGGCGTCGGTGAGAATGCGATTAATCTCTTCGGGCATCGAGCGGTCAAAGCTGCGGAGGCCAGCCTCAACATGCGCGACGGCGATACCCAACTTAGCGGCTGCCAATGATGCTGCGATTGTCGAATTAACATCGCCGACAACTAGAACCAATGCTGGGTTCTGTTCGATCAGGTGTGGCTCGATCCGTTTTAGGATTTCTGCGGTTTGCACCGCATGAGAACCCGAACCAACCTCCAGATTGATATGCGGCGCCGGAATACCCATTTGGCGGAAGAAAACCTCAGAGAGCCTTTCGTCATAGTGTTGGCCGGTATGAACGAGGACGGCCTCAATGTTCGAATGGCGCTGCATTTCGCGCATTAATGGAGCAATTTTGGGCAAATTCGGACGGGCGCCTACGATGCTGAAAATCTTTAGAGGTGTGCTCATGCGCTCTTAAAAACGATTTTGAAACTGATTATACCAGTTGGGCACTTTTTCCCGGGGCCAAGTACGCCAGCAAATGGACACCTTGAAGGAGTGGCCGAAATCGGGCCTGACTGCTAAAAGGGGAATTGCGATGCGAGCACGGCAATCTCGTGTTGGCTCCCAGTCCTCTCGGTACTGTGGATTTCTCAGATTGTGTTCGCCGCACTTGCCCCGCGATCATTCTTCATATAAAGCGAAAAACCTTGCACATGCCGCGTGTCGCTGGATCGCAAGTTATTTATACATCAGTGTTTAGGCCTAGCCTTCAACGGCATCCGGCGTGCTCTATTCATCCAATCGCGCCGTCGTGGTGTGTGCCTCGCCAGCAATCGTCGATGCGAATGTGAGCTGACATACGCAATCTCGTAGCGTTTTGGTTTGCTACCTGGGTTCAAGTTAGGCAGGATTCCAAACGAGCGACGGGGCAGCGTCCCAGCAAGCCTTGACGCTCGGGGGTTGTTCTCGGATGGCAAAGCATCCTCTAATCGATCCGTGGAAACGGTATAGCGGGCAGGATTATCGCCGCAGTTCCCGGGTCAAGTGCGATGTACCTCTCCTGGTCTATGGCCAAGACACCAGCGGGCAGAAGTTTGTGGAGAGGACCCAGGCCATCGACTTCAGCCTCCACGGTTGTGGCTTCCTTTCTCACCATGCGTGTCAGCCCGGGTCCTACGTGACCCTTCGCTTCGGTGGTGAGCGCTATGAAGGCAAAGACAAGGTCGTCCGTGCGCAGGTTAAACGGAGCGACTTTGAGGCCGATTCCCGCAAGACATCGCGGGTCGGCGTCGAGCTTGGTATCCCCGGGAACGTCTGGTCCTACTCTCCGATTCCTCCGGATTGGCGGCGTCTCCTCACCCCGGTTCCCATGCCGGAGCCCCCGGCGGCCCAAGCCCCTACCGAAATGCCAGCCGTGGAGCTCGCCCCCCCTGCGCCCACCCCTGCTCTTCGAGACAATGAGCCTGTAGAAATCCGGTTCGAACTCGCCCCCGCCGCTCTTCCTGAACCGTTCGAGCTGGAACCGCAGCCCAAGGTCAGCGCCCGGGATCAAATCCAATCTGCCGTCGCTGCTGCCATCTCGGAGCAAATCGAGGTGGCTCTTTCTCGCGCCCTTTCTACGCTGGAACTGCAGACTCGAGCTTCCATGCGTCAACTGCGTGAAAGCGCGGCTCAGCGACATCCAGTACACTCCGATCCCCTAAACAAAGAACTGGAAACTCTCTTTGACGAACGGCTGGCGGACATCCGCGTCCATTGGGACCACCAACTCGATGGTTATTTGCTGCGGATGGAAGAAACTGCCCGGCGGATGGAGCGTTTCGCGGCAGCGGCTGAAGAAAAGCTTGCAATGACTCGCCAGATCATCGACAAAGCATTGTTCAGTTTTTCTCAACAGCTTGAAGAGCAGGTCAATTACGCAGTGGCGCGGGCCGGACAGGTTATCGGACAGAAAGCCGCGCTCTCGGTCGATCATCAGCTGGTGCGCCTCACGGAAGACGCTCATTTTGTCGCTCGTGAGCTTAACTCAACCGTCGAAGCGGACGCTGCCGCCGCCCGCGTCGAAATGCGCAATGCCTTGCACTCCATTCTTGAGGAGCTTCGCGCACACTCCGAAACCCATGCCAAGCTGCTCGCCGCCGATGCCAAACAGAAGGTCGCCGCCACTTTTGCGGCTATGGACGCCGAACATCAAGCGCTGGTCAAGGCCCGCAAAAGGTCCATGGATGAAGAGATTCTTCAAGCCGGCGCAAAAGTCAGCAACGAGTTTCGCCACAGCTTGAAAGCCTTCTTCTACTCTTGCCTGGTGGCCGCGGTCGGCGCCGTGGAAGAACATTCCAAAACCACTCTGGACGGCCTGGCCCTCGATGCGGATTTGAAACCGCCGCTACCCGAGCCTTGATTGACTTGCCGCTCTTCCAAACCTAACATCGTGCTCGCCAAGGCTATACCCCGCCTCGGTTGATTCTCGGAGGGTGGCCGGTTTGCGATTGTACGTTCCAGTTCCTGCCATTCGGCGTTGTGTTTCCCTCAGCGTAATCCTCTCGCTCCTGCTCCTGCCCGCGTCTTTCAGTGCCGCCGAATCTGGTCAGGTTGTCATCGCTATTGGCGATGTCCACGGGAACTTCGACGGCTTCTGCGACATTCTCAAACGCGTCGGCCTGATTGATGACAGCCGGCACTGGGCTGGCGGCCAGGCGGTCCTCGTTCAGACAGGCGATCTTGTGGATCGCGGCGCTAAGGAGCGCGCCGTTCTAGATTTAATGATGAATCTCGAATCGGAAGCACCCGAGGTCGGTGGGCAGGTCGAATTTCTTCTCGGCAATCACGAGGTCATGAATCTCATGGGTGACGTCCGCTATGTTACCCCCGAGATCTTCGCCACGTTTGCCTCCCCCGATTCCGACGCTCTGCGCAAATCCTCTTATGCGGGGTACCTTAACTGGAGAACCGAAAACGCCGCACTCCTCACGCAGGCTCACGACCCCCAACTCTCCCTGTCAGAGCAGCAATGGCTCGAGCAACATCCCCTCGGCTTCATCGAACAACGCGCGGCCTTCAGCCGCAACGGAACTTACGGGCAGTGGATTCGCGAACACCACGCCGTTGAGAAGTTTGATTCCATCGTTTACCTCCATGGAGGCATCGCTCCTGAACAGGCCCGAAATAACATATCGCAAATCAATTCGCGTGTTCGTTCCGAAATTCGTCAATGGGACGACATGTTCCAATATCTCGTGGACCGCAAACTGATCCTCCCGTTCTTTACGCTTCAGGAAACCTCGGCGGTTGTGAAAGCTGCGCTTGCGCCCGGGGCCAAACTGCGCAAGGTGCCCGCTCAAGAGGTGAAGCAAAAACTCGCTCCCTTTCAGGACCTGGGTAGTTGGCTCATTCTCGCGGACAATGGTCCGCTCTGGTTCCGCGGTTATGACGAGTGGTCCGATCAGGACGGCGTTGCTCGCGCTGATTCCGTGCTCCGCGCCTACAACGCCTCTGCCATCGTCGTCGGCCATACCGTCCAAAAAACCCTTAACATCCGCACCCGTTTCGGAGGTAAGGTCTTTCTCATCGATACCGGTATGGTCGCTAGCGCCTCTCGCGCCGGTCGGGCTTCCGCTCTTCAGATTCGCGACAACGCCAGATTCTCGGCCATTTACCTCGATAGCGAATCGGTTTTATTTGAAAAGGGAAGTGCCGCGGCCACGAAAGCGCCTTAAGTTGCAATCTGCTCCGGTTCGGGTCCAGGGGATCGCGTTGGAATTGCGGAGGTTCGCCAGGTCATGAAAGGATGGCTCGCGCGTGCTTTGAATGTTGATGCCGACCTCGTCGACCGCGCTCTTCTTTTGTGTTTTTGTTTGTTCCTCACCATCAGCTGTGTTGTCATCGGCAAAGTCGCTCGCGACGCGCTTTTCCTCGCTCGCTTCCGGGCCGTCCAGTTGCCTTACGCTGATATTGCCTCTTGTGTATTGGTAGGTGTTGTTGTTGCCGCTTACCTGAGAATCGGCAGGCGTGTCGTTCTGCGCAGCCTACTCGTCGGCAGCCAGGTCTTCTTCGCCACAAACTGCCTCGTGTTCTGGCTGTTTGCCCATTACTACCATCCAGCGTGGCTGTTTCCGGTTTTTTACGTTTGGGTAGGCACCTTCGCCGTTCTCGCTCCCACTCAGGTTTGGACGCTTGCCAACTACCTTCTCACCAGTCGTGAAGCGAAGCGCGCCTTCGGCGTAGTCGCCGCTGGCGGTATCCTCGGGTGGATCTTCGCGGGGTTTGTCTCGAAATCCGCCGCGAACGCTTTTGGTACCGAGAGCCTGATCTTCGGAATGACCATTCTCTTGGTGGTTTCAGCCGGGTTGATGCGCCTCGCCTGGCGCGGCGCAAAAGTTCAGCTGAGCGATTCCGATGAGTCGACGGAAGGGGTGGCGGGCGCCGGCCAGAAAAATATGCTCGCGAGCGTCCGTCTGGTGTGGTCCTCTCCCTACCTGCGTGCTGTTGCCGCCGTCATCTGCATCTCCTCGTTTGTCTCTACCTTCACCGGCTGGCAGTTCAAGGCCATCGCCAAGGAGTCCTTCGCCAACAAGGATCTGCTTGCCAGCTTCTTCGGGGAATTCTATTTTTATGCCGGCCTGCTGGCTCTCGCCTTTCAACTCGTGCTCACTACCCGCCTCCTCCGGCGGTTCGGCATCGGCACCATGTTGTTCATTCTCCCCACTGTGGTGCTGGCCGGTTCGGCGGGACTCCTTGCCGTCGGCACTCTCGCTGCTGTGTCCCTCCTCAAGGGGAGTGACCAGGTTCTTCGCTACTCCATCGATCGCGCCACCGTTGAACTCCTCTATCTGCCACTTTCGGCCCAAGTCAAACTTCAAGCCAAGTGGTTCATCGACACAGTCATCTGGCGCTTCGGCGACGGCCTGGCCGGAATCATCGTTCTGGTTTTCGCCACTTATCTGCACTGGCTGCCCCAGCGGCTCAGCTGGATCTCTCTCTTGCTCGTCAGCCTGTGGCTCATCGCTGTTGCCGTATCTGGGAAGCAGTATTTACTCGTGCTGCGCGATTCCATCTCTCAGCACCACCTCGATGCTGGACAGGCCACCGCCCAGACTCTCGACCGTTCCACCTCGGACCTGCTCGCCTCCAAAATCCGCGCTTCTGATGCAAAGGAAATCCTTTATGCCCTGAGTCTTTTTGAAATCGAGCGCACTCGCACCACTCATCCGGTCATTCCGCTCCTGCTCCATCATCCCTCCGCGGAGGTTCGCCGCAGGGCGATCAGCCTGCTGTCCGATTCCGCGGACACCTCGGTCATCCCTCAAATGCGAGACTTGCTCACAGACCCCGATCCCAACGTCCGCACCGAAGCTATGCTCTTTTTGGTGCACCACGCTCACGTCGACCCTTTGATTCTTCTGGACGAACTTACTGACGTAGAAGACTTCTCCGTTCAATCTGCCGTCGCCGCTTATCTGGCGCGCCCCGGGGATTCTCAGAACCTCGACGTTGCTCGTAACATTTTCGAGCAATTGTTAGCGGAACCGGCTACCTCCAATCAGCGTGGCCGCGAGGAAGTGGCGAAGCTGCTCGGCGGCCTCCCCGATTCTTTCGATCCTTTATTGGCTCGCCTCATTGCTGACCCCGCCCCCTCCGTCGCCCGCCTGGCAATTGCCTCTGCAGGCAAGCTGCACAAGGATTCGCTGGTTCCCGAGCTGGTTTCGCTCCTGGCGATGCCGGACTTCGCCAAAGACAGCGCCGAATCCCTGGCTCAGATCGGGAACGCGGCGGTCACTCGCCTGAGTGACAGCATTGCTAACCCCGATTTGCCTATCGAAATTCGCCGCGAAATCCCTCAGATCCTCGCCACAATCGGCACGCCGGAGGCCGCGCAAGCCTTGCACGAGAATCTGCTCGAGCCCGATGCATCCCTGCGCTTCAAAATCATCAGTGCACTGAACAAACTGCAGCGTTCCCACCCCGACATCAAACTCGATCAGCAGTTGCTCGAAACCGTACTGGCCGCGGAGATCCTCGGCCATTACCGGTCGTATCAGATTCTGGAGGCTCTGGATTGGGAACCTTCGTCGAAGGATCCTGTCCATTCTGCGTTGAATGAGTCTTTGCAGCAGGAGCTCGAACGCATTTTCCGCCTGCTCGGCCTGCTTTTCCCGCAACTGGAACTCCACTCTGTTTATCTCGGGCTCCAGTCACAGAACAAGACCGTCCACGACAACGCGCTCGAGTTTCTTGAGAACGTCTTGAAATCCCGCCTGCGTTCGGTATTGGTTCCGCTGTTGGACGGAAGAGTTTCAGCCCGGGAGCGCGCCGAGCTCGCGAATCGTCTTGTGCACACGAAAATCGAGAACCGCCAACAGGCCGTTGCGGCGTTGGTTTTAAGCGATGACCCGTGGCTGAAGTCTTGCGGCGCCTATGCGATCGGCTCCTTGGGGTTGGTTGACCTGGAAGAGGAACTCGACCGCTGCCTGGACCACCAGGACCCTCTGCTCCGCGAAACCGCTCGCGCCGCAAAGCTTCGCTTGGCTGCGCAGCGCAGATTCGCCGCCCGCGCTTCTTTTTGAATTATCTCGGGAGTCGCAGGTCGATGCGCGTTGCCTGCAACACTCCCTTGTCATCGACGGTCCCGACCGCAATCACGAACGACCCTTCTTTTATGTCCGCCAAATCCCCGCCGGGCTTGTTGCCTTTTGTCCACTGCGTCGAACTGCTAAAGGCGATTTTTCTTGTGTCCGCCGCATTGGGCGTGTCGCCGCCACGGATGTCCATCGTCGATTGGTCTTTCGAGATTCGCAGGACCGTCCCCTGCCATTTCGTCTCTTTTTGCGCCGCTTTCTTCTCCTGCCGCGCATCCGCTGAAATTGGGTGACTTGCCATCACGATCCCGGCAAAAATCAAACTGACCACCACCAAAGCGATTTTCATGATTCCTCTCCTGAACAGGGCTAGCTCTAGGGCCGGTACGACCGAGGAAGGTACTCCTAAGTTCCGAGAGCATATTCCCGGAACCTCAGCGAGTAAAGACATTTCTTCAGCAGTAAGATGTTCCCAGGATATTCAAGTTCTGAATGTTTGCGATTTCTCTTGCCGCCTTGCCTCGCGCGGGGGTAGATTCTCTCAATTTCCAAGCGGGAGGCCTCCGCCGTGCCTTCTTTCCCCTTCACAACCCGACGCGTGGTGCACCTGGCTCCTCTGCTGTTCGTCTCACTGTGCGCTCCGCTCTGCGCGCAGGAAACTCCGCTCAGTAAGGATCAAATCAAACAGTTCCTGCTCACCGCCGACGTGGTCGCGAATAAGGCCTCCAGCAAGGGTGAAACTCATCCCTCCAGACTCACTCTAAGCAACGGCACGATTACTCACGATGCGTCGTTCCAGACCGTCGACATCCACAAGTCCGAGATGAAGCTTGCGAGCGGCACCACGATCATCAACTTCGTGGACTCCTACAAATTCAACATCGCCGCCTACAATCTCGCTGAATTAATCGGCATGGACGACATGCTTCCCGTCTATGTTGAGCGTCGCTGGCAGGGGCATCTTGGTTCTCTCAGCTGGTGGCTGCCCGTGAAAATGGATGAACAGGATCGCGTCGCGAAGAAAATCAATCCCCCCGATCCAGAGTCCTGGAACCGCCAAATGTACAAGGTCCGCGTGTTCGACGAACTCATCTATGACACTGACGCCAACCTCACCAATATCCTGATCGGACCGGACTGGCAAATCTGGCGCATCGATTTCACCCGCGCCTTCCGCAACGAAAAGAATCTCCGCGCTCCCAACGACCTTGTCATGTGCGAGCGCCAGCTTCTGGAGCGCCTCAAAGGATTAAAAGCGGACGAACTTGCTGCGAAGACCAAGGGGTATTTGACGAAGGAGGAGGTCCAGGGCGTGATGGCCCGTCGCGACAAAATCGTCGAACGATTCGATCAACTGGTGAAAGAAAAGGGCGAAAAAACGGTGTTGTACTGACTGTCTACTTGGAGCCCGCCGGTGCTCCCGCCGCGCTCGTCTCGGTGTTGGGCTTCACCAGGATTGGCCATCGCGGAAACGCATAGTTGCCCGCCACGTCGTCGATGATGTTCACCTGGCAGGTGTAAAACCCGGGCTTCAAGCCCTCCAGAGGGATCTCCATTTGGAAAACCACTGCCTTGCGGTCCGGCGCGGTGATTTCTTGCGCCACAATCGGCTTGGTCTCGTAAACCTTCATGCCGCCTTGCAGGAATTCGATGCTCGTCAACACTCGCACGGAAGGATGACCGCCGTTCTTCGTGTCGCCGGCGCCTTTTGTCTCCGCAGCTTTTGCCTTGGCGGCGTCGTACACTTCGTACTGCAAATACAGCTTCTGATCCTGACGGAACACGTGCGTCACACTCGGCACCAGTTGGGTCTGCTCCGTAATCAGCGGCTGGAATCCCTTGGTCTTTTGTGCGGCCGGGACGCGCTGGCTGCTGAGCACCACGCTGCTCATCCGTAGCGGCGCCTTTCGCAAGTCCGGAATCCGGACGTCCGTTTCGAACGATCCCATTCTTCCGGTTCGGTTTTCCCGCACGATGAATTTCAGGTGAAAATTCCCGGGCGGAAGCACGAACGCGGTGTTGTACTGCACGTTCTTTCGCCGCACTTGCTGTGCGCTGTCCACCGCCAGCTTCATCGTGTCTCTCTGCCGGCCCATCGGGAATTTCGCGCTCTCCAGCACCACGCCAATAATGTCGATGGTGGCGCTGTCTTTGTCTTTTTCCTGAACGAACGGGATTTGCGTTCCGGGAATCACCAGGGACACCGCCAGATAGTAGTGCGAGTCGTCCTGCCGGAAATATGCCGTACCCGCATACACTGCCACGTCCGTTTGCGGCAATTCCGCTGCCAGTTCGTCCTCGAGTTGTTGCTCGCGGTCCGTCTGCTTCATGTGCTGGAAATCGCGTCCCGCATAGTATCCCGGCCGGTATTCCAACTTGATATCGGGCCTGTTGACTTGCACCTTGATTCGCCGGAAGCGCCCATCCTTCAGATGATTTGTGCTCGTGTAGCCCAGAACGTAGTACGCCGATGTGTCCTTCTGTACCTGCTTGAACACGCCGCTGAAGTCGTTCGTATCCATGAACGCCTTGCCGCCGGTATCGTCCGCCAACGTGTATAAGGTTTCCTGCGACGACGCATTGCCATTCAGGTCATTCAACACGGATGCTCCGCTATACGCCGACTGCCCGTGGAGACTCGCCGCTTGCGCCTGCCCTCCCGGCGGAAACGCGCTCAGCCCCCGCACGTCCACAGGATAGATCGAAACGTTCGCCTTCACAGCCGTTGCCGTCGCCGCCCGCAGCGCCGACTGGTTGTCGACTCCCGATTGGCTGATTCCATTGCTGAAATAAATCAAACTTTTCTTCTGCGGAATCTTTCCCATCGCCTGCATGACCGATTGCAGCGCCAGCAATTTCCGGTCGGCACTGAAGGTGTTGTAATCCGTATCGTCTGCGGTATACGACCCGGCGGTTTCCGCGCTTCCTTCCGAGCTTCCCGTCGTTCCGTTCTCGAATCCTTGCCCCTCGGTCCCGTTGTACGACGACAGCACCGAGAGGATCTTTTGCTTGTCCGCCGTGAAGTCCAGGTCCAGCTTCATGTTTGTTGCCAGCGAAACCAGCGCCACCATATCCGCCGGCTGCATGTTCGTCTGCACGTACTTCTTGCCCGCTTCCACCGCGCGGTCGATCTCTTCCGGCTCCATCGCTGAAAAATCGAAGAATAGCAGCATCAGCCTCCGGTCTCGCGCCTGCATCTCCGGTCCCTGTGACGGCCGGAGCAGCGATCCCGTGGCCGTTCCGGTTACCGTTTCGCCCGCTACACCCGCAGTCTGCAGTTCGTCGACATTTTCAAAGTCAAAACTCGCGACCTGTTGCTTCTGGCCGTCTTCATACAATGTGAAATCGCTCGGCTTCAAATCGCGGATCAGATTTCCTTTTTTGTCCCGAGCGATCACATTCACCAGCACGATCTCCGTGGTCACGCGCATCCGAAATCCCTGGTCACTTGGCCTTTGCGCTGGGGGTGGCGGTGGCGGCTGCTGTACCTGCGGTGTCTGCTGTGCAGGCAAGCTAGCGCCCAGCAGCGACGCCAACAGCGTCGCTGTCGCCCTCCACGGAATTGGCCTTCTCGCAGTCATGGCACTCATAACCTAAACTTCAACTCAACCTCCAAACTCCTCAAAACCGGAACCGCGCCACCATGGTCAACCGCCGCATATTTGCCACGCTCGTAATCTGTCCGAACTGCAGCGAATTCACCGTGGTATTCAATCCCGAGAAATACGGCGTATTGAAAATATTGGTGGCCTGCACCCGTAATTCCAGCGCTTTTGTCTCGCGGATCGTGATCGTTTTGTTCAGCGACATGTCAAACGTGAACTGCGCCGGCCCCAGAATGATGTTCCGCCCGGCATCACCATACGTGGTCCCCCCGCTGGGGCTCACACAATTAATCCCCGGCACGCAGAACGCCGCCGTGTTGAACCATTTCGCGGTGGTCGGGCTGCCGATCTGAATGGATTCCCCTGGCACGGCGTTGGACCGCAACGATCCGCTCACTCCTCGCGTAATATCCACCGACGCACCCAGCACCCGCGGCGTGTAATACAGTCCCGAAGCAATCGTGAAATCCCCGCTCCACTGCCACCCGCCGATCGCGTGCGATAAAAAACCTTTGTTCAGAAACCGCCGGTTATCCCCGAAGGGCAAGTCGTAAATCCAGTTCCCGGTGAACTTGTGCTTTTGATCGAAACTCGATAAGCCGCGCTCTGCAGGCAGATCAAACGGATTTTGCGCCACCACCGTTCCCCCGCCGCCAATCGACGACGCATCATCAATCGACTTCGAGAACACGTACTGCGCGCTGATTCCCAGACCTTTCGACATCCGCTTGCGCACTCGCACCGACGCCGCATGCAGTATCGAATTGCCCTCCGATGATTCAAAAATGAACGGCGCCGACGCCGCCAGATTCGCGCAAGTTCCTGCTGTCACGCAGCTCGGCACCAGCGCCCGCTCCGTGTCCAGCCGTGTGCCTTTCGCCCCGTTGTAACCGGCATTCAACTGCACATTGCCCGGCAGTTGCCGCTGAATATCCACGTTCCAGATCTGCACGTAGCCCAGCCGGTAGTTCGGGTCTAGCGCGTAGTTGTTGGTGACCGCGGTTTGTGAGTTTCCCGGAAATCCATTCTCGATTGTTAGAAAATTGCCGTAAGGACTAACGTTCGTCGCTGTTTCGGCAAAAGGTGGCTGGAACGCGAAGTTGCGGATGAACGTTCCGTATTGCGCCAGGTTGTAGTTGATTCCGTAGCCCGAGCGCACCACCGTCTTCTTCCCAACTCTCCACGCCAGCCCGATCCGGGGCGCAAAATTGTTGCGATCCGGCCTCACCAGGGAAGCGGGAAACGTGCCGGAATACGGCCCCGTCCCACCCGGCAACACCCGCACACCGGCAATCTCCGCCGGATTGAACGTGACGTCCACATTGGCAATACGATTCTCGGCTTCCGTGAACGGGCTGTTGTACTCGTACCGCAAGCCCGCGTTGATCGACAGATTCGCAAACGCCCGCCAGTCATCCTGCACGTAAGCGTCGTAGGAATTCGCGCGGAATTCGTAATCGGTCGTTCCCGATTGCAGGCTCGTCTGCTGCGGCAGTCCCAGCAGGTAATCTGCGAAGTCGTATCCCGTTCCTGGAACCGGCGTCGTGGTGCCCGGCAAATATTCCGCCGTCGCGAAGCCCGTGAACACGAAACTTCCTTCTGCATTTCGCGCGGAACGGAATCCCTGTTCAATCCTTCGGTAATCTCCGCCGAATCGCACGTTATGCTTCCCGCGGTTCCACAGCACTGTGTCTGATATCGTGTAGGTCTGGTCTAACTCGCGGCTCGGTACCGGACCGCTGAACCCCGAAAAACTGTTGAACGAAATTCCCGGCAAGCCCCAATCGAACGGGTCGGTCGATATGCCCGTGATGCCTGCATTTCCCGCCACGTCCGTCACACCCGAATACAGGTTCGTCGTCGACGCTCGATTGTGGTTGTAGTTGAACCCCAGTGTGTTCGTCGTTCGTCCTTTTCCATACGTCCAGCGAACGCTACCATTCCATCCCTGTGTGTTGGTGCTCCCTCCCAGCGACGGAAACGAATTCACGAGGTTGGTCTTAGCGTGCGACCAGTTGAATCCAATGTTTAGATTGTTCCTGGGACCCCGTCGGCCTCCGCCGCCTCCGTAGCCTCCGGGCCCTCCGCCCCCAATCATTACCGGACCAAATCCCGGACCTCCGCTCGAAGTAAAATTGTGAATCAGCCGCAGGCTCAACGCGTCGGTATCGCTTTCCGCTGACGTGATGTAATGAAAATTCTGCGTTGTGCCCGGAAGATTCGGCAGCGGCATGTAGTTCAGCAGGGAAGTGGCCGCGCTGCTGATGCGACTTGGGTCGATCACGTTGTTGGAAAACGGTTGGCCTGTCGTCGGGTCAATAATTGTGATCGGGTTGCCCTTGGCATCCGTCAACCCGGTGAAGACTCCATTTCTCTCCGCCTGCGTCGGCACCGTGCTGTACGCGTCGAACGGCGTTCCTCCGCGCGACCCGTTCCATCCCGCGGCGAAGAAAGTGCTCTTGCTCCAATCAAACACTCCCGGAACCTTCAGCGGTCCGCCCACGAAGGCGCCGAATCGCAAGTTGTTGTAGCTCGCTTTTTCTGTGCCCTGACCGTTGAGCGAATACGCCTTCGCGTCCAGTCCTGCGTTGTCGTCCTGGATATAAAGAAACCCGTGCGGCTGGTTGATGTTGAACGCGCGCCCTCCCAGTCTCCCGATCATCATCGGGCCTCCGGCGATGGCGACCTGCTGTCCGCCGCCTGGGCCTCCGGGTCCGCCCGGCCCGCCGGGTACTCCACTACCCACTACCGCGCCGAACGCTCCTCCCTCTCTCTGCACGCGATCGCGGAATTCCTGCATGCGCTGTTGCAGATCGTCTTCGTTGCCCATGCCGAAGTCCTGGCTGCGCCCCTGCGCCCCGGCAACACTGACCGATTCCGTCGAAAGGTCCGCTCCCGCCCCGTTCATCGGCAGGCTTGCCAGATCGCTCGCGCTGCCTGTTGTTCCCGCCGCGTTCCCACTTGCGCCCGAGTCTGCAAGAGCCGATAGCGTTCCTTGCACCGCCATGCTCTGGAATCCGCGCATCGCGCTGCTCGCGGCATTCGCGCGATTTGCTTGTTCCTCCTGCTGTCGCGAAGCGAGCACCATTTCCACTTCTGCTTTGCCCGATGGATTCTCGGGATTCACGGTCACTTCCTGCGTCTGCGTGGCGAATCCCATGAATTCCACTTTCACCACGTAGCGCCCGCGCGGCAGGCCCTTCAACACATAGGACCCATCGATCGCCGTAGCCGTGCTGAATTTCTTTCCGGTCAGCGTGTTCGACGCCGTCACCGTCACGCCGGGCAGCGGCGTTTTGCCGCTTTTCACTGCGCCTGAGATTTCGAACGTGGCCACGGTCGCTGACGCCGAAATCGTGGGAGGAGGAGTGGCCGGCGCTTCCTGCGCGCGGGTCAAACACACGAACAGCACCGCGCTGATCAGCGCCAGGCAAATCAATACCACTGCTCCGCGCAGGAATCGATTCAACCGGATCTACTCCTGAGGCTTTTGTGGCGTGGTCCCCGGTCCTCCGGGTTTATTCCCTCCGCCGCCCATCTGTGCTTGGAATTCCTGGAAGTGCTGCCACTGTTCCGGCCCCAAGACCATCAGCCCCTTCGGCACAAACACGTCCTTTTGAACGGCGCCGTGCGAAACGATGTGATCGCCCACTTGAATATCCGCCATGGTGATGCTTTCGCGCCCCTTCCGCAGCGACGTTTCTTCGTTCAATTCGAGGGTCTGTGTCACGTTGTCCGTGCGCAGCACCGTGATCTTCGGCGGATCGATCGACTTCACCTCTCCCGCAACATAATCCTTCCCTAGCGTTCCTCCGCCAAACGCTACGCCACCGCCCCCAGGGCCTCGCTGGCCCCCTGGGCCGACGCCCATCACGCCCCCCG
>Ga0207761_1000336_pt1 | contig 16631 bp, 15 predicted proteins | sample LuqExpMetageno34_FD_187792 | JGI IMG/M metagenome (GOLD analysis project Ga0207761, IMG submission 187792) | Tropical forest soil microbial communities from Luquillo Experimental Forest, Puerto Rico - Sample 34 (SPAdes) | ecosystem: Environmental > Terrestrial > Soil > Tropical forest ... | reverse complement strand
TTACCGTCTATCGCGACAGCGCGCGCGCCGAGACCGAGGCCGCCGAATGCGCTGCCGACCACGCCGATGGTAGCCCCCACCATCGCAGAAATGACGTCGCCTGACGTGTTCGCGCGAAAGAACGCCCCGCTCCTACGCAATACCTCGACGGCCAATTTCTTCGATTTGTGCGCCATCTCGCTACCACTGCCGCGTGCGGGCGGATTGCCCACCGGCCTAGCTGTTCGCCGCGCAACGGCCACGACCGCCAGCTCTTCCGCATCGCGGCGGCGATCGAGCGATTTGTTCGCCGGCTGAGTAGGGATTTCGGGCGACCTTGTAAGAGGCCGGGCGAAACCGCATGATCCGGTCAAGACGGCCGGATACCGGGAGAATCGCTATGCCAAGAACAAAGCAAACATACCAAACGCGCCGCCGTTTCAACACTGGGTTCGCCAGCACCCTCCTTGCGGCCGGCATTGCGCCCTTCAACGCTGGGCGCGCGCAGGGCGCAGCCCTCAAAGTCGGGGTGTTGTTGCCGCGTTCGGGCTACCAGGCCGGTATCGGCCAGGACTGCCAGCGCGGCGTGGACATCGCCACGGGCGTGCTGAAGGACCTCGGCCTGCCGTCGCTGCAGTTCATCAACGCCGATACCGAATCGAACGTCGACGTGGCGCGCTCCCGCGCCGAGCAGTTGATCGGCGAGGGCGCCCAGCTTCTGGTCGGTGCTTTCGATTCCGGTCAGAGCAGCGCGATTGCGCAGGTGGCCGAGCAGAAGGGAATCCCCTTCGTCATCAATATCGCCGCGGCGCCGCCGATTACGGAGCAGGGCTACAAGTTCGTTTTCCGCAATTTCCCGACCGCGCCGATGATCCTGCGCGACGCCTTCATCGACCAGAAAGAGATTTTTGCAGCCGTCGGCGCCGCGCCGAAATCGGTGGTGTTCCTCGCGGAGAACGACACCTTCGGCGTCGCCATGCAGAAGGCGATCCCGGGCGTTCTGCCCAAGTTCGACATGCCCTACACGATTCTCGACACCATCTCCTACGATCCGACCGCGCGCGATCTGTCGGTTGAAGTCTCCAGGGCCAAGGCGACTGGCGCCGAAGCGCTCCTTGTTGTCAGCCGCCTCAACGACGCCATCCTGCTCACGCGCGAATTGATCAAGCAACGCTGGACGCCTGTGATGATCCTGAGCATGGGCCCCGGCTGGTACGAGGACCAATATCTCAAGACGCTCGGCAAATTCTCGGACGGACCGCTCAGCTTCGCGCCCTGGTACGACCCGAACAAGAAACTGTCGAAAGTGCTCGATGCAGCGCTCGCCAAGGTGCATCCCGGCGTCAATCTCAACACCAACCACGTCTACACCTTCGAGGCACTGCTGATCGCCGCCGACGCCTACAAGCGCGCCGGCTCCAGCAACCCGCAGGCGCTGGCCGACGCAATCCGCGCGACCAACATCACCGACAATTCCAGCATCGGTCCCGGGATCCAGTTCGACGCCAAAGGGCAGAACGACAAAATCCTTGGCGGCGGCATCCAGAACCGCAACGGCAAGCTCATCACCGTGGCGCCGGGGGCCGCTTCCAACGGCAAGCCGGAATGGCCGCTGATGCCCTACAACAAGCGCGCATGATTTGTTGCCGAACAATTGCGGTTCGTCGTCGTCATGGCCGGGCTTGTCCCGGCCATCCGCGTTTTGCGAATTGAAAAAACCCGGGATCAGGCCGTGCCCGCCGATATTTATCTCAACGTCGCCGTCGGCGGGGTCCTGACCGGCCTGGTGTATGGGCTGATGGCGTTAGGCCTGTCGGTAATCTTTGGCGTGGTGCGCGTGGTGAATTTCGCGCACGGCGAAATGATGACGCTTGCGATGTACATCGCCATCACGCTGTTCACCGCTTTCCATCTCGATCCGCTCGTCATGCTGGTGCCGATCGCCTCGGTAATGTTTGTTTTCGGCTACGTGCTGCAGGTGCGCCTGATCAATCCGTTCATCACGCGGCCCGACTATATGCAGTTCTTGTTGCTGGTCGCGGTCGGGATCATCATAGTCAACGGGCTGCTGATCGCGTTCGGGCCGGACGTCAAATCGGTGCAGGTGTCCTATGCCTTCGATAGCTTTCAGGTTGGGCCGCTGATCATCGACGCCACCAAGCTTTATGCGGCCGTGGCAGCCATCGTCGTGTCGGCGGCGCTGTTCGCCTTCTTCCGCTACACGCGGCACGGCACCGCGATCCGCGCATGCGCCGACAACTATACCGGCGCGTTGGTAGTTGGCCTCGATGTCAAACAGTTCTACGCCCTGACCTTCGGGCTCGGTGCGGCCTGCGTCGGTGCTGCCGGCGTGATGCTGTTGTTGATTGTCGACGTGACGCCTGCGTTGGGACCCGCATATACCTTGCTCGCCTTCGTGATCGTCATCACCGGCGGGCTCGGCTCGATGCCCGGCGCGCTGCTCGGCGGCGTGTTGATTGGGTTGACTGAAGCGATGGCCGGCCTCCTGTTCACGCCGTCAGCCAAGAGCATGTTCGCTTTCGCCATTCTGGTGCTGGTGCTGCTGCTCCGCCCGGAGGGCATCATGGGCAAGAGGGCAGCATGATCGTGCGTCTAATCGCCGGCGTGCCTGGCCGCGGCTTGGCCTTGCTCGGCGCGCTACTGGCGGCTTTGACCGCCGCGCCTCTTTTCGCCAGCGATTACCTGCTCACCGTGCTGATCCTGATCCTATACTTCGCCTATATCGGGCAGGCCTGGAACATCATGATGGGCTTTGCCGGGCAGCTGTCACTCGGCCACACGCTCTATGTGGGCTTGGGCGCCTACACTGCGGCCGCACTGTTCGTCCACTTCGGCATCGGCCCTTGGATCGGCCTTGCGGCGGCCGTGCCGGCCGCGGCACTGATCGGCGCCTTCATCGGATTTCTTGCCTTCCGTTTCCGCGTCGCCGGCGTCTATTTCGCCATCCTCACCATCGCGTTTGCCGAATTCGCCCGCCTCGGCTTCGATCACTTGAGCTGGACTGGCGGCTCCGGCGGCTTGTTCCTGCCGGTCTCACAATTCACTCACAACGACCTCTGGCGCCTGCGCGGACACCCGGTGATGTTCTATTACATCCTGCTCGCCGCGACCGCGCTCGCCTTCCTCATCTGTCGCGCGCTGCTGCAAAGCCGCGTCGGTTATTTCTGGCGGGCGATCCGCGAGGACGAGGAAGTCGCGCGTTCGACGGGTATTGACACCTTCCACTACAAGATGATCGCGGTGGTGATCTCCGCCGCCATGACGTCTTTCGCCGGCGTGATGTATGCCTTCTATTACAACAACCTGTTTCCCGAGCAGGTTTTCCATATTCTGCGCTCGATCGAGATCATCCTCGGGCCGATCGTCGGCGGCGTAGGCACCCTGTTCGGGCCGATCCTCGGCGCCTTCGTGCTGACGGGGCTTGCGGAAACGCTCACCGCCGCGCTCGCCGCGCTCGGCATCGATCTGCCCGGCGCCAAGCAGGTGTTCTATGGCATCTGCTTGCTCTTGGTGGTCACCGCGCTGCCGGAAGGCATCTGGCCCTGGCTGTCGCGACGCATCGGGCTCGCGGAGAAAAGCCAATGAGCGCGCTGTTGTCGCTTTACGGAGTGAGCAAGCGCTTCCGCGGTTTGGTCGCGGTTGACCACGTCGGCTTCGAAGTGTCGGAAGGTGGCATCTTCGCCGTGATTGGCCCGAACGGCGCCGGCAAGACCACGCTGTTCAACTTGATCGCTGGTATGTTGCCGCCTGACGGCGGCACTATCATCTTTGCCGGCGAACGCATCGATGGCCTGCCAGCCGACCAGATCTGCCGGCGCGGCATCGGCCGTACCTTCCAGATCGTGCGGCCGTTTCCAGCGCTCAGCGTCGAAGATAACGTGATCGTCGGCGCGCTGCTGCATCGTCGACACGTGGACTCGGCTCGCGCGCACGCGCACGAGGTGCTACGCCGGCTCGATCTCTACGATAAGCGCGACCGCCGCGCGTCCGCGCTGACGCTGCCTGACCGCAAGCGGCTGGAGGTTGCGCGCTCGCTCGCCAGCGATCCGAAACTGTTGCTGCTCGATGAGGTGATGGCCGGGTTGCGGCCGACCGAGACCGACCGCATGGTCGCTATCTTACGCGAGCTCAACCGCGAAACCGGCCTGACCATCCTACTGATCGAGCACGTGATGCGCGCGGTGATGGCGCTCGCCTCGCGCATCCTGGTGCTGCATCACGGAGCGGCGATCGCGCAGGGAATGCCGGCCGACATAGTGCGCAATCCCGCGGTCATCGACTCTTATCTCGGCGCGGAGGCACTCAGCTGATGCTGAAGGTCGAACACCTCGACGTTTTTTACGGCGACGCGCAGGCGCTGGATGACGTGTCGCTCGAAATCGAGCAGGGTACAATCGTCGTCATCGTCGGTGCCAACGGTGCCGGCAAGACCTCGTTGATACACACCATCGCCGGCATGATGAAGCCGGCGCGCGGCCGCATCCTGTTTCGAGACATCGACATCGCTGGCTGGCCGAGCCACAAGGTCTGCGATCTCGGTATCGGGCAGGTCGCTGAAGGACGCCAGGTTTTCCCCTCGCTGTCAGTCGCCGAGAACCTCGAAATGGGCGCCATGCTGCCGCGCGCGCACGCGACGCGGGCGCGCAATCTCGAGCGCGTCTATGCGATGTTCCCGAACCTGTCGGAGCGCAGCCATCAGCTTGCTGGTACGTTGTCGGGCGGCGAACAGCAGATGCTCGCCATCGGCCGTTGCCTGATGGGCGCGCCCGATTTGGTGATGTTCGACGAGCCCTCGCTCGGCCTTGCGCCGACTGCGGTCCAAAGCGTGCTCGCCACCGTGCGCGACCTCAACCGCGAGGGGCTAACCTGCGTGCTGGTCGAGCAGAACGTCGCGGTATCGCTCAAACTTGCGAGCCGCGCCTACGTTCTGGAGAACGGTCGCGTCATGCTGTCAGGCAGTGGCGCAGCGCTTCTCTCCGACGATCGCGTGCGGCAGGCTTATCTTGGCCTATAACTACTTCAGCGGCGGGCCGATTGTGACGGTCAGCTTGCCGACGCCTTCGATCTCGCACTCCAGCTTGTCGCCAGCGACAGTCGCAGCGACGCCCGAGGGCGTGCCGGTCATGATGATGTCGCCCGGGGCGAGCTCGACCATCTCCGACAGGTTGGAGATGATCTCCGACACGTTCCAGATCAGCTGGTTGAGATCGCCGTCCTGGCGGAGCTTGCCGTTGCACCGGAGCGTGATCTTGCCCTTGGTCGGATGACCGATCTTGCTCGCCTCCACTAGCGCGCCGCAGGGTGCCGAATGATCGAAGGCCTTGCCGATCTCCCACGGCCGCTTGAGGTCGCGAGAGGCAATTTGCAGGTCACGTCGGGTGAGGTCGATGCCGACGGCGTAGCCGTAGATGCAGTCATTGGCCTTGGACACGGGAATGTTCCGGCCACCGCTCTTGAGCGCGACCACCAATTCGACCTCGTGGTGCATGTCCTTGGTTAGCGAAGGATAAGGCACGGTACCGCCGTCCGGCACGATCGCGTCGGCGGGCTTGGCGAAATAGAACGGCGGCAGCCGTTCGTCCTGCCCCATCTCGCGGATGTGCTCTATGTAGTTGCGGCCGACGCACCAGATGCGGCGCACGGGGAATTTCTTGTTCGTGCCGGCGACTGAGATGGCCGCCTGTGGTGGCGGCGTAATGACATATTCCGTGTTCATCAGGAAGCCTTCTCAATACAAACTTTCGGCTGGGCGGCCTTCCGGTATCGCATTATCCGTCACGGAACAAGGTGGGAAAACGCGGCGATTAGATGGCTAGTGCCGCGATCGGCGTCGGCGCTTCCTGGTCCTTGAGCTGAAGCCGGTAGAACGAGGCGTAGCGGCCGTTTTTTAGCAGCAATTCGTCGTGACGACCGGATTCGACCGCCTGGCCTTCCTCGATCACGAAGATGCGGTCGGCGTGCGAGATCGTGTGCAGCCGGTGCGCGACCGCCAGCGTGGTGCGGCCCTGGCAGAGGTGCTCCATGGCCTCGCGCACCTGCAGCTCGGATTCGGAATCAAGCGCAGCGGTCGCTTCATCGAGCAGGATGATAGGCGCGTTCTTGATCAATGCGCGGGCGATGGCAACGCGTTGGCGTTGGCCGCCTGACAATTGCAGGCCATGCTCGCCGACCGGCGTGTCGTAACCGCGCGGGAAGGAGAGAATAAAATCGTGCGCATAGGCCGCCTTGGCCGCGGCGAAGATCTCATCCTCGCTTGCGTCCGGCTTGCCGAAGGCGATGTTCTCACGAACGGTACCGCGGAACAGGAACACGTCCTGCCCGACATAGGCGATCTGGTGACGCAATGAGCGGCGCGACACCTGCCGGATGTCCTGGCCGTCAATGACGATCTTGCCGCGCTCGGCCTCGTAAAAGCGCAGGAGCAGATTGAACACGGTAGTCTTGCCGCCGCCGGAAGGGCCGACCAGCGCGGTGAGCTTTCCGGGCTCGGCGACGAACGACATGCCGCGCAGCACCCTCTCGTCGCTGCGGTAGGCGAAGTAGACGTCGTTGAACTCCAGGAGCGAGCTCTTGATATGCAGCGCTGGCTTGTTGTCGTCTGCCGGCTCGCTCGGCGGCGCATCGAGCACTTCGAACAGGATGCGCACGCCGACTAGCCCGCTGTTGAGCTCGATATTGAGGCGGGCGAGCCGCTTGGCCGGCTCATAAGCCAAAAGGAAGGCGGCGATGAAGGAGAAGAATTGGCCCGGCGTCGCGCCGGTTTCGATCACCCGATAGCCGCCGTACATGATCGCCATGGCGATTGCGCAGCCGCCCAGTGTCTCCATCAACGGGCTGGCGCGGTTGGACACGCGCGCCATCTTGTTTGCTTCGTGTTCGACCGCGGCGACATTGCGGTTGAAGCGCTCGCGCATGATTTCTTCGAGCGTGAATGCCTTTACGATGCGGATCCCCTGCAAGGTTTCCTGCAGCGTCTCGATGATGCGAGTGCCGCCTTGGAACTGGCTGCGCGCAATCGAATAGATACGGCGGACCAGCTTGCGCAGCAGGAAAAAGGCCGGCGGCGCCACGACAAATGCGAAAAGCGACATGTACGGATCTTGCACCACCATAACCGTCACCAGGCCGACTAGCGACAGTAGGTCGCGACCGATCGAGGTAACTAGCAGGTTGATGACCTGCGTCGCCGCGGCGGCGCCCGCGCTCAGCCGCGCGATGAACTCGGTCGAATGTCGGTCGGAGAAGAAGCCCAATCCTTCATTGAGCAGCTTGTCGAATACTTTGCGCTGATTGTCGGCGACGATGCGGTTGCCGATCTGCGACAGCATCACGCTGTGGCCGTAGGTGGCGAGTCCCTTGGTCGCGAACAGCACGACCGTAACGCCGCCGAGTGTCAGTATGCCGGGCAGGCTGCGATTGACGTAGGCCTCATTTATGACGTTGCCGATGAGATAGGCGCTCAGCGCGGTGCAGCCGGCAGAAATAGCCATCAGGGCGAAGGCAATCGCGTAGCGCCGCCAATGCACCACACCTTGCTCGGCAAGCAGGCGTCGGATCAGGGACGCAGCGCCGTAAGGCGTGTCACCGGCTGATGGTAAAGTCTGCTCGTTCATCCGCCCTCTGTCGGGCTCACTTATGGTTAAATGCACGAAAGTTGCGGGTTTCCTTGCCTGCTGACGGCGGAATTTTCAAGCCAAAAACGGGCTAAGAATAGCTTCCGCTTAATCGTCAGGTGAAGACGCTTTCTTTCCTGCCCGGCAAGCGCCGTTCCCAGGCGAGCGCGTGCGAAACGATGATGTCAAGGTCCTCGAACTGCGGTCGCCAATCGAGCGTCGAGCGAATGCGCAGCACATCGGCGACCAGTGATACTGCGTCGCCTGGACGGCGACCGCTGACCTCGACCGGGAAATCGTGTCGGCAAACGCGCCGCACCGCATCGATCACCTGCAGCACCGAATAGCCGCGGCCGTAGCCGCAATTGAACGTCGCGCTAGCGCCGCCGCGGCGCAGATAAGTGAGCGCCGCCAGGTGGGCGCGCGCGAGATCGCTGACGTGGATGTAGTCGCGGATGCAGGTACCGTCCTCCGTCGGATAATCGGTGCCGAACAGCTGCAGCTTGGCGCGCTTGCCGAGTGCGGCTTCGCACGCGACCTTAATCAGATGAGTCGCGTTCGGTGTCGATTGGCCGGTGCGCAGCTTCGGATCGGCGCCGGCGACGTTGAAATAGCGTAGCACCACGAAGCGGAGACCATGCGCCCTGCCGGCGTCGTGCAGCATGATCTCCGACATCAGCTTCGACGTGCCGTAGGGCGAGATTGGTGCTGTCGGCGCCGTCTCGTGCACCGGCACTTGCTCGGCATTGCCATAGACGGCCGCTGTTGATGAAAAGATGAATTCCTGCACACCCGCCTTGATGGCGGCATCGAGCAGGTTGCAGGTGTTCATCGTGTTGTTGGCGTAGTAGCCGAGCGGATCGCGCACCGAATCCGGCACCACGATCGATGCGGCGAAATGCATGATCGCAGTGGCTCCATGCCGGGCGATCGTCTGTGCTACCAGCTCCCGGTCGCCCGACGAGCCAGTGACGAATGGCACTTTGTTGGGCAGCAGAAAACGGAATCCGGTCGACAGGTTGTCGAGTACGACCACTGGCTCACCGACGTCAGTGAGCTCATGCACCATGTGGCTGCCGATGTAGCCGGCGCCGCCAGTGACCAGGATCGTCATGAATCGAGCCCCTCTAAATTTCGTCAAATCTTACCGGATCGGGCGTGAAAGAGTGCTTAGACCGCGCCCCGGGCGATCGTTATGGCGGTCATGTTTAATGCTCGGTATATGACCGCCGACGGAAGCACAATGGCCGAGATTCTCTTCATCAAGACCTCGTCCCTCGGGGATGTCGTGCATCATATGCCCGCGCTGACCGAGGCGCGCAAAGCGCGGCCCGATGCGGTGTTCACCTGGTTGGTGGAGGAGCCCTTCGCGCCGCTTATCGCCCTGCATCCGGCGGTCAACAAGGTCATTCCGGTTGCCTGGCGGCGGTGGCGCAAGTCGGTCTACGTCCCGGCAACGCTCGGCGAGATTGCCGACAGCCTGCGCGACATCCGTGCGCATCGCTACGACCTCATCGTTGATAGCCAGGGTCTTCTGCGTTCTGGCGTTTTCGCGCGGCTCGCGCATGGCCGCCGGCACGGCTACGATTCGTCGAGCATTCGAGAGCCCTTGGCCTCGCTGTTCTATGATGTTCGGCATCGCGTCAGCCGCGAGCTGCACGCGGTGGAGCGGAATCGCATCCTCAGCGGCCTCTCGCTCGGCTATTCGCCTCACGGCGCGCCCGATTTCGGTCTAACGCGCGCGCGCCTGGCCAAGCCGGATGGCGGCTTTGCGGTGCTGCTGCATGCCACCGCGCGGCCAGAGAAGCAATGGCCGGAAAAGCATTGGATTGCGCTCGGCCGCGCGCTCGCCCGGGAAAATTTCGATCTCGTGCTGCCGTGGGGAACACTGGACGAGCGCGAACGGAGTGACCGTATCGCCGCCGCCTTGCCGAGGGCGCGCGTGCCAGACCAGGCGCCGCTCGACGTGGTTGCCCGCCTGCTCGCCGGGGCGCGGTTCGTTGTCGGCGTCGATACCGGGCTTTTGCATCTCGCCGCCGCGCTCGGCGTACCGCTGGTTGCGATATTCGTCGGCAGCAATCCCAGTCTCACCGGCCCGATCGGCTACGGGCCGATGGCGGTGCTCGGCGCTGAGGATGCACCGCCGTCAGTCGGAGAGGTGGTTGATGCGGTCGGGAAGACGACGCGCTAGGCCGCGCCGGCGCGCAGCAGATCGTGAATGTGGATAATGCCGACCGGTTTGCCACCCTCAACCGCGAACACCGCGGTCACCTTGGTCGAATTGAGCAGCTCCAGTGTTTCGCTGATCAATTGATCGGGCCGCACCGTCTTCGGCGAACGCGTCATCACGTCGTCGACGCGCTGATCGAGCAGGTCGTTGCGCATGTGGCGGCGCAGGTCGCCGTCAGTGATGATTCCGACCAGAAGCCCGCGCGGGTCGGTGATGCCGACGCAGCCGAATCCTTTGGTCGTCATCACGATAATCGCGTCCGACATGCGCGTGCCGAGCGGCGTCAGTGGCACTGTGTCGCTGGCGTGCATGAACTCTGCCACCGTCTTAAGTTGTGCGCCCAGCTTACCGCCGGGGTGCAGCAGGCCGAAATCCACGGCAGTGAAGCCGCGGCCTTCCAGGAGAGCGATTGCCAGCGCATCGCCGAGCGCAAGCTGCATCAGCGAGGAAGTGGTCGGCGCCATGTTGTGCGGACAGGCCTCGCGCGCTTGCGGCAATGCCAGCACCACGTCCGCGTTTTTAGCCAGCGTCGACTCGGGATTGGCCGTCATCGCGATCAGCCCGATGCGGAAACGGCGCGAGTAATCGGTAAGATTTTTGAGCTCCACCGTCTCGCCTGACCATGATAGTGCGATGATCACGTCGTTGTTGGCGATCATGCCGAGATCGCCATGGCTCGCTTCACCTGGATGCACGAAGAAAGCTGAAGTTCCAGTCGAGGCAAAGGTGGAGGCGATCTTGCGGCCGACATGGCCGGACTTGCCCATGCCGGTGACGATCACGCGGCCCTGCGCAGCCCGAATCAAATCGACCGCCGCGGCGAAGCTCGCGCCAAGCCCGTCGCGCAACGCTGCGGCGAGCGCGTCGATGCCGCCGCCTTCCGCGTCGAGCGTACGCAGCGCGGACTCGATTGTCGCCTGTGCGCGGTCATTGCTCATATCGGCTGGCTTGGGTCTGGCCATGCGTGCTTCCAAAGTCTCTAATTTAATAGCATAGAATGGGCGGTGCGTCAGGTTTCGTGCGTCTCAGACGTTAAACAGAGATCCGTGGATTTGAGTTAGCGGGGTTTCCGGAGCACGTCGCGTACGCTCGCCACAACAGTCTCGACCGCAACGTCGGCGGTGCGACGATGGCTGACCGCATCGTTGCCCTCTGTCCGTACGCGGTTTCGCGCCGCCTCATCGCCGGGCGGCTCGAGAATCGCGGCGATCGGATTGAGCGGCTGCCAATGCCAGGGGCTGGTCGGCCCGAAGATCGCGATCGTTGGCGTGCCGATCGCGGCGGAGACATGCATCAGTCCGGAATCGTTGGTGACCGCGCCGTCGGCAGAGGCGAGGGCGAGGATCGCGTTCCGCAAATCGTTGCTGGTGAGATCGCGCACGCCGTTGCCGGCCGCAGCGGCAATCTTCTGGGCGAGCGCCGTTTCGCTCGGCCCGCCCAAGACCCAGACCGACGCGCCGTCTTTCACCAGAACACGCGCCAATTCGCCGTAGTGATCGACCGGCCAGGCCTTGCCGGCACCGACCGCGCCGGGCGAAAGCGTCACGATCGGGCGCTTGTCGTCAGCGAGTCTGCGCTGTTCGCGCCAACGCATCATTTGTTCTGCCGGTACCTTCAGTTCAGGCAGCGGCCATTCGGCCGGCAGGTTCGCGTTCTTCGGCAAGGCCAGCGTCCCCATTCGGTCGATCATACGCGGCAGCTGATTTTCGCCGCGGCGCAAGTCGTTGATAAGCCAGAAGCGCAATTCGCCGGCGAAACCGGTGCGCAGCGGAATGCCGGCAAGCCATGGCGCTAGCGCCGCCTTCCACTTGCGCGACATGATGAGGGCTTGCACGTAACCGCCTGCACGCAATTGCGCGGCCAGCTGGCGCTGGTGCACGATGCCAAGCCGGCGGCGCGGCAGATCCGCAACGATCGCTTTGCGCACGCCCGGCATGTAGTCGGCGAGCGGTGAACACAACGTGCTGCTGACGATATCGACTGGCCGCTCGAGCACCTGTGCGCGTAGCAGCTTTACCACTGAATGGCAGCGCACGAAATCGCCGATCCAGGCATAGGGGACGATGACGACCGGCGCTTCCTGCAAGGCCTGGCTCATAAGTTGTCGCGACGTCCCCAATCTACCGGATTCGGGCCGGCCGGCGTGCCGTTAACCTTTGCGGACGAGGGCTGTCCAGCGCGGATTTACCGGCTTTATTGCGCCGCATTGCGCCGGCAGGCGGACTAAGGCAAAGGAAAGCCGGACGGCGAGGTAAGGCATGTTCTTGGTTACCGGCGGCGCCGGGTTCATCGGGTCGAATTTGGTGGCCAGCCTCAACGAGGCGGGCTCAAGCGACGTCGTCGTCAACGACCTGCTCGGAAAGGACGACACCAAGTGGCGTAACTTGGCCAAGCGCCAAGTGGCCGATCTGGTGCCGCCCGCCGAGTTGATGAAATGGCTGCACGGCCGCAAGCTCGACGCCGTCATCCACATGGGCGCTATCTCCGACACAACCGCTACCAACGGCGACCTGGTGATGGAAAACAATTTTCGCTTGTCGCTGCACTTGCTCGACTGGTGCACGACGACGCGCACGCCGTTTATCTATGCCTCGTCCGCCGCGACCTATGGCGACGGTAGCGCAGGCTTCAGCGACGACTGGTCGCTGGGGGCTCTGCGCAAGCTGCGCCCGATGAATCTCTACGGCTGGAGCAAGCATCTGTTCGATCTCGCCGTGGCCGACCGCTACGCGAAAGGGCAGAACTTGCCGCCACATTGGGCCGGCTTGAAATTCTTCAACGTCTACGGCCCGAACGAATATCACAAGGGCCACATGGCGAGCGTGCTGTCGAAGGTGTTCGATGAGGCGAAGGCCGGCAAGCCAGTGCGACTGTTCAAATCGCATCGCGACGGCATCGCGGACGGCGACCAGCGGCGCGACTTCATCTATGTGGACGACGCCGTGGCGGTGATGCGCTGGCTGCTCGACGCCACCTCGGCGAGCGGCATCTTCAATATTGGTACGGGCAAGGCGGAAAGCTTCCGCGACATGATCGGTGCTATGTTCAAGGCGATGGGGCGGCCGGCCAACATCGAATATGTCGATATGCCGGAAGCGATTCGCGGTCAGTACCAATATTTCACGCAGGGCAGCATCGATAATCTGCGCCGTGCGGGATATAACAGCGGCTTCACGCCGCTTGAGACCGCCGTCGGCCGTTACGTCACCGACTATCTCGATCGCGCCGACCGGTATCGCTGAACTTATGTTCGACTTCGATAAGCATCTCACCGACCTTGCCGTGCAGACGGTGCTCTGCGTAGGCGACCTGATGCTCGACGAATTCGTTTACGGCGAGGTATCACGCATCTCGCCGGAGGCGCCCACGCCGGTGATCGCGGCCAAGCGCACCGAAACGATGATTGGCGGCGCCGGCAACGTCGCGCGCAACCTGGTCGCGCTCGGCACGCGCTGCATCTTCGTCGGCGTCGTCGGTAGCGACGAGGCCGGCACTGCGCTCACCCAGGCGCTTTCCGCCAACCCGTTGATTGAATTTCATCTCGTCGTCGATGCCGGACGCCTGACCACGCGCAAGGTCCGTTTCGTATCGGAGCATCATTCGACGCATCTCTTGCGTGCCGATTGGGAGATGGCGCAGCCGATCGATGCGGCGAGCGAAGATGCGCTGATCGGCCACGTGGTCAAGGCGATGCCGCGCGCTGGTGCGGTGGTGCTGTCCGATTACGCCAAGGGCGCCTTGACGCCGCGCGTGATCCGCGCGGTCATCGATAAGGCCCACGAACTGGGCAAGCCGGTCGTGGTCGATCCGAAAGGCCGGGACTACAGCATCTATAAAGGCGCGACGTTGATCACGCCGAACCGGCAGGAGCTTGCCGATGCGACCCGCCTGCCGGCGCAGACCGAGGATGAAATCGCCGCCGCGGCAGCGGAACTTGGCCGTGCGCTTGGCACCAAGGCGGTGCTGGTCACGCGGAGCGAAGCTGGCATGACCCTGGTGGGCGAGGGCACCGCCATTCACATTCCAGCCTACGCCGTGCGCGTGCGCGACGTTTCCGGCGCCGGCGATACCGTTGTCGCGGTGCTGGCGGTGATGCTTGCCATGCGCGCCGATTTTGAATCGGCCATGCGTGCGGCCAACGCCGCCGCGGCGGTGGTGGTCGGGAAGCGCGGGACCGCGACGCTGTCGGTCGCTGAGCTGCGCTCGCGCATCTTGCCGGCCGCGACGCTCGCGCCCGAGGAAAAGATCGTCTTCGATTGGGCGCTGCTCGACGAGCACCTGGCCTCATGGCGCCGGCAGAGTCTGCGCATCGGCTTCACCAACGGCTGCTTCGACCTGCTGCACCCCGGCCACATCAAATTATTGGTCGGCGCACGCGCGGCCTGCGACCGGTTGGTGGTGGGTTTGAACGGCGATGCCTCCGTGACGCGCCTGAAAGGCGCCGGCCGCCCCGTGCAGCCGGTGCAGGCGCGCGCCGAGGTGTTGGCCGCGCTCGAAGCGGTCGATCTGGTCGTCGTGTTCGACGAGGATACGCCGGAGAGCCTGATCGCGCGCGTGAAGCCGAGCGTGCTGATCAAGGGTAGCGACTATACGCGCGAACAGGTCGTCGGCCGCGACGTCGTCGAGGCGCTTGGCGGCGAGGTGATCCTGATTGAGATCGTGCCCGGGCATTCGACCAGCGCGATGGTCGAGCGCACACGCGCACCAAAAACGTAATTAGCTGCCGCGTTTGCGCGCGGACGAGGCGATCAGAGTTTGCGTCTAATCGGTTGACCTCTCGGCGGCTGCCAGTCCTGTTGCTGCTCGTATCGCTTGGCGTAGCGGTAGAAAGTCCCTTCGAAATTGCCGAACGCGATGACGAAGCCGGCCCACCCGTCAATGAAGCCAAGTTTGAAGATGTAGTGCTTGAGGAACGACCAAAGGCCGTGACCGAGTGCTCCCGCCATCGAGACGCGCTTGTCGGCAAGCTTTTGCACGCCGAGGGAGGAGTAGCGGTTCATCTTCTTGATGACCTCTTCCATATTGCGAAACGGGAATTGCCAGACCGTATTCTTGAGCGTGCCGAGCCGCTTGCCACTCAGATTCTCGAAGCCCTCATGCACCGGATCGAGTTCGTAGCGCATCGCGCCTTTGCGGAAGAGCTGCGGCTGGCGGAAATTCGGATACCAGCCGGAGCCGCGGATCCAACGTCCCATCATGTAGCTCCTGCGCGGCACCCGATAGACGTCGTGTGCGGGCGTGCCGGCGATCAAGGCGAGAATCTCATCTCGCAGGGCCTCGGTGCAGCGCTCATCGGCGTCCAGGCTGAAGATCCAATCGCATTTGCAGACTTCGATCGCACGGTTGCGCAGATCGCCGAAGCCATTGAACGGCACCTCGACCACACGCGCGCCCAGCGAGGTGGCGATCTCAGCGGTGCGATCGACACTGAACGAATCCACTACCACCACCTCGTCGGCCCATAGCACGCTGGAAACGGCGGCGGCGATCTTTTCCGCCTCATTATAGGTCAGGATATAAGCTGATATCTTTTGCATTATCGAACGCCGGTTAACGCTGCAAACGTAGACAAGGTAACATTGCCGGGTGCGTGCACCCTAGGGGATTTGTCGGCGCCGAGGACATCGGCTAAAGCCTCAAGTCAATGCGCGTGCTTTTTGCGGGGATTTCTGTGGCCGAGTTGATTTCCGTTATCCTCACCACCTATAACCGCGAGGACGCGCTGGAAGCAGTATTGCGCTCGTTAGCACGCCAGAGCGATCGGGATTTCGAGGTCGTGGTGGCGGACGATGGCTCGGCGACATCGACAGGGCAACTTGTTGATGCATGGAAGGCCAAGCTCGGCCGTGGGCTCGAGCATGTCTGGCACGATGACAAAGGTTTTCGTGCTGCGGAGATTCGCAATCGGGCGATCCTCGCCACGCGCGGCACCTACTGCATCTTTCTAGACGGCGACTGCATCGCGCGGCCGGACTTTGTCGCTACGCATCGCGCCCTGGCGGAGCCAGGCTGGTTCGTGACCGGCAACCGGATTTTGCTGTCTGACGCGCTCACTGCCAAAGTGCTGCACGAGAAACTCGCGCCGGAAACCTGGAACTTTGCGCGCTGGATCTGCGAACGTCTCGGCGGCGGCATCAATCGCCTGGCCGCATTGCTGCGGCTGCCGCTCGGACCTTTGCGCCGTTTGCGGCAGCAGAAGTGGCAGGGCGCACGCTCGTGCAACCTTGCGGTCTGGCGTTCCGACCTCGACCGCGTCGACGGCTTCGACGCCGCCTATACAGGCTGGGGCAAGGAGGATTCCGATATCATCGCGCGCCTGCTGCACGCCGGCGTGCGGCGCAAGGACGGCGTGTTCGCGACTGGAGTGCTGCATCTATGGCATCCGGAAGCCGACCGCTCGCAGCTAGCCGAGAATGAGCGCAGGCTTGCTAGTATTGTCGAGAGTGATCGCGTGCGCGCGCGACGTGGCCTTTCGGCGCTCGCCATCGGCGGCGCGACCCCAAGCTAATCAATTACGCACGGATAGAAATGAGCGTCGATTTCCCTGTTAACGCAAGCCATTGATCATGCCGAGGATTTTGAAAAACAATCAATTTGAATTACTCCGCCACGCTCGAAAACAATCTCTTTTGTGAGCCCGAATACCCATGGCGCGCACTCTTGGATCAGTAACCTGTTCTGCCATGTCTTCCCACATTACCCTGATCGCGGCTCTGCCTTTCACCATAGCGGATCCCGGTGGGAGGGCTGTCGCGTCATCCGTGTAGAGTGATGCAACGCCAACGAAA
>Ga0207761_1000334_pt1 | contig 16689 bp, 12 predicted proteins | sample LuqExpMetageno34_FD_187792 | JGI IMG/M metagenome (GOLD analysis project Ga0207761, IMG submission 187792) | Tropical forest soil microbial communities from Luquillo Experimental Forest, Puerto Rico - Sample 34 (SPAdes) | ecosystem: Environmental > Terrestrial > Soil > Tropical forest ... | reverse complement strand
CTCCCCCTCAGATTTGTGTGCCATCGCTGAGCGAAGTGCGGATAGCAAACAGCTCGTCTTCACCGCTTTCGACGCTGTAAAAGGCCGCGGACGCGAACTCGCCAGATCCAATGTTGACCCAACCACTTACTATCATTGGGACCTTTCTCCCGACGGAACTCGCATTGCCCTGCTCAAAAATAGGGACAATCGAATCGAAATCCTCTCACTGATCGGCGGGGTGGATCAGGAGGTCGTCGCGAAAGGATGGGACTTCTTGACGAGTGTGACATGGACAGCTAATGGAAAGGGTCTGTTGGTCTCTGGTTACGGAGAGCGAGGGGCCGCAATGCTGCACCTAGATCTGCAAGGCAACGCGCAACTCCTGTGGGAGCACCCGAGCGTCGTCAACATCTACGGCGTTCCTTCGCCCGACGGGCGCCATTTAGCGATGCGCGGCTGGAACGTGGACTCCAGCTTGTGGTTGATGGAAAATTTCTGAGCGCAGAAATCCTCCAGGTACTCGCTCGACTCAATCACACGAAGCTTTGTGTTTCGAGATTAAAACTGGAGCTGGACCTTTAACTGGATCATGCGCCGCGCGACATTTGCCTGGAGTGTGGACCCGAGGATGCTCGTCGGGGGTTGCTCCAGGTAGAAGACCACTTGGCCAAAGGTATTGTCCGACGTGGCATTATCCGGAAATCCGAAATTGGGATGGTTGAAGAAATTGAAAAACTGCATCCCGAAGCTCAGCGTGCCATTCTCCCAGTGAGGTATTTTCGTCCTTTTCATGATCGCAAAGTCCATATTCACAAAACCGGGCGCGCGATAGCGGTTGCGCCCTTGCGCATAGCTCACCAGAGTGCCATCACACTTTCCTGTAGCGCCCAAATGCCCGGTATTAAACCCGGTCTCGCATCCCACCTGAAGAAACAATGCACCCGGCGCTGGTGACCCGTTGCTCAGAAACTGCGCCGGCTGACATGGAACCGGGGACGAAGGTATCGCTGCGCCCTTCCCGCATGGTCCCGCAGGGCCGAGAGGCGCCACGGGCACCGAATAAATTGGCCCAAAAAAATTGTGGGTAGCCAAATTGCTTGCTCCGAGAGCGTCCAGCGCCGTGTAGGGATTCCCCGTGTGGGCCAGGATTGTTCCGGACACTTGCCAGCCATCCACCAATAAACCCGGGCCGTGCCCCCGAAGAACCTCTTTGAACGGCACTACCCACACAAAATTTCCGGTCAACGAATGCCGCGCGTCATACTCCGCTGAACCATAGCTCCCGTGGAGATTTCTGGCGTCCTGCGGATAAAGCGAGTCGGCGGTCGTGAATACATTCAGGCCCCCGTTTGAAACTTCGTCCAATGCGTGTCCATAGGTGTAGTTGACCTGATACATGCCCTTACCCCAACGCGTAATCCGTTGCTCGAAAGAAACCACCGCGCCGTTGTAGTTCGAAATCGCATTCGTCTGATATTCCGTTACCCCGCCGAATCGCGGATCCGCGCAGCCGCTGACCACAACGGCGCTGCACAGTGAGGCCGGGTATGATCCGAACCCAAACGCATTCGCGTTCGGATTCTGCACCAGTTCATGCAGCCCGTGATTTCCAAAATACCCCACGGCCAGCGACATCTCACTCCCGAATCGCTGCTGCATCTGCAGGCTCCATTTCTGATACTGCGGCGCATGCATCCAGTTCGCCGGATTCGTAAACGCAGGCGGAGTGAAGTTCGGGTTGGCTGCCTGGATCTGAGCAATACTCAGTCCCATCGCGTAGCCGTTCATAAACGCTTTATTGGAGCTCACTGCATTCCCGGCCAGGCTGTTCGCCTCCTTGGGAGCCATGTTGTAACCGGTTACATTGAAAAGAGTGCTGTATGGCGGGTTGTACGCCAGACTCGCCGCTAGTGTAGCGGGGACCTGGTCGTAAAAGATTCCCAAGCCACCGCGAATGACCATGTTGTGAGAAACGCCCAGCGGTTGCCAGGCAAAACTGAACCGCGGCGACCACACAATCGCATCGGTATTCGCGTAGGCCTGCTTCTGATTTGTCAGGATCCCGGTACTGTAGGATTGATTCGCATCATGGCTGACCGATTCGAAGGGTCCCGAAAATCGCGTGAAGCATCTATTTTCACAAACCGGATTCGACTGGTGATCCGCGCGCAACGCCACGGTTAGCGTCAGGTTGGAGCGCGTGTTCCACTCCTCCTGGCCATACAGACCAAGATTATAGAAAGCGATACGGTTCCAGGCCGAGAGCGGAAGGGCTTGCACGAGCCGGGTGGAGTCCGTCGGTGGATGAGCTTGGTCCACGCGGCACGGATGCTCGTACGAGATTACGCCCGGATCCTGCGAAGGAGCTACCCCTCCGCAGAAAAATGCGCTCAAGGCGGTCGGCGTCAACACTCCCGAGCCGAACCAATTATAGCCGCCAACTGTCGCATCAGTCCGCAGGAAGTTTACTCCCAGTGCAAACTTGTGGCGCCCCAATGTCTTCACCAGATCATCGACAATTTGGTAAGTTGTCGGCCTCGTCGCCATCGGCAGGAGGTAGTGAATATCAAAGCCTCCCAGCAGCGCGATTTGAGTCCCCGCGGGAACCAAGTTCAATTCTGTCGGATATGCCGCAATCGTCTTCGCGGAGTTCGCCACACCGCAAGTCCTGTCGAGAAACGTCCCCGCCAGCAAAAATTGGTTCGCCGCCGTGGCACTGATCGTATGGGTTTCGCTCAACTGCCCTTGCCAAGTGGATTGGCTGCAGTAGGCGGAAAATAGCGGGCTGATTGGGTCCACGTGCACCGGAGTTCGCCCCTCTCCGTACTGCACCAGCAGGAACAACCGGTCCTTCGACCTCAGATTCCAGTCCACTCGCCCGGACACGATGGCATCGTGGGAAGGCGCATTCAAATAGTTTATAAAATGCACCGTGCAGGGCGCCCCTACTCCGACCCTGCCGGGATTGTTGTGGTCAGTTGGATCACTCCACCCATAGCATCCCAGCGGTGAACTAAAATCGCCCGGCTGCGCAGCGCTCGCACCCGTCGTGGCGTTCCACAGGTTGAACATCTGCCGATAAAATGTGTCCGAGGCCGACGTCGCCCCAAAAATGTTATCAATATTGGTCAGCGTTGTAGTTTCGAATTGCGGGCTCGGTATAACAATCCCATTCGTAGAAGGAATCGAGAACCACGTCCCCTCAGTATTGGCAAAAAAGAATAGCTTGTCTTTCTTGATCGGTCCGCCCAAAGATCCCGCCCATTGACTGGCACTATCGGGCGGGCGCGGAATTTGGAACGCATTGCTGAACCAGTCGTTGGCGTTCAATGTGGTTCCGTTCCAGTAAAACTGCGCGTTTCCATGATACGTATCGTTTCCGGATTTGGTCAGATACGTGACGAATGCTCCGGCGGCGCCTCCGTACTGCCCGGAATAGCCATTACTGACCACCGTCGCTTCCTGCACTTCGTTCTGCCCCAGCAGCATCCCCAGCACTCCGCTGATGTTCGTATTCAGTGGAATGAGTTGCCCATTCACATGGCGTTCGACGGAGCTGTTATCGCTCATGCCGTTCAGCGTGAACAAATTCGATGCGCCCGGCATCCCCAAAATGGAAAAGTTCCCCGAGCCACCGTTGCCGATCGAGTCTGTATTCATGATCGCGCCCGGAGCGGTTTGGGCAATGTAAGTAAGATCGTTTCCAGGGTTCGGCACTTCCGAAACCTGCAGCTGGCTCATCGTGGACGAAACGTCGCCGTTCTCTGTATTGAGCAGTGGGGATTCTCCCGACACTTTTACTGTCGTGTTTCTTTTCATGATTTCCAGCGTCGCGTTTACCGATACGGGGGGACCCAACAGAACTTCCACAGTGCGGCTAACTTGTTGAAAACCGTCATGCGTTATTGTCAACGTATAACTGCCGGGCGCGAGAAAAAAGAATCGGTACACTCCCTCCCGGTCCGTCTTAGTTGTCTGAGTTGTTCCCTTGCTGTTGTCTCTTATCTCGACGTAGACGTCGGGTATGACCGCCTTGCTAGGATCTGTGACGACACCTATTAGGCCCCCGGAGGTCGTCGTTTGAGCGGGAAGTTCATTTGAAAAAACGGCGAGCAACAACAAAGAAAATGCGAGCAGGATAGCATTGAACTTCACAGCACCACTCTATTTCCGATTGGGCAATGCCCTGTTCCATTGGCGATGAGGGCGATTGACCCCATCCAACAAACTTCGCAATACGTCTTCAGGTTTTGGCTGTCCCTAGCTCGATTAATTACTCGCGATTGTATTGTAATCCTATGTCTATTACCTCATTTCTTATGATCTATCATCGATTCAGGACTCAATTGGGGTGATACGCTCACCCTAACGTAACGTACGTACGTAACGTTAGGCCGCCTAGAATGGCCGAAATCCATGAAGTAACTCGGGCAGTAAAGAAATCTGAGCTCCACATTTGCGACAAGCATCATTCAGAGCTGGGCCTTTGAAACCGCAAGAACACTCCACGTAGAACTCTTTCCGAAGAATCTTATGAGGTGACTTGGCTCTTTCTTCTGCGAGCCCAAGTGCACAAATGTCCCGAGAAGTTCTGGCTTCCACATTTGGCCGCCCTGCCAAGGAGTTGGCCAGGAACCTAATTTGGACTTTCACCCTTTTTGGAAACTTCTTCTCTCGCATTACATTCAAGATGTCGGCAGCTAGTCTGGGTACAAATTCCTTAGCGTAGGGCTCTCCATAAGAGCGAAAAGCCTCCGTCACTTCGTCCTCACTCCGGGCAGCCAGCAAAGGGCCCGACAGCTTCAGCCAGATCTGGGTAAAGACCCTTCTGTAGTTCTCTGCCCGGCCAAGAATTTCTGTGTAACGGCACTTACGGGCTTTGGCACCATTTTTAACGGTGACTTCGGTTTTGGGTTTGCGTGTCGGTGAGGTTCTAGCCCTTCGCGTCAGTGACGTAGACCTTGCTCGAAGGATTATCCGTGTCCGGCAAACTGTTGATGCTGCCACGCGAACCGTCCAAGGGGTGAAGTCTAGAGCCAGCAACGCAGACCTGCCGATGCCTTCGCAGCTTGAGGCTCGACTGCGGAAGCATCTTCAGAGTCAAAATGCCAAGAGTGATCTGTTGTTTTCCAATCGCGACAGGCGCCCGTTTTCAGCGAACAAACTGCGTGAAAAACAGCTTCACCCACTACTCAAAAAGCTGGGTATTCCACGCGGAGGGTTCCATTCCATGCGTCACGGTGCGGCCAGTTCCCTGCTCGCCGACGGAGCAACCCCGGCGGTGGTACAGCGGCAACTGCGGCATAGCGATGCAAGAATCACGCTGGGGATTTACGGCCATGTGGTTGGAAATCAGCAGCGAGAAGCCGTGGAGAGTCGCTCCGCACGGATTGCAAAATACGCAGCCAGCTGCTCAATTGTTAGCAAGCAGCATTTTGTTAGCAAAAAGGAAATTAAGTGCTGTTGAATGAAAAGGATTGGTAGGGGCGGTGGGGATCGAACCCAAGACCGAGGTTCACAAGGCGAACCTGGGGCACCCGGCCAGTTGTGAGCCGCCAGTCTACAGCCGACAGTCCACAGCTAAAATCAAAAGAGATATCCTTCGCTCAGAATGACGGTGGGATTCGTGTGTGGATTGAAGCCGAAGTGTGAGAATAACGTCGGAAGCGGAAAAGAAAAGAGGGGAAGAACGAGCCGGCCCAGCCCTCAATCCCCTAAAGGGATCCTCGGCTCGTCTCCCCCACGCGGGTATGAGTGCAAACCGCTCGCCACTTCTAACTATATTAGTTTCAGTGCGTTAAAGTCGAATACCGCGTAAAAAAGAAGTACTCCCGGGGAAAAAATTACGTGTAGTACTGGATGGAAGAATTTTTCCGTTGCGGATATTGCCAATCACATCATCGAAATCGACCAGTGGGAGTTCTACTCTCGCGCGCACGGCCGCAATCCAAGCACAACACCGCGACGACTTGACCGCATGTTTGTGCTGTTGCTATGTTGAAAGACTATGCTGGGCTCAGTGTAACCACTGGGTGCCAGGGCTCTCTGTGGGGGGAGCAGTAAGAATGGCATTGAGCAAACTGGTTGTGCGCGGGGCGCGGCAGCACAACCTGAAAAACATCAGCCTGGAAATTCCCCGGAACACGTTGACGGTGATTACCGGCTTGTCCGGCTCGGGCAAGTCGTCGCTGGCGTTTGACACCATTTACGCGGAGGGGCAGCGGCGGTACGTGGAGTCGCTGTCTGCCTACGCGCGGCAGTTCCTGGACCAGATGGAGCGGCCGGAAGTGGATGTGATCGAGGGGTTGTCGCCGTCGATTGCGATCGAGCAGAAAACGACGACGCGGTCGCCGCGGTCGACGGTGGGGACGATCACGGAGATTTACGACTACCTGCGCGTGGTTTATGCGTCGGTAGGGGTGCCGCACTGTCCAAACTGCGGCAAGGCCATCACGCGGCAATCCAGCGAGCAGATTGTGCAGGCGATCCTGCAGGGCGAACTGTGCAAGCCCGACGATCGCGTGATGATTCTGGCGCCAATCGTGCGCGGGCGGAAAGGCGCATACCGCAAAGAGCTGGAAAAACTGGCTCAGGACGGGTTCGTGCGCGTACGGATCAATGGCGAGCTGTTGCCGTTGGACGAGACCCCGGTGCTGGACAAGCGGAAGAACCATACCATCGAGGTGGTTGTGGACCGGTTGCTGGTGAAGCAGGGGATTGCGTCGCGCCTGGAGCAGTCGATCGTGACGGCGTTGAAGCTGGCGCAGGGCCTGGTGACCGTAGCGGTCGTGGGAGGGAAAGAGCACACGTTTTCGGAAAAGTTGGCGTGCCCGGATTGCGGCTTGTCGGTACCAGTGCTCGAGCCGCGATCGTTCAGCTTCAATTCACCCTATGGCGCGTGCCCGGCGTGCAATGGATTGGGGTCGAAATACGACTTCGATCCGGCCAAGGTGATTGTGGATTGGACGCGGCCGCTGTTTGACGGCGGATTGGGGCCGGGGTCGGGCTCGGCAATTCTGAAGCGTACGCTGGAGTTGGGGGCCTACGCGCACGGATTTCATCTGGACACGCCGTTCGAGAAGTACCCGGCTCGGGTGCAGAACCTGCTGCTGTACGGGTATCCTCCCTCGGGCGGAAAAAGAATGCCTGGCGAGACGGCGGCGAAGTCGTCGAGTGGAGACAAGGGATTCCGGTTCCAGGGGATCCTGAAATTCCTGGAGCGGAACTTCGAGGAATCGAACTCGGATTCGTACCGCGAATGGATGACGCAGTACATGTCGGCGACGACGTGCAGCGTGTGCCTAGGACGGAGGCTGCGGCCGGAGTCGCTGGCGGTAAAGCTGGCGGGATGGTCCATCGCGGATTTCACGGCGCTGTCGATTACCGAAGCGCGTCCGGCGGTAGACAAGATTCTGGCGCAGTTGACGCCCCGGCAGAAGGAAGTGGCGGGCCGGCCGCTATCGGAAGTGGGCGAGCGGCTGGATTTTCTACTGGCGGTTGGGCTGGGGTATTTGAGTTTGGACCGTTCGGCGGCGACGCTATCTGGCGGCGAAGCGCAGCGGATCCGGCTGGCGACGCAGATCGGCTCAAGGTTGCGGGGCGTGTTGTACGTACTGGATGAGCCCTCGATCGGTTTGCATGCGCGGGACAATGACCGGCTGCTGCATTCGCTCGAGCAGTTGCGGAACCTTGGGAACACGGTGCTTGTGGTAGAGCATGACGAGGATACGATTCGCCGGGCTGACTACGTGGTTGACTTGGGCCCGGGCGCCGGAGACGCAGGCGGGTACCTGGTGGCCACGGGAAAGCCGCAGGAGATTGCGGATGCGCCGGCTTCGCTGACCGGCCGGTATTTGTCCGGCGCGGCGGAAATTCCGGTGCCAGGAAAGCGGCGAAGCCCGAACGGAAAGTCGATCCAGATTTTGGGCGCGCACGCAAATAATCTGAAAGACGTGGATGTGACGCTTCCGCTGGGGTTGTTCACGGTGGTGACCGGCGTTTCCGGTTCTGGCAAGTCGACCCTGGTGAACGACATTTTGTACCGCGCGCTGGCCCAGAAGCTGTACCGCTCCATGGAGCCGCCCGGCGCGCACAAGATGATCCTGGGCATCGAGCACATCGACAAGGTAATCGAGATTGACCAGGCGCCGATTGGACGCACGCCGCGGTCGAATCCCGCGACGTATACCGGGGTGTTTGCGCCGATTCGCGAACTGTTTGCGATGCTGCCGGAATCACGGGAACGAGGCTATAAACCGGGGCGCTTCAGCTTTAACGTGAAGGGCGGGCGGTGCGAAGCGTGCCAGGGAGAAGGGCTGCGGCGCATTGAGATGAACTTCCTGCCCGATGTGTATGTGACGTGCGAAGTCTGCCGGGGGCGGCGCTATAACGCCGAGACGCTGGCGGTGCGCTACAAGGGGCATTCGATTAACGATGTGCTGAATCTTCCGGCGAGCGAGGCGCTGAAGCTGCTCGAGAATATTCCGCACGTCCAGCAGAAGCTGGCGACGATTGTGGAAGTCGGGCTTGGATACGTACAGCTAGGGCAGTCGGCGACGACGCTTTCGGGTGGCGAGGCGCAGCGCATCAAGCTGGCGCGCGAGTTATCGAAGCGCCAAACAGGACGCACGATTTATATTCTGGACGAGCCGACGACGGGTCTGCATTTCGATGACGTGCGCAAGCTGCTGGACGTACTGCAGCGCCTGGTGGATTTGGGGAACACCGTGCTGATCATCGAGCACAACCTCGATGTGATTAAACAGGCGGATTGGATTATTGACTTGGGGCCGGAAGGGGGCGCGGGCGGAGGGCGTGTGGTGGCACAGGGCAGCCCGGAGCAGATTGCGCGGAGCAAGAAGTCGTACACGGGGCAGGCGCTGGTACGGGTGTTGCACATGAATAATTCAGGAAATGGGCATGGCAATGACGACCGCAAACCGCACTAGCAGGGCGCGCGCTTGCACGTGCGCGGCGTTCCTTCGTAAAGTAATGACACCTTCATGAGTGTTTATTCCATTCATCCCATCACGCTGGGTGATGTTCGCACCTACCCTCTTGCCAGCCGGAAAAGCAAAGTGACCGTAGCCGATTTCGCAAAAGCGATTCCGCGCCAGGCGTCATCCGTCAAGCTATTGGATTCGCTGCCGGATATCCTTGCGGGCAAGGACTTCCGGGAGTTGTGTAGTCGTGTGCACCTTGCGCGCAAGCGAGGCAAGCCGGTTTTGTGGGGCATTGGAGGGCACGTTATCAAGGTTGGGCTTGCGCCAATACTGATTGAATTGATGCATGCGGGATTGGTTTCAGGAATTGCGATGAACGGTGCGGCGTTAATTCATGATTTCGAGATTGCACTGGCGGGGAAGACTTCCGAGGATGTCGAAGCCGGGATTGGCAAGGGCCAATTCGGGATGGCAGTGGAAACGGCGAACGGGATCAACGAAATTGCCAAGCTGGCTCACCGCATCCGGATTGGATATGGCGAAGCGGCAGGTCAATATATGACGAGTGGAATTTTGAAGCTGCGGCATCCCGAGAAAAGCGTGCTCGTTGCGGCATATCAGAAGAGAATCCCGGTGACCGTGCACCTTGCGATTGGCACGGATATTCCGCACATGCATCCAGCGGCGGATGGAGCCGCGCTTGGCGCCGCTTCGCACCTGGATTTTCGTTTGTTCTGCTCACTGGTGGAGCAAATGAATGGCGGCGTGTATCTGAACTGGGGATCGGCAGTGCTGCTGCCAGAGATTTTTCTGAAGGCGGTTTCGGTAGTGCGGAATCTGGGAGTGCCGTTGAACGCGATTACGACAGCAAATTTCGATTTCATTCAGCATTACCGCCCGGTGACGAATGTTGTGAAACGGCCGACGGCGGCATCCAATGAGCAAGGGGCAGGCAGCTCACGAGGATTTGCGATTACGGGCCACCACGAAATCATGATGCCACTTCTCGCGGCTGCGCTGCTGGCGGGATGGCCGGGCAAAGGAAGGCGCCCAACGCGATGAATCCTTTTGATGACACGCCTCCGCCGAACAATTTGCCGCCGGCGCAGGATGGCAGCCCGGAGAACGGTGCGGCGGGCGAGCTGCCTCCGCTAGCTGGTGCGGCAACTATAATCCCGGAAGTGACAGGCACCCCGCCGGTTGAAATGAAGGCGCCAGTGCCGGAGGATCTGCAGATCAGTTGGTCGTGGCCGCACTTTGCGGTTTTCTTGTTGTTCGCATTTATCAGCATTTTCGTGATTCAAGGTGTTCTGGCCTTTTATCTGGCGCCAAGCCACCAGATGCCACAAAAGGAGCTTGAAAAATATCTGCTGACCAATCCGAAGTTTGCTCTGGGCAGCATGGTGATCTGGTATGCGGTGCTGTTCTTTTTTCTGTACGTGACGCTTTCCGTGCTGCGCGGCCACCGGTTCTGGGAGATCCTGGGATGGCGGAAAATCCAGCCGCGTGCGGGCGAGTTGCCGAAGAATCCTCTGGTGTACTTCCTGGCGGGATGCGGGCTCTCGTTGTTTGTGGCGATTGTCTCGTCGCAGATGAAAACGCCGGAAAACGTGCCGATCGAAGAGTGGTTCAAGCAGCGGGAAACTGCATTGCTGTTCGTGGCAATGGCGGTGATTGTCGCTCCGCTGGTAGAGGAGACGCTGTTCCGGGGATATTTTTATCCGCTTTTGGCTCGCTCGTTTGGCGTAGTGCCGGGAATCCTGATCACGGGGTTATGTTTTGGAGTGATGCATGGAGCGCAGCTCGGGTGGACGTGGAGCCTGGTTTCCATGCTGATTCTGGTGGGAATCGTACTTACGCTGGTAAGGGCGCGCACCGGTAGCGTGCTGGCGAGCTATTTGATGCATCTGGGCTATAACTCGCTCATTTCGTTTTTTGCGATTGTGGGGACGCACGGATTTACGAAGACCAACTGAAAACCGTAGAAGTATTCTCGCCGTCAACCAACGTGCAGCGGTTGGTATCCTTCACTTTGCTCAAGATGGTGTTCGCGACATTAGTTAAAATGGAAAAAGAGGAAACTGTCGCATGTATGTAGCGCAACCGATTGAGTGGACGGACAAGGGTGTGGTGATGCTGGATCAGCGGCGACTGCCGGCAGAGGAAATCAGCTATACCTATACCGACTATCGCGAAGTGGCGAAAGCGATTCGCGAGATGGTGATTCGCGGGGCACCGGCGATCGGAGTGGCAGCTGCCATGGGCGTAGCGATTGGAGTGTTGAACTCGCCGGCGAAATCGGTGGAGGAGTTGAAGAACGAATTCCCTGAGATTTGCGAGACGCTGGCGAAGACGCGGCCAACGGCGGTGGACTTGTTTTGGGCGCTCGACCGCATGAAGCGGCGGTTTAATCGCTTGCTGGTAACGGACGCGGATTTGGCGACGATTCGGCGGTCGATGGTGGAAGAAGCGAAGGTCGTACACCAGGAGAAAGTGGCAGCCGACGAAGCGATCGGTCGGTTTGGCGCGGAATACATGCCCAAAGAAGGGCAAGTAATGACGCAATGCAACGCCGGCGCGCTGGCGACGGCTGGGATTGGCACTGCGCTTGGAGTGATTCGCGTGGCTTACCAACAGGGGCACAAGTTGCATGTACTGGTGCCCGAGACGCGCCCTTATCTGCAAGGCGCGCGTTTGACGGCATGGGAACTCTATCGCGGCGGAATTCCGCTGACGTTGATTACGGACAACATGGTTGGTCACTTTTTGAAAACAGGGAAAGTCGGAGCGATTGTGACCGGCGCCGACCGCATCGCAGCAAACGGAGACACCGCGAACAAGATCGGCACATACCAGATTGCGGTGCTGGCGAAAGAGAACAACGTTCCGTTCTATATTGCGGCCCCGATCTCGACTCTGGATATGTCCATCCCCGACGGCGAACACATTCCGATTGAAGAACGCACCGCCGAGGAAGTGACGCATATTCAGGGCGTGCGCATCGCGCCAGATGTCCCGGCGGCGCATCCCGCGTTCGACGTGACGCCAAACCGCTACATTCGTGCGATCTTTACCGAACGAGGAGTGGCCAAGGCGCCCTATACAGAATCACTGCGCGCGTTGACCGCACCAGCGCAAACCGCGGGGGCGCTAAGCTGAGGGAGAGTGCCGGATTTTTTCGGCTATGGCGCGGGCGCGTTGACGGGCAATTTCCACGAAACGGTAATCGTTGGAAATTTGATCAAGAAGAGGGAGAAGCCGGGGCGGCTCCGGGAGCACCCCTTTCGACAGGTCGGTCTCGAGCTGCAAGAGCGCGTCGTTTACGCCTAGGCGGTCATACTTGATGCGGCGCTGAAGCAGTTCGACCAGTTCTTGTTGACGGGCCAATCCTTCGCAGAGCTGAAGCAATTGAGATGCTTCGGCGTTAATGGTGTAGTTGAATTTGACCTCGCCGCTGTCGGATCCGCGTTCCCAACGAAAAGTCTTCTCTCCTAGATTGGCAATTTTGCGGTGTACGTCCAAATCTAATCCTTTGAAATAGTGCAGTTGTCCGATGAGTTCAAAGATTTTTGCGCGCAACGCATGGCTGATCTCAAACGGAATCGCCCCGGGATCTTCGTCGAGCTGGCGAATATCGTAGGTCGCTGAGTCGGAGTCCTCGTTGATCTTAATTTCAATGAATTCGGGTGTGCTGGATTTGAAGATCCGTCGATAGGTGAAGATGGCCGAGCCGGCAGGAGAAGCGGCCGTTACGCCTGCTGATACCAAGGCGGAGAGCAGGAGCATAGCCACGAGGACGCGGCGGAGGGTGATCATCGGTCTGATTGGATGCGCAGGCCGCGAGGCGCTGTTGCGCGGGTAGGGTGGGAGAGGGGAGCCCCCGACTGTCGGCGGCGATTACTGGCCTCGATTTCTTTGCGATTAACGCCGAACTGCCGTTCGAGGCGGTCGGCCTGGAGATGGCAGAGCGCGACGGCGAGGGCGTCGGCAGCGTCAGAGGGTTCCGGCAACTCTTCCAGACCAAGCTGGGCGCGAACCATATGCTGCATTTGGCGTTTATCGGCATGGCCGTAGCCCGCGACAGAGGCTTTGATTTCGCGAGGAGAGTAGCTCTTTACGGTTAATCCAGCCTGCTCGGCTGCAAGCAGAACCACGCCGCGCACCTCGGCCAGGCGCAGCGCTGTGCGCATATTGAGCGCCGTAAAGACCGATTCGACGGCCATTATCTGCGGGTGGAAATCGCGAATCAGCCGGCAGAGAAGCGCGTGAACATCGTGCAAAACGGCTGCTGCGGATTCCTTTTGGCGTTTGGGTGGCACTTTAAGGGCTCCGTAATGGAGCACGCGGCACTCACGGCCAAGGACTTCGATGACGGCGTATCCCGTCGGCCCGGCGGCAGCAGGATCGACACCTAAGATGCGAAGGCAAGCGGACTGGCCTTCGTGGGTCGAGCTCACAGTCATGTTGTAAGTCTAAGGCGAAGCGCGGGTGGGTTCCAAGTGATTGTGTGGGAAAAGAGAAGCACAATTTAAACGGTTTGCTAAACCGTTTTGGGGGTCTTGAAAACCTCCAACGAGGGTTCGAATCCCTCCCTCTCCGCCATACTTAAGTTCAATCATTATTTGGGCTTACTGACTTCCCGCAGCGGGCCAGCAGTTCGTCTTGTTTTTGCCCTTTATCCCAATTTATCCCAATGCGCGATGCAACGGTCCGCGAAACCGTTGCATTCTACGTTCTCAAAAGATCTGAAATTCCTCTCTCCATTTTTGGAATTTGCCGGGCTCAAACAAACGGTGATTGCGCTCCGTTCAGCATTGGGTTTACAACCCGATCTGCTGAGCATCCCAGAAAAGTCCCTTTTCGCTTGAAGGTTCTAGATCTGCGTTGGGAGTTACATCACTGAGGAATTGCATCTTCCGAAGGCAAGTAGCGCCCACTTGTAATATATTGGCCCCCTCCCAAAGGCTCCTTTAGATTTCAATTGCCCTGAGTTACTGGGTCAAAGCTATTCGCATGACGGTTCATAACAAGCTGGTGGAGGCGCTTCTGAAATCAGAGGTTGATATAGTCTCTCACCCCGAGAGTAGCGTCCCGGCAAGCGCGACAATCCCTAGTTCGAAGGAGTTTCATGCTCCCGAATTCATCAGAGAATGGTTTCGAGAGCGTGGTTCGGCCTATTTCTTTCTGTTCAAGAAGAATTTGCGGATCACGAGCATGCAATTTGCGGATCTTCCTTCACTTGTTAGGAGGTTCACGACATCGGACGACGGGGAGATAATCCGAGACCTTCAGTTCTCGAATGTCGACGAGTTCGGTTTATTGAATCACTTGACAGACATGTTGGCAGGTACTTGGACCGGACCAAGCAGACGTTCCTTACCGCCTACGCCCCCGAAGATTTCACGGCGCATGATCGAGGTTTGCTACAGATCTCCGACACGGGCTTGATGAAGTCAAGGTGTTCGTTGAGAAGTACTACATGGGTCCGGAGCCTCTCGTATCTGTGATCGATGAGATGAGGGCAAAGCATCCACAACTACAATTCCCGAGCCAGGCAATTGCCGGACAATTCATGACCCGCAATTTGTTCAAGCTCCTCGATTCGGTTGCGCGGAGCAACAATGCCGGAAGTTTACGAGTCTCGATTAACAGAAATGTTCTCAGGTGCTTTAGGAAACTCAGGATCTTTGCGCCTGACCCGTACGACTTAGCGTTGTCGAAGCTCGAGCGAAATAGCCCCAAGGACCAGGGAGACGTCGAGTATTTGGCAAGAACGGTTCCGCTCAGTACTCAATTACTTCAGGAACGATATGAGCGAGAGCTGCGGCCTAACCTCATGGCACGACAGACTGGCATGACGGTACTGTGAAAATATGGCTTGGCGTCTACTTTTCGAGAACTGACCCTGAAGAACACACTAAGTGAGAGGCAGAGAGTTAGGTTGATCGGAAACCGTGTGGGTACGCACGACGGGCACGGATCGGGGCCACTGGGTCGGCAGTAGCTCCCTAGCGGTTGTTTAAGTTTCTATTGACAGTGGCTAAGCCTATCGGCGTATAGTACCGTCCACGTTACGGGCTGACGGAGTCCCTATGTCAAGTGCCCCGTTCCATAAAGCTTTCCCTTTTCCACGAAACGAGTTGGTGTCGCCGACGAAATCCAATCATTGGGTGTCGCGCGGCATAGTGAAATGCGAACTGCACCTGGGAGCCTAGCATGAACTTCGTATACATCGATGGATCCGCAGACCTCTTGATCGGCCTTCTCGATATTCCCGATATGGTGTTGCGGCTTAAGGGTGCCGAGACACTCGAACCAGGCACACTTCGAGCCAGCGCCTATGCAACGGATCGTGCCATCGGCGAAGTCCAGGGCCGCGGCGGCGTAGTCACCACGATTTTCAACAACGATGAGATGGCATCGCGAACCGCAGAGCTCTTCCCGGACGACATCGGTGTGGCGTGAGGATCCGTGGCCTACCCTTCCAAGGTAACGGACATTGATAGCCGCGTGACCGCACTGGCTACCCAATTCCCGACCATCTGCACCAGGCTGGAGGGCGCCAACAAAACCTGGGACGGGAGCCGCACGGTCGCCTATCTGCGAATTGGTACGGGGACGGGTGGAGGTCGCCCCCGCATCTTGATTGTTGCCGGGGTTCACGGGCGAGAACTGGCGCCGCCCGACGCGGTACTCACGTTCATTGAAAAACTCCTAAACGCTTATACCCAAGGACTTCCGCTGGTGTACAACCAGTTCATAGACACGCGTGGCGGCAAGAGCATTAAGTACAAGAAGTTCACCATCCCCTACAACCCCGACGTGCAACAGATCATTCAAAAGACCGAACTCTACGTACTGCCCTGTGCAAATCCCGATGGACGCGCATTTGTCCAGTCTCCGGGCGGATTCAAGATGTGGCGCAAGAATCGGCGGCCCGCTCCGCCTGGAACTACGTGCCCTCCGATGCCGGCGGGGCTCTCTGCCGAGGACCTCAAATTCGTCAGCAACGACCCTACGGGCGTCGACTTGAATCGGAATTTCGATGTGGCCTGGGATTTTCGAACCTACTACAGCGCTTCTTTTTTTACCGCCATCGCAAACGTGCCCCATCCGGCGACCCTCGGGGTGAGCGACAGTCCCTGCAATATCGCGCAAACCTTCCACGGTCCGGCAGCCACGCCGCGAGTTCGCGAGCCGGAAACGCAAAACATCGTCGATATCGTAGTCAACAACAAAATCAACTTTTACATGGATGTGCATTCCGATGCCGGCCAGATTCTCTTTCCGTGGGGCATTGCCGGCAATCAAGAAAGCAAGCCGGACCAATCGTTCAAGAACACGGCCCTCGATAATCCCAACAGCCCGGGACGCGATCCCACTGCAAGCACACCTTATCAAGAATGGGTGCCGCCCGGCGTAACCGACCAGCACCGCAAGCTCGCCGAGTTGCTTCGCGACAAGATCCAAGACAGCACCGGTTATACCGCTGCGGACGAGGGCTCTAGCGTCGCTGCGACGGCAAACTTGGCGAAAACGGCGCGAACGAATTCCCTGTACCCCGCAGTGCAATCCATCAATTCCTCCTCTCCACCCGATATGGAACCAGGCGGCTCGGATGATTTTGCCTTCAGCCAGCAGATCGGATCCAACCCTGGTCCGCCCATCACTGCGAAGGCCCTGGATCCCGTTTTTTCGTTCACCTTCGAATGCGGGCGTACCACCGACGGGGGTTTTCAGCCGCGTGCTGCTACCGAGTACCCCA